>Ga0067045_1031753_pt1 | contig 11521 bp, 9 predicted proteins | sample TerdegcTABiofilm_FD_59184 | JGI IMG/M metagenome (GOLD analysis project Ga0067045, IMG submission 59184) | Combined Assembly of (Gp0054472, Gp0054536) Wastewater bioreactor microbial communities from Singapore -Terephthalate degrading...
ATTGACATCGTAGAGTTAAACGAGGCCTTCGCCGCCCAAAGCTTGGCTGTGCTCAGAGAGTTGCCCTTCGATCCGGAGATCGTAAACGTAAACGGCGGGGCTATCGCCTTGGGGCATCCCCTCGGTTGCTCTGGCGCCAGGATCACGGCGACGCTCCTCCACGAGATGGTCAAAAGAAAAGCCAAACTCGGTCTTGCCGCTATCTGCATTGCCGGCGGACAAGGGATGGCCACGATATACGAAAATCTGATGCTTTAGCATAAAAACGCGCAAGAGGGGGCGGTAAGCGGTGCCGATTGATTGCAAAAAACTGAAATCGATAAAGGAAGCGATTTCACTCATAAAACCAGGCGCTCGCATTATGGTCGGAGGGTTCGGGAATGCAGGGGTTCCAAACATGTTGATCGAGGCCCTCACGGAAAGCGGCGCGAGAGATTTAACAATAATAAGCAACGACTTGGGTTCCCCCGGCGTAGGGTTGGGCAAGCTGCTCAGGAATAAACAGGTCAAAGGCGTCATCGGGTCTTACTTCAACTGGAACCCGGAAGTGGCGGAAGCCTTTAACAACGGCGAAATCGAGGTCACTCTCATCCCTCAAGGAACCATGGCCGAGGCCATCCGCGCCGCAGGAGTTGGGATACCCGCTTTTTACACCCCCACAGGCGTAGGGACAGAGTTGGCCAAAGGCAAAGAAACCAAAACCTTTAACGGCAAAGAATGCGTGCTGCAAGAAGCCATAGGAGCCGATTTTTCCCTGATAAAGGCCCACAAATCGGACGAGCTGGGCAACCTCGTTTATTACAAGACGGCCAGGAACTTTAACCCTCTCATGGCTATGGGCGCCGTTGTTACTATCGCAGAGGTAGACGAAATAGTCCCGACGGGGTCATTGGACCCGGAGTGCATAGTTACGCCGCACATTTTTGTCGACATCCTGTGTCTGGGGAGGTGAATTTAGTGACCATCGTAGAAAAGGAAGCAGCAAGAATAAGGATAGCTAAAAGGATAGCCCAAGAACTTGAGGAGATGCCGAAACCTCTCTTCGCCAACCTCGGCGTCGGAATACCTACCATGGTCCCTGAATACATCAAGAGTGAAGAAGTTTATATTCAGGCGGAAAACGGAATCCTCGGCGTAGGCCCACCTGCCGCACCCGGCAAAGAGGATCGTAACCTCATCGACGCAGGGCGACGACCCATAACCGAAAGGAAGGGGTGTTCTTATTTTGACAGTGCCACTTCATTCGGGATGATCCGCGGAGGCCACATCGATGTCACCGTGATAGGCGCTTTGGAGGTCGACCAAGAAGGCAATATCGCCAACTGGATAATACCCAATGGCAAGCAGTTGGGCGTAGGTGGAGCCATGGACTTAGTCACAGGTGCCAAGTCTGTAATCGTCGCCATGACCCATACTACTGGCGACGGGAAGTCCAAGATACTTTCACGCTGCACTCTTCCAATAACCGGCTACGGCGCGCTGGATCTGCTCGTGACCGAGCTGGCGGTTATGAGGTTCGTTGAAGGAAAACTCGTCCTGGAGGAAATAGCCCCAGAAATTACCCTGGATGAGCTGCGCCAGCTCACGGACGCGCGCTTTCATGTAGCCAACGACCTCAAGGTGATGAAGGACTGAGGCTTAAGTAAAAGATCAAATCAATATAGTTCAATATAATATTGCGCTAACAAAAGTTTATATCTCTACTCTCTTCCTAAAGAAAGGAGGCGACTTAAGAATCTTAGTAAGCTATTAGAAGCAATGGCTCGTTTTATTCTTATCAGATTCAAAATCAATTTTTCTTGGAGGTGACAGTAATGCTTCATGCAATGACTAATTTTTTCGTACGACTTGTCAGAAAATATCTTCCACAACCCTTCACACTTGCAGTTATACTTAGCGTAATAGTTTATATTATGGGTATGCTAATAATGAAGAAAAGTGCCCATGAAATGAATCAGTATTGGGGGAAAGGATTCTTCAGCCTATATGGCTTTACTATGCAGATGGTACTTGTACTTGTCACAGGGCACGCACTGGCAAGTGCCCCCGTCATACAACGGTTGCTGAAGGCTTTGGCAAGCATTCCAAAAAGCCCGAGGCGAGCAGTGCTTTTTATGGCTTTTGTGGGCTGCCTTACTAGCTATCTTAACTGGGCTTTTGGATTGATTGCTGGCGCTTTGGTCGCAAGAGAGCTTGCAAAAAACAACTTAGGGAAAGGATTACATTATCCCCTTCTTGTGGCAGCAGCATACGGAGGAAATGTAATTCGCGGCCCCTCTTCCAGCATACCTCTTGTTATTGCCACTCCTGGTCATTTCCTTGAGAAGCTCATGGGGGTCGTTCCGGTTACCGAAACACTCTATAGTTCTTGGAATCTTATTATTACAATCGTACTAGTTATAACTATACCTACAATCTTCTACTTAATGTATCCAAAGAAGAACGAATTAGTCGTGGAGATAGACCCAAAGCTGCTTGCCGAAGAGCACATAGAGAGGAAAAAGGAGACTATCGATACTCCGGCACAAAAGATGGATAACAGCATTATCTTAACAATCCTTGTTGCTTTCGCTGGTGGCTGGATGCTCTATGATTATTTTTCCAAGCAACCCTCATTTAATCTTAACCTTGATATTCTGATTATGATCTTTATGGTCTTTGGAATCATCGCTCATAAAACACTAGCTGGTTATGCTAATGCTATTAATAACGCTGTTAAGACAAGTGGCGGCATCATCCTCCAGTTTCCCTTCTATGCAGGGATGATGGGTATGATGGGGAGCTCTGGGCTGGCAAAGTGGCTTTCGGACCTTTTTGTAAGTTTTTCAACAGCGAACACCCTTCCACTTTTTACATTCTGGAGTGCGGGAATATTAAACATATTCATTCCATCAGGAGGTGGTCAATGGGCTGTTCAAGGACCCATTATGATGCAGGCTGCTCATGAGATTGGAGCATCGAGTGCAAAAGTCGCCATGGCCCTTGCGTGGGGAGATTCGTGGACGAACCAAATACAGCCCTTCTGGGCATTACCCCTTCTGGCTATCGCTAATCTTGGTATTCGGGATATAATGGGCTACTGCCTCATGAATGCCATTCTCGTAGGTATTATTGTCTCGATAGGGTTAATTATCCTCTAACTACAAAATACTTACGAAATTGTTGATAAATTAGCATAATCAAAAGGAAAATGGTGCTTTTTCTTCATTTTTTTACAATGAAAGGATATTTAAATGATAAATTTTAGTGATATGATGGTTTATTCTATTGGTTGTTCGCTGCCATGGGGTAGTATTGGCATTTGTTTTCTTTGGGTTTTGCAAAAAGTTTTTCCAGACAGCAAAAGCCGGGGTTATATTCTATATAGTATTCCTCCTATCGCCGGAGGGCTGGGAAGCTGGACAGGGTTCAACGGGCAAAGTTTACTTTTCCCCTTATTAACTATCTTACTTTGGTATATAGTAATAATAATAGTGTTGGCAAATATTAATAAGTAACAATTATCTATTTAACGTATACTTTCTAAATTCTCAAGGCAGCCTACTGTTTTTGTTTAGGCTGCCTATTTTCGTGCATATTACCATAACTTTATAAGAAAGCTTGTTGGAAGAGCAATACTATAGAAGCTAGCAATGTGATGAAACTAGTATTTATTTTAATATCCGCCACCAGTTCGTAAGCATTTTAAAGGGGATGGCGTATAATAATTCCAGTCAAGGTTTACCGTACATAACAGAGAGGACGTAATAAACATGTATGAAGGGATAAAGGAAAGGATCATGCGGAAGCTGCCGGAGCTGTCGTCGGGACAGCTCGCGGTGGCCCATTTTTTGCTCGAGAGGATGCCGGAGGCGGCTTTTATGACCGCTGGCGAGCTGGCAGATAAGGTGGGGGTGAGCGAGTCCACCGTGGTGAGGTTCGCCAGCGCCATAGGTTATGACGGTTATCCGGAGATGAGGCAAGCCATCCAAGAAGTTATGGTAGAACAGTTTTCTCCGGAATACGAATACAGGAAATATTTGGAAGCGGCAGGTAAGGGCGAAAGCTTGGGGAAGCGGGTTATGGGAGAGGATTTAGAAGCGCTGACTATCGCAGTCAGCAAATTAGAACAGGAAAGATTAGACCAGCTCGTCAATATGATTGTGGAATCCGACTTTGTATACATCTCGGGCTTCAGGAGCGCCTTCTCTTTGGCATATTATCTGCATTTTTACCTCTCCTGGTTTCTGCCAAACTTGGGATTACTGGTGGGAGACTTCGTGAGGGAGCAGTTGGTCAAGTCTTCCTGTCATCACAAAAAGCCGCTGGTTTTAGGCATAAGCTTTCACAGGTACGCGAAGGGCACATACGAAACGTTGAAATTCGCCAAGTCCTTAGGGATCAAGACCGCTTTAATCTCCAACAGCCTCACCTCCAGCACGGCGCAGCATTCTGACCTGACGATAACCGTCCCGTGCAACGCAATATCTTTCGTAGTTTCCTACACCACGGCCATGAGCTTGCTAAACGCGCTGATCGTGAGCGTAGCGGCGAAGATACAGCCGAATTCCCAAGAAATACTATATCGTCTTGAGGACGTTTGGTCCGAAGGGAACACCTATGCCGGATGGACTGTCAAAAAAGAATCTTTCGACCTGTCTTCTTTGGTTCACCCTAAAAATGACAAGTAAAGCAGTAATTATGTCTCACGTCATGTTGAGCCGCTTCATGATGGTGCTTCGTCGGAGCGCACAATCCGGAAGGGATCACCGCCTAAAGCGAACAATCGTGACCCCTTCTCCTCCCTCTCCCGGGCTACCGAGCCTGAAATCTTCCACGTATGGCAGCGTCCGCAACAGCTCCTGCACGGCACGGCGCAATATACCTTCGCCACGGCCGTGGATTACCGCGACTTCGCCATAGCCTGCCCTGAAAGCTTGATCCAAGTAGCGTTCGACCATAGGGATGGCTTCGTCGATTGTTAGACCCCTGACCATTATGGAAGGCCCCGGAGCCTGAACGGGCTTCTCCACGCGCACCTTCAGCGTTTCTTCCTCCGGAGCGCTTTTTGCCGTCGCTATCCGCTTTACGGGGACCTCAAGCCTGACGGCACCGGAGCGCACGACAGCCTTGTCTCCCTCTATCGATTCGACGATGCCCTTGACAGTCATGCCCGCAATAGAGACAGCGTCGCCAACCTTGGGCGCATTCCCTTCGACGGAAAAGAGTTTTTCGATCCTTCTCTCCTCTCTCTTTTCGCTGGACCTTGTGATTTCCTTAAGCTTTTTTTGGTGGCGGCTCGCTTCGCGTAGGGCTGCATCTTTGGATGCCCTTTCAATCTTTTTGATATACGCGCGCGCAGCTTCTTCCGCCTCGCGTATTATCCTTTGAGCCTTCCTGTCAGCGGCGGCCAAGGCCTTTTCTTTCTCAGCTTCCAGGCGAAAGAGGCGCTCCTCAAGCTCTCTCCTAATAATGTTGACCTCTTCTTTCTCTGCGAGCAGCCGCTCCTCGAGGGCATTCAGGCGAGCCTGTTTTTCCTGAAGTTGCCCTATCATCTCCTCTGCGGAAACCTCGTGAGGGCCTAATTCCTCGCGAGCCCGAAGGACGACGTCTTTCGGAAGGCCGAGCCTCTCCGCTATGAGGAGGGCGTTGCTGCGGCCTGGGACGCCGAAGAGCAACCTATAGGTGGGGGTGAGTTTTTCGCTGTCAAACTCGACGCTCGCCGTCTCTATTCCCGGTGTGGTCAAGGCATAACGCTTGATGAGGTTATGATGAGTGGTAGCCAAAACCAAGGAGCCTATCTTCAAAAAGGCCTCCAATATGGCCACGCCCAAGGCTGCGCCTTCCTGGGGGTCGGTGCCGGCACCGAGCTCGTCGAGCAGAAAGAGAGACCTATCGGTGGCTTCCTTTAGCATCTCTACAATATTTTTCAGGTGAGAACTGAAGGTAGAAAGGTTCTGCTCTATGCTCTGCTCGTCCCCTATGTCCACATCGAGATGATCGATATCCCCCACCCAGGAGCCGGCGCTCGCCGGGATTGGCAAGCCCAGCCAAGCTAAAGCCACAGCCAGACCAGTGCTCTTCAATGCCACGGTCTTGCCTCCGGTGTTGGGCCCCGTTATAACGAGGATCCGAAAATGCTCACCGCAGCGGATGTCTATAGGAACCGCGCCTTCCCCCAAGAGCGGATGTAGCAAGGAGTGGAAGCTGAAGGAGCTCTTTCGGGATGTCTCTGGCAAGGTCCAGCGTCCCTTTTCCATATGTACCGTAGTAGCGTATAGCAAATCGACCATTCCCAAAAGGTCTTCGCCCTCCAGAAGATGGCGCTCGCGGCGGAGCAACATCTCCGTAAGTTCCCTTAGAATGCGGCGCTCTTCCTCTCTTTCATCCCTGACGAGCACGGCAATTTCGTTATTCAGGCGAACCAGGGAGTGGGGTTCCATATACACGGAGTTGCCCGAGCCAGATAGCTCCAATGCAACTCCAGGAAACATGGAGACGCTTTCTCGTTTGACCAGGACGACGAAGCGTTCGTCCTTCAAATAAAGTATCGGTTCTCTTAAAAAGCCACCGAATCTGCGGTCATTGACGAGTTTTTGCCCTGCGGCTCTGGCGCGCTCCTTCGCATGGGCGAGCTTAAGGCGTATATCCTTGAGCCTCGGCGAGGCGTGATCGTAGAGCCTGCCGTCCTCAGAGAGGACGGATAGCGACTTGGCCTCCGCGCTGAAGTCCCTGGCGCCCTTAAGTAAATTGGCCAGCTCGGCATATCCTTCTTCTCTGAGGATGGGCGCTATTTCGCGCATAGCCGACGCCAGTCTTATGATTTTCTTGAAGAGGAGGAGCTCCTCTCCGGAGAGGATCCCCGTCGCTTTCGCTCCTTCGATGAGAGGCCTTATGCTGGATATCCCATCGGACCAGGGAAGATCGCCGTAGATTTGCGTGTAGCGTTTGTATTGCAACAGGACGGCCTGACGATAGGAAAGCTCTTTGAGGTTCGACGCCGGCTCGAGCCTCCTAAACGCGGTCACGCCCAGTTCGCTCCTGCAATTTCTCCAGATGAGCGAAAGGACTTTTTCAACCTCCAAGCAATTCTTGGCCCTGGACGAGATGATCATTTATATATCTCCGTCGCGGAAGAGGTCTCTTCCTCCAGGGATTGCAAGCATCTGGTCGATTTTTACGATACCGTTTTCGACGAGCCAAGCGCTCACATAAGGCCAGGCTTTAGCAGTTATGACCATGGAGCGGCTATCGTGCAACCAGCTCGGCGGCACGACGGGAGCGAGCGATGCTGCCACGGCGTAAAAGACGAGGCACAATAAAAAGGTCTTGCCCACGCCGACTGCAGCGCCAAGGACGTAGTCCAGGCCTGAGAGTTTGGCGAGCCTCAAAAAACCCCTTATAACTCTGGCAGCCAACGCCACGAGGAGGTTGATGGCCACGAATATCGCCACCAACGACACGACAAACCTTACTCCCTCACTCCATGCGAAGAAGCGAGAGAGCTCTTTCCCCAGAGCGGGTGCATAACGCCACGCCAAAACGAAGCCCCCGATATGCCCGAAGAGCGTGAGCACTTCGATGACGAAACCTCTCAAAATCCCCTTTATCACGAAAACAAGCAGTAGAAACAGTGTGGCTATGTCGATGATCGACGGAACGCTCAAATCCTCTTTCGGCCCTCCCCAAGAAGGCTTTCCAGCTTCGAGGCGATGTCATCCAAGAAGAAGGCCAGACGGAGGCTGGTTAAAACCAACAGCTCCTCTTGATCGCGATTGTCGCCGCTCTCTTCTATGACGCGGTGCAACAGCGCTACGACACGGTCGAGCTGCTCGGGCTCGAGGGCGGTGCGCACATTATAAGAGCGCTTTCCTAACTTTATCCTCACGCTCCGCTTTTCCACCGCAAGCATCGCCCCGTCTGAATTAGCGATCGGAGTCCGCATCAACGTCCGTCTCGGAGAAGGAAAGAGAGGTGAGCTTGTTCAGGAGTTCGCTCAATTTTTGATTCATCTGGGAGCGCTCCTCCCTCAATGCCGCCACCTCGCGCTCCAAGTCCTCTGCAGCCTGCTGGCGCTCTCTCCTCAAGCGCATGACTTCGGCTTCCTTCTCCTGAAGCTGGGCCCTGAGCCTCTCCGCCTCCTTTTGACATTCCTCTTTTTCCCTCTGAAGAAGACGGTATTTCTCCACTGTCGTCGTAACTATCCGTTCGATCCGTTCCAAGGCCTCGTTCATCTGCTCACCCTCCCCTTCTTAAAAGCTATCTTAAAACATAGCCTTCCCTTGACAGAGCTGCCCTGAGACTTCTATGGTGCTCCTCAACCTCCTCATCGCTGAGCGTCCGCTCTGGGCTCCTGTATTCCAACGAGAAAGCCAGGCTTCTGTGTCCTTGGGGTATCCCCTGGCCCTCGTATACGTCAAAGAGGCGAATGGAACACACGAGCGAAGAGGCAAGCCTCTTGATGTCATCGAGCACAGAATCGGCGCTCTTTCCTTTCGGAACGATGATGGCTACATCTCGCATCACGGGGGGGAAGCGATCGCTCAAAGCGTAGTGCGGGAAGAACTCTCGCGTCAACGGGGACAAGTCGAACTCAAAGGCGTAAACGCTCGCTCCCAGCTCGAGTTTCCTCTCTATGGACGGCTTTATGCGCGCCAGATAGCCTATTCTCTTTCCTTCGCATAAGATGTGGGCGGACTGCCCCTTGTGAGCGAAGGCTTCTTCGCCCGAGACGAAAGAGAGTTCGAGGCCACTTGCCGCAGCAAATGCCTCCACATCGGCCTTCACCGAGAGGAGGTCGTCTAAAAGCTCGGGATAAAGGACGCGCGCCTCCTTTCCGGTGAAAGCGACGCCACCTATGTGGTCCTCCTCGAGGACGCCGTTTTCTTTAGCGCAAAATACGCGCCCCATTTCGAAGATCCTGACAGGTGCACGCCATCCGTTCCTCACGTTACTGCACACCGCTTCCAGAAGCCCCGGCAATAAGCTGGTCCGCAATACTGCCTGATCCTTGCTCAATGGATTTAGCAAAGACACGGCCGAAGACCTCGGGTCGTTTGGCTTAAAGCGAAGCAGGGGCACAAAATCAGGCGATATAAAACTGTAAGTTACGACTTCCGCGTAACCGCGCGCCATGCCTATCTCTCTGAGACGCCCCTGGACTTTCATCTCTATGCCTTTTTCGCCAGGTTTGTGAAGGAATGGCGGCAGTCGCGACGGGATCGAGTCATATCCCTTTATCCTCGCCACCTCTTCGATCAAGTCTTCTTCGATGGAGACGTCGAGACGATATGTCGGCACGAGAAACGCCGTCCTGTCTTTCTCCCTCACCACCTCTTCAAACCCGAGGCGGGCCAAGATTTTAGAGGCTTCATCCATGTCGCCCGATAAGAGATATTTTTCCAGAGATGTCCCGCGGAGCGAAACGATCCGAGAGCCTCGCGAGCCGCGCGCCTCCGATTTGACGATCGGATGCGGCACAGCGGCACCCCATTCTCTCAAAAGCTGCAATACGCATTCCAGCGCAGTCCTGGCGCCTGCCGGATCCACACCCCTCGCAAAGCGGTAGGCGGCCTCGCTCGCTATCCCAAGCCGCCTGGATGTGGCGCTGATCATTATGGGATCGAATATTGCCGACTCCACCACGATCCTCCGCGTGTTCTCGGTAACCTCCGTATTGGCGCCGCCCATAACGCCGGCTATACCGACAGCTACGCCGCCGCTCGTTATGAGGAGGTCGGAGGGCGTTAAGATGCGCTCCTTGTCGTCGAGCGTTATAAATCGCTCTCCGTCTTTGGCGGTCCGCACTGTGATTTCAGGAGACGGCAAACGATCGTAATCAAAGGCGTGAAGGGGCTGCCCCAAAAGGAGCATCACCAGGTTAGTAGCATCCACGACGTTGTTTATGGGGCGCATGCCCGACAGAGCCAATTTAACCTTCACATTTATGGGCGAAGGTGCGATGTTCACGTCCGTGACCAGGCCCAAAAGATACAGCAAGCATCCGTCGTGCAGTAGCTTTATCCCTTCGAAAGGAAGGGGCCATTCTCCCTCTTCGTCCAAGCGTTGGATTTTAAGCCCCTTTAATCTGGCCTCAGGGATGATGGCGCAGCACTCTCTCGCTACACCGAGGACACTCAACAAATCACCCCTGTTTGGAGTTATCGAAAGCTCCATTACGACATCATCGAGGCCTAGCCAGGAACGGACGTCCTCTCCTATAGGGGCATCGGGCGGCAGGATCAGTATACCTTCTTCCTCCTGGATGGAAGGCAGGCCGATCTCCTCGGCAGAGAGCATCATACCCTCGCTGCTCGCTCCATCGAAGTCGCGCACGCCCAAAATTGTGCCGTCGGCCAAAACGGCTCCAGGCGGCCCATAGGGCACCCTATCGCCCTTTTTGACGTTTGTAGCGGCAGTTATGCACCGCGCACTTCCTTCCCCCCACTCCACCTCAGCGACCTTCAAGTGCGGCGCCCCTGGGTGAGGAACAATTTCCCTGACAGAAGCTATGACAGCCCCAGCCAAGTTGGGAGCCACTTCTTCGATCGATTCCACCTCGGTCCCGGCGGCGGTCAACTTTTCAGCCAAGGTAAATGCATCAACGGGCAAAAATGCGATCTCCTGAAGCCATTTCCACGATAACTTCAACTAAAGCCACCCTCCCTGCAAAAAAGCCAAATCTCCCGTAAAGAGGACGCGCAAATCATTTAAGCCATATTTGAGCATGGCGATCCGATCAAGTCCTATTCCCCAGGCAAAACCATTGTAGCGCTCAGGATCTATATTGCCGGCGCGCAATACGTTCGGATGAACCATTCCCTCTCCGGCAATCTCGAGCCACCCCGTGCCCTTGCAAACACGGCAGCTGGGATCCTTGCCGGAGCAAACTATACACTCCACATCGGTCTCCATAGACGGCTCGGTGAAAGGAAAGTAGCTGGCGCGGAACCGCGTCTTTACGGGCCTCCCGAAGACCAATTTGGCGAACTGCTCCAGGCACCCCTTCAAATCCGCCACGGAGACCCCTTCGTCCACCAAAAGCCCCTCCAACTGATGAAACATGGGAGAATGCGTCGGATCGCTGTCTCGCCTGTATACCCTTCCAGGGCAGACCACGCGCAATGGCGCACCGTAGCGCAGCATGGACCTGACCTGAACGGGAGACGTGTGGGTGCGAAGGAGCAATCCGCCATCGACGTAGAACGTATCCTGCATATCCCTGGCCGGGTGATGTGGAGGGATGTTAAGGGCCTCGAAGTTGTGAAAATCGTCCTCGACCTCCGGCCCCAACGCCACCGAAAAGCCCATGCCCAAAAATATCTCTATCACGTCATGCATAACTTGGATCACGGGATGAAAGCGCCCCCAAGGCCTCCCACGACCCGGCAGCGTCACGTCGACCCACTGTTTCTCCTCCAGTTCCTCTTCTTCGAGGGAAAGGATCTCATCCCTGCGACTCTTTATGGCCTCCTCAAGTTCTTCTCGCAGGGCGTTAACGGCTCGTCCCGCTTCCGGTCTCTCCTGCGGAGGGAGAGAGCCA
>Ga0067045_1031760_pt1 | contig 11518 bp, 8 predicted proteins | sample TerdegcTABiofilm_FD_59184 | JGI IMG/M metagenome (GOLD analysis project Ga0067045, IMG submission 59184) | Combined Assembly of (Gp0054472, Gp0054536) Wastewater bioreactor microbial communities from Singapore -Terephthalate degrading...
GTAACGCCTTCAGGCGTTTCTTTGCTGCCGCCGAAGGGGAGAACGCCTAAAGGCGTCACTACCCACGCCCTCAGCCGGTTCGCCTGTGACCGAATTTAATTTTCAAACTTCATAAGCGCGGCACTACAAACCTAATTTTCATCCCGCGGCTGGTGAACGCCAGTTCATGGTAAATTCTCATGTTATTCCTATAGCCTCGTGGGCCGGAGCCGGTTCACGTAGCCGACAGGGGTGACTGCTCCCCGCTCCCGGCAGTCGTGCCGGGGCCGGCCGTGGTTTGCAGCAACACCACGGCAATCAGGATCAGGCCGGCCCCGGCCATTTGCCAGAGCGCTAAGGTTTCACCGAGCACGGCCCAACCCAGGAAAGCCGCGACGACCGGTTCCAGGGTGGCGATGATGCTGGCGTTGCTGGCCGGCAGGTGGTGCAACCCGGCGTTGAAAGCGACCGCTCCGCCCAACGTGGGTATCAATCCCATCGCCAGCAGCCAGCCGAGCGTCGGCGGCGAGCCGAGGGTCTGGCGCAGGCCGGCCAGATCTTGCAGCGGCAACAGGCAGAGCGCGCCCAGCCCCAGCGCGTAAGCCATCGTCGTCCAGGCGCTGTAGTGACGTTGGGTGGCCGCTTTGCTGAACAGGATGTAGAGGCCGTACCCCAGCCCCGCTCCCAACCCGGCCAGCAGGCCGCGCGGGTTGAGCCGGACACCCGCCAGATCGTAGACGCGGCCGACCAGGGCGCACCCGCTCACCGCTAAGATGAGTGCGACGACCTTGCGCGCGGTCAGCCGCTCGTGGAAGATAAAAGCGCTGAGTACCGTGACCCAGGCGGGGGCGGTGTACATCAGGACGGCAGCCACGCCCATCCCGGTCAGCGCAATGGCCTGGATGTAGATGGCGTAGAACCCGGCCACGCCGATCAGCCCAAAGCCCAGGAAGAGGAGCCAGTCGCGCCGGTGCAGGATCAGCGCCCGGCGCTGCCGGAGCCCCTGGATCAGGAACAGGGCCGCCGAGGCGATCAACGCCCGCCAGAAAATGACCTCCAGCGCGGGCAGCCGGTAGGTGGTCATCAGCGCCGTGTAAAAGAGGCCGATAGCGCCCCAGAGCACGGCGGCGAGGAGGACCAGGCTATAGCCACGGAAAAGGGAGTTTGGGGATCGCATAGCACTTGGCCGTGTGGTCAGATAGCAGAGAGCCCGTGACTGGAGGAGCGATGGGGGGTCATAGAGCCACCAGGGTACCCAGTCCCAGCGTGCGCGCGGCGTCGTAGACGGCGGTGGCAGCCAGCAGATCCTGGACCGCCAGTCCGACCGATTTGAACAGGGTGAGCTCGTCCGGGTGGGTCCGGCCCGGCTGCCGTCCGGCGAGCACCTCCCCCAACTCGGTGGCGAAGTGCGCTGCGGTGATCCGGCCCTGCCGCAGCGGGATCAGCAGATCACCGGCCTCTTCCAACGCGGCTTCCCGTTGATCTACGACCACCCGCGCCCGCGCGACTGTCTCCGGCGGGAGCTCTTGCATCTGCGGCGTAAAAGCGCCGATGGCGTTGATATGGGTCCCAGGGCGAAGGTCGGCGTCGGCGAAGAGGGGCGCGGTCGCGGGCGTGGCGGTGCAGACGATGTCGGCCGCGCGCACAGCCTCGGCGGGCGTGGCTGCTGCGTGAACGGGCAGGCCCAGCCGCGCGCTCAGTTCGGCGGCGCAGGCGGCGGCCTTACCGGCGACCGGATCGTAGATCCAGGCCGTGCGGAGGGGGCGCACGGCGCAGACCGCTTCCAGCTGGGTGCGTCCCTGCACGCCGGCGCCGAAGACGGCGGCGGTCGCGGCCTCGGGGCGGGCGAGCACCGCGGTCGCTGCGCCGGAGGCCGCCCCGGTCCGCAACGCGGTCAGTGCCCCCCCTTCTATGAGCGCAGCCGGCGCGCCGCTCTCCGGGTCCAGCAGGAGCACCACCGCGTGGGCGCGCGGTAGCCCCTGGGCCGGATTGTCGTCAAAAAGCGAGATCAGCTTGACGGCCAGCGCTTCACCGCCGCGCAGGGCGGCGGGCATGACGAGCGTCACGCCGTGGCGCTGTGAACTGTGGAGGGTGGTCCGCAACGGCAATTCCACTTCCCCGGCCGAGAGCGCGGTGAAGGCGGCCACCATGGCCTCAATGGCCGCGCGCATCGGCAGCGCCCGGCGCACGTCAGCGGCAGAAAGGATCAGCATGGCGTCTCTCCTGGCAGTTAGCTCCATTCCCTGGGATTTCAGGCCGATGAGCGGGTGGCTGGCCGGGCGCGGCCCGGCCTCCGGCTCAGGCTTCCAGGCTAAAGTAGTCGGCCAGCGGTTCGGTGTAGTTGACCGGCAGGTATTCGCCGGTATGGGGGACGAGCTGGTAATCCCCCTGGTATTCGCCCCGCCGGATGACTTCCAGCATGGCGATCAACCGGTCAATGTCGTCGGTGGTGTTGTAGCAGCCGAAGCTGATGCGGACCATGCCCGGCATGTCGGATTTGTCGCCGCGGAGGATTTTCTGCCGCCAGGTGACGGCCTCCTCCGGTCCCAGGTGGAGCAGGTGGACGACGTAGGGATGGGCGCAGAAGCAGCCGCTGCGCACACCGATCCCGCCCTCGTAGCCCAAAATAGCGGCCAGCTTGAAGTGGGAGATGCCGGCCAGGTTGAAGGGGATGACGCCGACCTTCTCGGCGGCGGCGCGGGCCGGGTCGGCCTCGCCGTAGAGGGTGAGGCCGGGGAGCGCGCGCAGCCGCTCCAGGGCGTAGACGAGGAGCTCGCGCTCGTGGGCCGCGATGGTCTCCATCCCGACCTCCATGAGCACTTGGGCGGCGGCGGCCATTGCCACCGCGCCGACGACGTTGGGGCTGCCGGCCTCGTCGCGATCCGGCAGGTCGGCCCAGTAGACTTCGTCCAGCGTGACGACGTTGACCGTGCCGCCGCCGCAGTACTCTGGCCCCTCCTGGAGGAAGACCTCGCGGGGGCCGATGAGCGCGCCGGTGCCGAAGGGGGCGTACATTTTGTGCGCCGAGAGCGCCACAAAGTCCAGGTGCTCCGGGTCGTCGTCGGGGCGCATGTCTACCCGGCGATGAGGGGCCAGCTGTGCGGCGTCCACTAAGATCCGCGCGCCGGCGGCGTGGGCCTTGCGGGCCAGGCGGTGGATGGGTTGCAGGAAACCGGTCACGTTGGAGGCCCCGGTGACCGTGACCAGGGCGATCCGCCCGGCATAGGTTGCCAGCTGGCGGTCAAAATCCTCCTCGTCCAGGCGGCCCTCCGGCGTGGCCTGGACGTGGACGACCTGCGCGTGGCTGCGCCAGGGCAGGTCGTTGGAGTGGTGCTCCAGCTGGGTGGTGATGACCACATCATCTCGGGTCAATCCCAAGCGGTAGGAGAGCTTGTTGATCGCCTCGGTGGTGTTCTTGCCGAAAATGACGGTGTTGGTGGAGAGATCAGCGCCGACGAAGCGGCCGATGATCTCATGGGCCTGGTCGTAGGCGGCGGTACTCAGCCGTGATTTGAAACCGGTTCCCCGGTGGACGCTGGCATAATAGGGGAGGAACTGCTGCAGGGCCTCCAACACATCCACCAGCGGTGGCGTGCTGGCTGCATTGTCCAGGTTGACATACGGGACGAGCCGCCCATCCAGCAAAGGGATGAGGCGATCTACCCCCACAATGCGCTGCCGCAGATCAATTGGCTGAGCCGGACTCTGGGAACTACACATAGATTTACTTCGGGTTCCTTTCAATGAAGTGTTGAGTCATGCAGTCGTTCAGGTATTGGGTCAATGTCGTTGGGTTGGCTGGCCGTCAGGTCACGGGGTGTTGGAACGTTGAGCACGGGGCAGAAGGGGATGCTGGGCAGATTGCACATCCGGCTCCGCTGGGCGGTGATGGTATGGTCTCTCAGACACTACTTTGGGTAGGAGCCTCGCGTTGCCACTTCAGCCCCTTGACGATGTAGGCTTTCAGATCGGGCTCCAGCTCAGGATGTTTGGTCTGGATGGTTTTGAGGTTGACATCCACCAGGCGGAAAACCCGCTCGTAGACGGCCTGGCTGATAAGCACTTCGCCCGCTTCCGCGCCGTCGCAATAACGGGCCGCCCGGTTGACCGCGTCCCCGATGACGGTGTATTCCATCCGGTCCGTTGAACCGATGAACCCGTGGATCACTTCGCCGGTGTGGATGCCAACCCCTACCTGGAGGACCGGCAGCCGGCGAACCTTCCAGCCCTCGCCCAGCTTGCGCATCGCGCGCTGCATTTCCAGCCCGGCCCGCACGGCCTTTTCCCACTGCTGGTTGTCGCGTTCGGGGCTGCCGAAGACCGCCAGAATGGAATCACCGGCATATTTATCCACGACGCCATCGTATTCAAAAATGATCGGGACGAAGGCATCAAACATCTCGTTGAGCATCCGGACCACATCGTCAGGCTCCATTTTGGCGCTCAAGGCGGTGAAGCCCCGGACATCCGAAACGAGGATGGTGACGGGGTTGACCCGTTCGCCGCCCAGCCGCAGCCGGTTGGATTCAGCCTCCATCCGCTCGGCTATGGAGGGCGGGAACTGGCGCAGCAAGTTGGAGCGGAGGATTTTCTGGCGTTGCAGGGCCTCGCGCAGGTCGCGGTCGCTGATAAAGAGGGCCAGCTGGCTGGCGACGGCCCGCAGCAGCTCCAGATCGGTCTGGGTGAACGCATCGCGCTGCTCATAGTTATCCACGTACATGACGCCCAGCGCCCGTCCCCCCCAGACCAGCGGCACGTACATGGCTGCCTGCACCCGGTACATGAGCACGCTGCGGTGTTTGGTGGCCTCGTTGGTCAAACGCCCCACCGGGGCCGTCCACAAAAAGGGCTCCCGTTTGCTAAATGCCTGCTTGACCAGGGTCATACTCACGGAGTGAGCGCCGGTCGGCCAGTGGGCTTTCAGGAGCAAGGCCCCCTGTTCGTCGGGCAACAGCACCGCGCCCCGTTGCGCGGTGGGGAGCACTTGCTGCACCTGCTCAATGAGCGTCTGTAGTACCGGTTCCAGCGCGGTGGCGTTGGCGAAGATGTCCCCCAGCGTGTAGAAGAGCTGGAGCTGCCGTTGGGCCTGTTCCAACGCGGCCTTGACCTCGGGGCCGGGGATTTCCATGGAATCTGTGCCGTGCTCGCCGTTTTCCTCTTCCGCTTGCTCCGCCGATTCTGATTCCGGCTTGACGACAAGCGGGGCCGTTTCCTCCAGGATGTCAACGGTGGTCTGTCCGATCTGGATATGGGCCCCCAGCGCCAGCTGGACTTTGCCGGTGATCGGTTTACCGTTGACGCGGGTGCCGTTTTTGCTCCCTAAGTCCTCCAGCCAATAGGTGCCGTTTTCGTAGGTGAGACGGGCGTGGTGGTGTGAGACGGTGCTATCGGGCGACAAATCAACGTCTATGGTTGGGTCGGGCTTGGAACTGCGCCCGAAGACAATCACATCGGTTTCTGTCTTGAATTTGCGGGACGGATTGGGCGGCAGCGTATAGTTGATTAACATCCCTGTCACTCCTGCACCAAAAGCTCAAAGCCCAATCTTAGTATAACCTCAAATTGGCAAGTGGCAAAAATCAGGGGTTGGACAAAGCGGGAAACCTGAGTACAATCAATTTAATGATAACAAGGGTTTGGACCTTGAACAGTTTGCTGCTTCAGCGCGACTTAGGAAGGTTAGACGGCAAAGAGCGGTGATGGCATGACCCGGCTCCAGCGTACAATTTTACTGCTATTGATCGTTGGCCTGGCAGTTTTGGCCGGGACGGTGACCTATCAGATGGCGGCGCTCTATTCGGCTCCCGCTTTGCCGGCGGCCCCGCCGGCGGCCGCGCTGGCCATGCTCAGCCCTACCGCCAATCACCGGCCGACCATGCCGCCCACCTGGACGCCCACGGTGGATGTGACGCTCCTGACGGTGTTCCCGGGTATGTTCCCAACGCCGGTCGCGCCTGAGCCGACCCCCAGTCCCACGACGTTCCCGTTGCAGCCCAACGTCACACTGCCGCCGACCTGGACACCGACCCCGACCGCCACGCCGACGCCAATCCCCACGCCGACGCCGACCCCTACGCCGGTGCCGACGCACACCCCCTGGCCGACTCACACCTCTAAGCCCTCGGCCCATCCGCGCCCGACGTTGGTCCCGCTGCTGGCGACACCGACCCAGAATCCCTCCAGCACTTTCGTGATCCCCACCCCGGTGGCGGCACTCTCTATCCCCGACAACGCGATCACGGTGGTCCTGTTGGGCAGTGATCAGCGCCCCGATTGGAAGGACTGGCACACGGACGCGATCCAGTACGTGGTCATCTACCCGGATGTCCCGGCCGTGGCGATGCTTTCCATCCCGCGCGATCTTTACGTCTACATCCCTGATTTCTGGATGAGCCGGATCAACTGCGCCGACATGTACGGCGTTTTCAACCAGTACGCGGGCGGCGGGTTGGGGCTGCTGAACCAGACGATGCTCTATAACCTGGGTATCAGCGCCGATTACTACGTCAAGGTCAATTTTGATGGTCTGATTGGATTGGTGGATGCGCTGGGCGGCATTGACATCCCCGTGTATTGCCGCCTGGAGGATTACTGGCCCTATCCCAACGAACAGGGGGAATATCCCTGGCTGGTGTTAGAGCCGGGGATGTATCACATGGATGGGGAGCACGCCCTGTGGTACTCCCGCACGCGCAAGACGACCAGCGTTTTCTCACGCGAGCGCCGGCAACAGGAGGTGCTGGAGGCCATCTGGCGCAAAGCCCACCAGACCGACCTGGTCCGGGCAGCGCCGGCGCTGTATGATCAGACCCGGCAGCTCTATGAGACCGACATGGACCTGGGAACGCTGTTCTCGCTGGCGGTGACGGCCATGCAGCTGGATTCCTCGGACATCTATCGCTACAACCTGGGCCGGGAGCAGGTCACGCCGTACACGACCGAGCAGGGCGGCGCGGTTTTCCTCCCGATTTGGGAGCAGATCCAGCCCTTGTTGACCGAGGTGTTGACGCCGCCCTCTACCAGCCGGGCGACGCGCGCCCCCATCCCGGTGGAGATCTGGAACGGGACCGGGCACGCCGATTGGGATCAACTGGCGTTGTACCGGCTGGCGCGCTACGGCTATGCGCCCACCATCGGCACGCCGGAGCAGACCTCTTATCCGGAGACCCAGCTCATCTACTTTGACAGCAATCCCAAAGGCAGCGGCCTGACGTTGGTCCAAACGCTGTTCAAGGTCAAGCCGGAGAATATCATCTACCAGCCAGCTTCCAACGCTCCGGTCCGGCTGCGGTTGATCCTGGGGACGGATTACAACCCGTGCCAGTGAGGCTACTCCGCCAGCCAGCGCAGCGCCGCCGGCTCCAGCCAGCCGGTGATTTCTGTGCCGGGCGTGGGGAGCGGCTCGCCGAGCGGTCGCGTCAGAGTCAGGGTTCCGCCGGGTAACGTTAATTCCAGCCGATAAGTGCCGCCGTGATAGCTCCGCCTGGAAACGCGGGCTGTAAAGCCGTTGACCGGCCCGCTGCCCAACCGCACCCCCCACGGGTGAACCAGTAACGTCCCGCCGCTGCCCGGTGCGGGCAGGGGCGTCCCCGGGGCTAACGTCAGCACGCCCAGCGGCGTGGAGACCTGCGAGGCTAGCTGCACCGTCGCCGGGAAGAGATTGTCCAGCCCCAGGAAGCGCGCACTCCAGGCTGTCGCCGGTTGGTCGTAGACCGCTTCCGGAACCCCACTTTGCACGACCCGGCCTGCATGGAGCAAAACTACCCGGTCCGCCAGGGCGAACGCCTCTTCCTGGTCGTGCGTCACGGTGATGGCGGTGACGCCGACCTCCCGCAGGATGTGGGGCAGCTCTTCCAGCAGCTGCTCGCGGAGCGTGCGGTCCAGCGCGCCCAGGGGTTCATCCAGCAACAGCAGCCGGGGCCGGGGCGCGAGGCTGCGCGCCAGCGCCACACGCTGCCGTTCCCCGCCGGAGAGCGCGTTCACGTTGCGCGGGCCGAAGCCCTCCAGGCCCACAAGGGTGAGCATGGCGTCCACGCGAGATTGCGTTGATGCGTTGCGGGTTGCGGGTTGCGTAACTCCTGCTTTCTGTTCCCTGCTCTCTGCTCTCTGATATTTCAACCCAAACGCTACATTCTCCGCCACGGTCTGGTGGGGAAAGAGCGCGTAATCCTGGAACATCAGCCCGATGTTGCGTCGGTGCGGCGGGACGCCGGTCAGGTCAACCCCGTCCAGCACGATGCGACCGGCCTCCGGTTCCTCCAGCCCGGCGATGAGTCGCAATAGCGTCGTCTTACCGCTGCCGGAGGGGCCCAGCAGGCAGGCGATTTCCCCGCGTTCCACGGTGAATGAGACGCCGCAGAGCAGCGGCGCGCCGTCAAACGATTTGTGTAGATCAATCAGTTCTAAAAATGGCATGGATGTTTACGCTCTTGTGGTTTTAGATTCAAAAAGCCTGGGTTCCCGGCGGGCGCAGCCGTTCAATGGCGATAAAGCCGGCCGCGCAGACGGCCATCAGCAGCGTGGACATGGCCAGTGCCTGGCCATAGTTGAGCGCGCCCGGCAACGAAAGGAAACGGTAGATGGCAATCGGCAGCGTGGGCAGCTCCGGGCGGGCGATCATGGATGTCGCGCCAAACTCGCCCATGGAGACGGTGAAGGCGAAGATCGCGCCCACGGCCAGCGCCCGCCAGATGATGGGCAGATCTACGGCCACAAAGACACGGAACGGCGGCGCGCCGAGCGTGGCGGCCGCCTCGCGCAGGGCGGGGCGGATGGCCTGGAGCGCCGGCAGCAGGCTCCGCACGACGAACGGCAGCGCGACCAGCGTGTGGGCGCAGATGATGAGCAGCGGTGTTCCCCGCAGGTTGAGCGGCGGGCGGCCCAACGCTATGAGATAACCCAGCCCCAACGTCACGGCCGAGGTGCCCAGGGGGAGCATGAAGAGCGCATCCACCAGCCAGCCGCGCCGTTCACGTTGCAGGGCCAGCGCCGCCGGCAGCCCCAGGGCGAGCGCTAACCCCGTTGTGCCGGCGGCAAAGCGCAGCGAGTTGCCCAATGCGGCCAGCGGCGGCACGTAGAAAATGGAGCCGCGCGGATTTTCCGCCAGCGCGGTGTAGAAGCGGGCTCCGCCCTCCAACGAGCGCGCGGCGAGCGTCAGCAGCGGCAGACCCAGGCAGCCCAGCACCAGGGTCAGGCTGGCGATGACGAACGTCAGCTCGCCGGGGCGGTGGGGGCGGTGCCGGGTGCTCTCGGCCGGGCGCAGTTCCAACGGGCGGCTCAACCGGACCTGGAGCCGGGCGTAGATCAGTGTCAGCCCCAACGTGCCGAGAATCTGGATCAGCGCCAGCGCCGCCGCGAGCGGAAGGTCGGCAAACTGCACGGTCTGCCGGTAGATGGCGACCTCCAGGGTAGCGAAGCGGGGCCCGCCGAGAATCAGGATCACGCCGAAGCTGGTGAAGCAGAAGATGAAAACGAGCAGCGCGGCCGCGCTAAGCGCGGGCCGCAAGAGCGGCAGTGTCACGCGCCAGAAGACCTGCCAGGGGGGAGCGCCGAGGGTGCGGGCGGCCTCTTCCAGGCGCGGATCCAGATTGGCCCAGAAGCTGCCGACCAGGCGTAGCACTAACGTGGTGTTGTAGAAGACGTGGGCCAGCAGGATCGCGCCGAGGGTGTAGCGGAAGTCCAACGGCGGCCGCTCCAATCCCAGGGCGCTCATCAAGAGCGTGTTGAGCGGCGAGCGTGGCCCGATCAGCGCCGTGAAGGCGGTCGCCACGACTACCGTTGGCAGCACGAAGGGCACCGTGGTGAGCGCGTTGAGCAGTGCCTTGCCGGGGAAGTCGTAGCGGGCGAAGAGGTAAGCGCCGGGTAGCCCCACCAGCAGCGTCAACGCGGTGGAGGCGAGCGCCTGTCCCACCGTGAAGCCGAGGAGCCGCAGCGTCCCGCTCGTTGCCAGCCGTTCCGCCAGCGCCGCCGGAGCGATGCCCGCCCCCAGGCTGGCGCGGAAGATCGCCGCCAGGGGGTAGAAGTAGAAGACGAGGAGAAAGAGCAGGGCGGGGAGCAGGAGGGCGTAGAACGTGAGACGTGAAGTGTGAGCCGTAAGACGTGAGCCGTGAAACGTGATCGGAGTTTGGTGTTTGATGTTTGACGTTTGACGCGGGGTCACGGATTGCGTATGCCGTTTTTCCTCCTGGCTCCCCTCCGGTTCTGTGCGGCTACTCATCTAAGCACAGCCTCCGTCCACTCGCGGAGCCAACGGTCGCGGTTGGCCGCAATGACGTCGGGCGCCAGCTGGACCGGCTCCTGCGCAACCACGGCGTACTGCTGGAAGACCGGCGGCAGGGGAGCCGTCTGGCTGGCCGGGAAGACCCACATCTGAAGCGGGATGTCGGCCTGGAAGGTGTCGCTGAGCAGAAAGGCGATGAACGCCTCGGCCAGGTCGGCGACGGGCGTGCCCGTCAGGATGCCGGTGAATTCCACCTGCCGGAAGCAGGTGCCCGGCGCGGTGATCGCGCCGGTTGGTGGCTCGGTCAGCGCCCCTTCGCTGAAGTAGACCTCGGCGGCGGGGCTCGTGGCGTAACTGACGACGAGCGGGCGCGTTCCCTGGCTGCCGGAGCCGCCGCTGAACTCGTTGTAGTAGGCGGTGTCCCAGCCATCCACGACCCGCACGTCGTTGGCCAGCAGGTCCTGCCAGAAGTCGGGGTAATGCTCCTCGGTGAAGCGGTCCACGGTGGCCATGAGGAAGGCCAGCCCCGGCGAGGAGGCCGCGGGGTTCTCCACCACCAGAAGCCCCTTGTACTCCGGGCGGACCAGGTCGCGCAGGTCCTGGGGGACCGGCAATTGATGTTCGGCGAAGTACGCTTTGTCGTAGTTCAGGCAGACGTCGCCGTAATCTACCGGTATCAGGCGGAGTGAGGGGTCCAGCTGCAATTCTGGCGGCACGTTGGCCAGCCCGGCGGGACGGGCCGCGAGCGGTTGGAGGATGCCGGCCTCCAACGCGCGGCTGAGAAAGGTGTTATCAATCCCGTAGATGACGTCGGCCTGCGGGTTCTCCTGGCTCAGGATGGCCTGGTTGAGCATGGTCCCGGTGTCGCCGGCTTTGAGGAACTGCACCGTCGCGTTGTGCTGGGTCTCAAAGGCCTTGATCACGCTCTCGCTGACGCTGAAGCTGTCGTAGACCATCACCCGCAACGTGCGCGGCCTGGCCGGTGGTGGCGTGGGGGCCGCGCAGGCCACCAAAAGCAGCAGCCCGAGACTGAGGCAAAACCACCTCTGTTTTATCGTGTTCATCTTACAACCTCCTTAAAAATTATTGTTTGTAGTCAGGCACTTGAGCGCCCTCTGAGCCGCGCCGATGATCTTTGAGAAAATAATTCGGTCACATGGGCCGTGGGCTTTTGGGCTTGGTAGTAACGCCTTATGAAGTTTAACTAAATAATCCGGATATTTTGCTCTGAAGAGCTACCGCCAAATATGGGGCATCCTATGTCACCACCATCAAATTAGCCCAAATATGGGATAGGCTTCGCAAATAAGGATATCCGAA
>Ga0067045_1031763_pt1 | contig 11515 bp, 6 predicted proteins | sample TerdegcTABiofilm_FD_59184 | JGI IMG/M metagenome (GOLD analysis project Ga0067045, IMG submission 59184) | Combined Assembly of (Gp0054472, Gp0054536) Wastewater bioreactor microbial communities from Singapore -Terephthalate degrading...
AGCGCGGCGCCCCATTCGCTGCCGGCATCCACGACGCCGCCGGAGAGTTCGGCGTAGTCGGAAAGGGTCACGGCCGCCGCACCGGTACCGCCGGTACCCACCGCCGCCGTGAACAGGGCCGAGGCCGTGCTATCGTTGTTGATCGCCGTGATCACCTGGTTGGCCGTGCTCACGCCCGACTGGATGCCCACCGTCAGGGTCTTCGTGGCGGCGTCCCAGGTCACCGTCTCGGATCCCGCCGTGGCGGTATCCTCGAAGACCAGCCGCACGCCGTTGTAAGCGGCCCCGGGCTGCACCGCGGTCAGTTTGATCTGGGCGTTGCGGCCGTTCACGGCATAGGTCGTGCCGGAGGCCTGGGCGTCTTGGAGCTGGGTCCCCGCCGTGGCGAAGGCCAGATCGCTCGAGGTCGGAGCCAACAGGCCGGAGCCGTCGCTCCCCGCGGCGTTGCTCACGCTGATCCCCAGGGGGGCCAGGGCGGTCGCATTGGCCGGATTGTTGAAGTAATCGATCAGGTCCTGGGCCGTGGTCGTGACCACGCCGTCGGCGGTGGTCGCCAGGTGGATCAGGATCGTCCCTTCGCTGACCACGCCGCCCGACGTCGTGGCCAAGGTGCCGGTCATCGAGGCGTGGATGTTGCCCGAGCCGTCGCTCGTGCCGAAGTGCGTGGCGCGGAAGAACTTGCCCGCGTAGCTGTCGTTGTTGAGCAGGTTCACCACCTGCGCCGCCGTCACGCCGCCCGTGATGTCCACGTTGAACGTGAGGGTCTTGCCTTCCGCATCCCAGACCACGGTGTTGTCCGTGCTGTTGTTGAAGACGATTCTGACGTCGTCGTATTCCTTGCCCTTGAACCGCGAGGTGATCTGGAAGGTGCTGTTGGCGTTGACGCCCTGCACCAGGGCCGAGGCGAAGCCGGTGACCTGCGGATCGGTGGCCAGATCGACGCTCAAGGCCTCGCCCGGCGTGGAGACGAAGCGGATGTTGCGGGAGCCTTCAGGCCCGAGGAACTGGAGCCGGTTGTTGGCCTCGGCGGTGCCGTAGTAGGCGTATTCCTGGAACTCGCCGACCGTGCCGTAGCCGTTGTTGCCGGCGGCCAGCGAGGCCGTGACCACGGCGGCGGCGGCCGAGCTGTTGATGGCCGCGACCACGTCGTTGGCGGTGGCGATGACGTCGCCGCCGGTGACGCCCCCCGCGGTGGTAAAACCGGCCCAGGCCCCGTCGGCGACGGACAGCGTGCCGGAGCCGTCGGACTCGCCCACGTGCGCGGCCGTGAAGAGGGCCGAAATCGTGGCATCGCTATTGATGGCGTTGACCAGGTTGGCGGCCGTGGTCACGCCGTCGTTGATGCCGATGTTCAAGACCTTGGTCGTGTGATTGTAGCTGAGCGTGATCGGCCCGCCGGTGTCGGTGACGTTGAGCGTGACGCCGTTGAACTCCTCACCCTTGATGTTGGCGGTGAGGCTGATGGCGTTGTTGGTGCCGGTCGGATTGACCTCGCCCGAAGCCGCCGCCCATTGCCGCGTGCCGAGTTGGACGTTAATCAGGGCGGGGGTGGCACCGCTGGCCGCGGTATACGAAACGGTGGTCGAGGCGGAGCTGCCCTTGGTGTACTTCACGCGGATGTCGCCGGCCGCCTGGCCCGCCTGGTTGGCCGTGATCACTACGTCGTTGTCCAAGCCGAAGCTGGACGTGGTAATGGTGCCGGCGGTGGCCTGGGTCTGGACGACCGCCCGGACACCCAAAGCGTCGGACACCAGATTGATGGCCTGGGCCATGTCCGTGATGCTGCTGCCCGCTGCGAAGCTGAAGGCCTCAGCGCCGTTCTTACCCGCGATCTCGAGGACCACGTCGTTCGCGATCGCTCCGTAGGAGTATCGCAGGCTTCCCTTGGTAGCTTGGGACACGACATCCAGGTTGACGTCGATTTGGCTCAGCGTGCCGAAGTTGGCCTGATCGATCTGGAGGCTGGTGATCTTGCTGTTATCCACTCCCGAGGTAATGAAATCGAGACTGCCATCCAGGAGTCGCTGACCTTGGAATTGGGTCACGTTGGCGATGCGGTCGATGGCCTCGAGCGAGGAATCGATTTGCAACTGATTGGCCTGGATCTGCTCGGCCGACAGGGCGCCCGTGTTGGCGGCCTCGGAGACCAGCCCGCGGATGTCGTTCAGCAAGGAGCTGACCTGGCCCAAGGCGCTATCCGCGGTGGCGATCATTTGGTTGGCGCGTTCGCTATTGGTGATCGCCTTCTGCGTGGCCGTAATATTGGCCCGCAGGGCCTCGCTGGCGATCAAACCGGCGGGGTCGTCCTTGCCCACGTTGATTCGCAGACCGGTGCTCAAGCGGGTCAGGGCTTCCTGCAACTGGGCTTGCGACCGAGCAAGAGTCTTTTGCGCGGTCAAAGAACTGACGTTGGTGTTGATGCGGGTCATGGTCTTTCACCTTTTCACAAGGAACAAGCGGGATTTTGCCGGCACGGGATGCCTCGGCTTTGGCCGTGGCGTCGGTCGACCTGTCCAAGTGCGGGAAAGGAAGGGCGACCGACCGTGTGTTTTGGATTACCTTGGTTTCCGTCTCCCGTCTCGACGAAAGGGGTTGCAATGATGGACGACACACGCGAACGCTACAGCGAGTTGCCGCATCCAAGCGGGCGCAACTCCGTGCCCTAGGCAACCGCTATCGAGGGATATCGACCCGACATGCTGGGATGTTTAGGTAAAATGGATAACATCCAGTTTTCGCGGTCGATGCCTCTCATTTTGCGTTTCGTCACGCAAATGTAGGTCACAAAAACGAAACCGGCCGCCGCGAGGGAGAAAATTCTTTCGCGGCGGCCGCATCTTCGATACAAGCGGAATTCCGCTGGCCGAGCGTGCCGACTGTATCACTTTTTCGATTCATCGGCGGCGGTGTCGGTCGCGGAGCCTTCCGCGGCCTTGCGCTCTTTTTCACGCTGAATCGCCTCGTACACTTCCTTGCGGTGCACGGGAATTTCACTGGGAGCCTGAATTCCGAGACGAACTTTATCGCCCCGAATATCCACCACCGTGATGACGATGTTGTCCCCGATGATGATGCTCTCGTCTCGTTGGCGAGATAGGACAAGCATCGGATGCTCCTTCACCTGGAATTGTTCGGGTTGGGGATCACGGGCCGGGGCGTCGAGTCGCGGCCGTTCCGCGTGATTAATGTCTTTATGCTTTCCGCGACCGGGCCTGGCTTTCTAGCCCGCCAACACTTTGTTCTTCCCCGTGGCTTGGCAGACGCCCCTGCGCGAACTGTTGGTTTGCACGTCCTTGCGGGGCGTCTCGGCACATCAAGCGGCGAAAAAACGCCGCGCGGAGACCAAGGACCGCCGCCGTCCATAATCGCTTCGGCAAAAAACCACTCCCTAGCCCAATCCCATTGACTCCGCTCGGGTTATACCGAAAAAGCCGAGAACGAGAGGTTGCCCGCAAAGCCCGCCGGCAAGCGTCCATCCGGCAATTCCCCTACCGCCTCACCAACCGCCCTCAATACAGGACATCGTGGACTCATGCGACGGCACCAGCGGTGACCCGTACTGCCGAGCCTTGAACATCGGCCCAACATGGATTCGCGGCTCAACGGCCTACGTTGACAGCCGGGCAACGCTAGGTGCCGACCATGGAGGCCATGCGGAGGCGGCCATCGGTCTTGCCGCGGACCGTCGGATTCGTCACCATGACAATGCAGCTTTTGACATTCGGTCTGCCCGGAAAATAGTCTAAACGCTCCGCATCGGAGCGAACCTTTGCGAGCGGTTTGAATCCGACATGGGAATTGTGCGATATTGTCGGCGATGGTACGCGTTCTTCTGATCGGTGACACGTCTTGGCCGGAGTTTTACCCCTGCATCAGGCTGTTAGCCGATATGCGCGGAGTTCGCATTCGGCGGCGGCCATCCCTCGCTGCGGCGGCGGATGCACCGGACGAGCACGATTTGGTGATCATCTTGCAGCGGTATCCGGGCGAGCATCGGGCCAAGGATTTGGAGCGATTGCGGAACTCCCAGCCGCTTGCCCGATTTGTCGTCATTCTGGGAAGCTGGTGCGAAGGCGAGGGTCGCTCCGGAGAACCGTTGCCCGGCACGCTGCGCTACTACTGGCACCAGTGGATGTCGTCGGCCCAAGAACAGTTGCGATTGCTGCGGGCGGGAAGGAATCGGGCGTGGAGTCTGCCGCCCACGGCCACCGACGAGGACCTCGTCTTGGCCGAGGCGGACACGGTTACGGCGACGAAGGGGCCGCGGGCGGAGAGTCCCGTTGCGGAAAGGATTGCGCCCCTCCTGCTGGTCATGTCGCGGGACTACTCGGTTTTCGAATCGTTGCAATCGGCGGCCCGCCTGTGGGGAATCACGGCGGAATGGCGCCGCTTAAACGCAGGACTTCAACCCCTGCCGGATGGAACGGCCGCCGTGGTGATCGACGTGGAGCGCGACGGCGAGTTGCCCCCGCGGCGTCTCGGCCGGTTTCAAGCCAAGGCGGGCGGCAAGGCACCGGCACCCATCGTCCTCCTGATGGGGTTTCCACGCTCGCACGATGTCCAACGCTATCTTCGGGCCGGGGCGACGGCCGTGCTGTCGAAACCTTACGCGCTCCGCGACTTGGAGCGAATCCTCCTTCCACGGCTTTATGATGATGCGGCCTAGAGCTTGGGAAAGGGCAAAATCATGAGACTCGCGAGCGTGTTGGTTCTTTCGCTGCTGATGACTCCCGCAGCCGCCGCGGACGCCCCGCCATTTCGCTCCGTCGCTTGCGAGGGCGTTTACCCGCATCATTTGCAGGGTATCGCGGTGGATGCAGGGGCGATCTACTGGTGCTTCACGACGACCCTGGTGAAGACCGACCTGAGCGGCAAACTGCTCAAGAGGACGGCCGTGGCCAACCATCACGGAGACCTTTGCCATCACGACGGCAAACTGTATGTCGCCGTGAATCTGGGCAAATTCAATCATCCCAACGGAAATGCCGACTCGCGGGTCTATGTGTACGACGCGGATTCCTTGAGCGAAATCGCGCGGCATCCGGTACCGGAGGTCTTTTACGGAGCAGGCGGGATCGGTTTTCGCGACGGGCACTTCTTCGTCGTGGGTGGTTTGCCCGACGGCCTCCCGGAGAATTACGTCTACGAGTACGACGGCGATTTCCGATTCATCAAGCGGCATGTCATCAAGAGCGGCCACACCCACCTCGGCATTCAGACGGCAACTTTTGCCTACGACCGCTGGTGGTTCGGCTGCTACGGCACGCCGCCGATTCTGTTGGTGACGGACGCCGATTTCCGTATGCTCGGCCGCCACGAATTCGATTGCGCGCTGGGAATCGAGGGTCTGTCGGGTGGGCATCTGTACGTCGCGAACGGTGGGTGCGGAAGCTCGGGGTGCACCGGAAACGCGCGACCGGCGGTCCCCGATCCCGACGCCGGGCTGCGCATGCTCTCGGACGGACGGCGGTAAAGAGCGGTAATGAAAGGCGTCCGTGAATCCGTTGCACGCCGCCGCTAAGTTCGATTCCTGCGGACATGAAAGGCGGGAACGACTAAGAGCGTCCTTTCACTCACTCCGTCCCCGCGCGCACGCCCCAATGCAAAGCACGCGCCGCTCCGGCACATCGGCCGACTCCGTTCCGGACTCGCTACGCTCGTTTTCCACTCCGCCGCCCGATTCGGCAAATCCGTGAACCCCTAGCAGGGGACATTCCCATTCGAGGCTAACAATCCTCGGCGAATCGCCATTGCCAAAAAGTCGCCCCGGTCGCTAGCATGAAGGCGATGGTCGCAGCGGGCGCCCGCCGACAAGGATACCTCTTCATCAAAAGGGAGGCCTGACCATGGCCGGAACCAAGATTTCCCAGAAGGACCGCGCGAAGAGGCAGGGCAAGGAAAAGAGTACGTCAAATTCGGGAACGGGGGAGATGATTCACGTTGCCGCGATCGTGGAATTGCAGCGAACCACGGTGGAATTGTGGCACCAAATGCCGTTCAAGAATCCCTATCGCGGATTCCTGGCCCTGGTCTGCGAACAGCATCGGCGCAACTTCGAACTTTGGCATGAAGAGGATCGGGCCCGCGACCCCACCGCCGATGACGCTCAGATTGCGGCGGTCAAGCGGCGGATCGACAAATTGAATCAAGAACGCAACGATTGGATCGAGCGGCTCGACGCGGCGTTGCTGCAAATCATGGACGGCTGGGGCGTGCGGCCCCGCGCCAAGGCTCCGCTCAATACCGAAACGCCGGGAAGCGTGATCGACCGGCTCTCCATCCTGGCACTGCGCATCTACCACATGGAAGAGCAGGCCGACCGGGCCGACGCCGACGAAGAACACAGGGCCGGCGCCAGGGCGAAACTGGCCGTCTTATTGCGCCAACACGCGGACCTCTGCGAGGCCTTCGAGCAACTGTTGGGCGATCTGTTCGCCGGACGTCGCCGCATGCAGGTTTACCGGCAATTCAAGATGTACAACGACCCCAACTTGAACCCTTATCTATACCGCGCTGCGACGCGTCCCGCGGCCTGATCGGTCGCTACGGCCCCGGGACGATGTTGGTCGAACGCGATACCGCGGTCGTTTCCGCGCACGCGCTTGCGGCGGTCCGCCCACGGCGTCCCACGGTGCTGGGCCGTGAGGCGGCCGGCGTCTCCCTGCGTTTCAAAGCCCGTTCCGACAACGCAGCGTCTTGACTTCGGCTGCCGGGGGCGCCAAGATCATCAGCATTGCCGAGCGATAGCGCTACGCGTCGATTCCGGTCGGCGATCGGCCCCCCATTTTCTTCCACGCAAGGAGACTTCGATGATGGCCCGAAAACAAATTCAGCGTCGCGATTTCTTGGCAAGTAGCGCGGCCGCGGGCGCCGCGATGTTCGTCAGCGGCCGAGTCTTGGGGTTGGAGCCGGGGCAGCCCTCCGCCAACGAGAAACTGAACGTGGCGGCAATCGGCGTAGGGGGCATGGGCCGACACGACATCGCTCAGGCCGCCAAGACCGAAAATGTGGTCGCCATCTGCGACGTGGATCGGCGGTTTGCAGAGGACGTGGCCAAGAACTATCCCGGCGCCGCGATTTACGCCGACTTTCGCAAGATGCTGGAAGAGCGGAAGGATATCGACGCCGTGATGATCGCCACTCCCGACCACAGCCACGCGATCATTACGATTACCGCGCTGAAAATGGGCAAGCATGTTTTCTGTCAAAAGCCCCTGACGCATAGCGTGGGAGAGGCCCTCCGGGTCAAGGATGCCGCCGCCCAAGTGAAGACCGCAACGCAAATGGGCAACCAGGGCCAAGCCTCCGAGGGGGCGCGCTTGATTTGCGAGTACATCTGGTCGGGCGCCATCGGAAAGGTGCGAGAAATCCACTCGTGGTCGAATCGCCGGCCCGACATTTCACCCCGCGGCATTCCGCGCCCCGCCGATACGCCTCCCGTGCCCGACTACTTGAATTGGGACCTTTGGCTGGGACCGGCCAAGGTGCGGCCCTATCATCCCGCATACCATCCGTTCGCATGGCGTGGCTGGTGGGACTTCGGGACGGGCGTGTTGGGCGACATCGGTTGCCACAACCTGTCCGCGGCGTTCAAGGCCCTTAAGCTCGGTTGGCCCACAAGCGTCGAGGCCTGCTCCACGCATTGGAGCGCCCCCCCGGAGGTCAAGACCGAGACGGCGCCCTCGGCCTCCATCGTGACGTATCGCTTTGCCGCCGAGGGAGAACGCCCCGAAATCGTGCTCCGTTGGTACGACGGCGGGATGATGCCGCCCATCCCCCCGGCATTGGGCGACCGCAACATCTTCGATAGCGACGGCACGCTGATCGTGGGCGATGACGGCATGCTGCTGGGCGCGACGCTGCTGCCGGAAGCACGGGCGAACGAAGTCGGCACGCCGCCGCAAGTTTTGCCGCGCTCGCCCGGCCACTACGAAGAATGGATCCAGGCGTGCAAGGACGGTGCCCCGGCGGGAAGCAACTTCGTCGATCATGCCGCTCATTTGGCGGCCGTGGTGCTGATGGGCAACATCGCGATCCGGACGGAGAAAAAACTGTTCTGGGACGCCGAGAAATTGCAATTCAGCAACTCCGACGAGGCCAACGCCTTGCTCGATCCCCCCTACCGCGAAGGTTGGAATGCGTAGGTTCGCCCGCGCCGCAAGGGCGCCCGGTTAAACCCGGAAGCTCGACCAACATACGGAGCGTCGAGAGCGCATCGATCTTGGCATCCGCAAAGGCCGCCGGCGCGAGCCGGTGAAGGCCGTTAATGATATTGTCGGCCCGCATGGCGGTCGCACCGCCGTATCTTTTACTTACCTACAACAGAGAAGGTGTTTCGATGAAACCGCGAATCCTGGTTGTCCTGTTCTTCGTCGTCGCAGTTGCGTTCGCAGGCAGCACCGCATCTGTAGCGTCCGAGGCGAACGATGCGTCGGGCGGTTTTTTCCCCTTCGTGGTGGGCTACGAACCGGGCGATACGATCACCAACTTGAGCGTCATGTTGGACAAGCCCGCCGGCAAACACGGCTTCGTCCGTGCCGAGAATGGACACTTCGCGACGGATGTCGGACGCATCCGCTTTTGGGCCACCAATCTCTGCTTCGAGGCCTGCTTTCCCACCAAAGAGGAGGCTGAGCGATTAGCCCGCCGATTGGCAAGCCTCGGCATCAACTGCGTGCGAATGCACCACATGGACAACCGCCACATTTGGGGTAACAGCCCCAACAAGCTGACCGTCGACCCGGAGATGCTGGACAAATTGGACTATTTAATCTTCCAGCTCAAGCAGCACGGCATTTACACGAACCTCAACTTGCACGTTTCCCGACAATTCGGCCCGGCCGAGGGATTTCCCAAGGTGGAGGGACTGCCTAATTACGATAAAGGCCTGGACAACTTCGAACCCCGGATGGTCGAGTACCAACGCAAGTATGCCCGCGATCTCCTCACCCACATCAACCCCTACACGGGCAAAGCGTATGTGGACGAACCGGCCGTGGCGATGATCGAAATCAACAATGAGAACGCCGCCTTTGATGAGTACCGCAAGGGGGCCTTGGATAATCTGCCCGAACCATACGCCGCGACGTTTCGCGGGCTGTGGAACGCCTGGCTGCAAAAGAAATACGGCGGAGATGACGCTCTGCGCAAGGCCTGGAACGCCAAACGCGAACCTCTCGGCACGGAAATGTTGCGAGCCGGAGATTTTGCGGGAGACTGGCAGCGGGTCTGGAACTTGCAGCGCGACGAGGTCAGCGAGGTCGAGGCGGCCGCCGCCGGCGGAGTCTTGCGTTTGGCAGTTCGCAAGAATGGCCGCGAGACTTGGATTCCTCAATTGAGTCAAGGCGGATTGGCGGTCAAGAAGGGGCAGGTTTACACGCTGCAATTCCGCATGAAAAGCGATGCCCCGCGGCGAGTCGACGTCAATTGCATGATGAACCACGAGCCTTGGCAGCGATTGGGGCTGTCCGCGGAGGTCCGTCTGACCGCGGATTGGCGCGATTATCGCCTGAGCTTCACCGCCGAAGCCGATGACGCCAACGCCCGCATCACATTCAGTCAGCTCGAGCCGGGAAACTACGAGCTGGCAAGCGTCTCGCTACGGCCGGGCGGCGTGTCGGGTCTGGAGGACGGCGAGAGTCTCGCCGCCGGCACGGTACCGATCATTCCGGCTCACGGTCCTCAACGAACGGCCGCCGCCAAAGCCGACTTCGCCGACTTCCTCTGGGATCTGGAGCGGGACTATTGGTGGGGCATGTACCGCTTTATCAAGGATGAATTGAAGGCGAAGCCTCTTGTGTCCGGAACGCAGTTGTCGTACAGTCCGGTCCACATTCAGGCGGGATTGGATTACATTGACTCCCATTCGTATTGGCAGCACCCGGGCTTCCCCGGCCGACCTTGGGACCCGGAAAACTGGTACGTGCGGAATGTGGCTTTGGTGAATGCGGGAGGAGGCACGCTGACCGGTCTGGCGAATCGCCGGGTGGAGGGCCTGCCCTTCACCGTCAGCGAATACAATCATCCCGCGCCGAATCAATATGCCGCCGAAGGCTTTCCCATGATCGCCGCCGTGGGGGCCTTCCAAGATTGGGACGGCATCTTCAGCTTCACCTACAGCCACAGCCGGGAATACGAGCCGAATCGTATCACGGGCTTCTTCGACATCAAGAGCGAGACGGCCAAGCTGGTGCATATGCCGGCCTGCGCGGCCATCTTTCTCCGCGGCGATGTCGCGCCGGCCAAGGAAGTGCGGTTGGTACCTTTACCTGCCGAAAAGGAGAGGGAGGCCCTCCGCGAAACGCTGAATCCCTGGAATCTAACCATCGACCGATTCGGTCTGCCTGCCGCCACGGCGCTGTTGCATCGTGTGGCCTTCGACCTCAAGGGCGGCACGCAGCCCGCCGCGGAAGACCTCGCGGACAAAAGGGTCTTTGTCGCGGATACGCAGCAGATTTGCTGGGACGTGTCGCGGGAGGGAAAAGGCGTTTTTCTCGTCAATACCCCGCGGTCCAAGCTGTTGACGGGCTTTCCGGAAGGCCGCATCTTCAATCTGGACGGCGTCAAGCTGAATGTGGGCAAGACGTCTTTGGATTGGGCGACGGTCTCGCTTACCGCAATCGAAGGAGAAGGCTTTGACCGGCCCGGCCGATGGCTCTTGGCCGCCACCGCCGCAGTCCGCAACAAGGGGTGGCAAATTCGGGACTTAGGAGGCGACCGGATAACGCTCGGGCGACAATGGGGAGAGGGACCGACCGAGTGCGAGGGCGTACCGGCCCGAGTAATGTTACCCGTGCCCCCCGATCGCGTGCAGGCTTTCGCCCTCGATGCTGACGGCCGACGAGGCAACCCCGTCCCCGTTGAAGCAAGCGACGGCTCCGCTGCGCTGGAGATCGGCCCTCAATACCGTACCCTGTGGTACGAAATCCTCATCCGTTGATCGCGGGGGCTTGATCCGCGGAGGCCTCACAGGCCGGCCCTACCATCGGGACCATCTCAACGGTGCCTGACCGGAATCCCGGACAGGCACCGGCTTCTTATATTGCCCACACCTCCTAATCGTTTTTACAGGATAATTCGTAAAACTTGATTAATCCGGCTCAATCGCTTCAGCCGATTAAATTGGAGGCGGAGTCCTCCCAATCGGGAAAGCCTCCTACTTTGGCTCCTATCACGGAGTTTTCCCAACCGGCGCCGTGGTTTTGATACGTCGTCGGGAACGTGGAACACGGGTGAAGCGATGAAATTACGAATCGCGTCTTTCTTCGCGGCGATGGCGGTGGCGTTGAGTGGGTTGGGCATGGTGTCTGCTCAAACTGACTCCGAGCGTCGCCCCTCCTTTTTGGATCGTATCGGTCAGCGATTGAGCGAGGGACTCGCTACCAAACGTCCTACCCAGGAGACCGCGACGGACGAGACCCAGGCAAGGTCGGGAGCCGTTCGGGCGGGGAGCGCCGCGGCGTCTCCGACGATCGCAAGCCCTACGATCGCCCCGCCTTCGGCCGAGCCGGCGGGG
>Ga0067045_1031767_pt1 | contig 11508 bp, 9 predicted proteins | sample TerdegcTABiofilm_FD_59184 | JGI IMG/M metagenome (GOLD analysis project Ga0067045, IMG submission 59184) | Combined Assembly of (Gp0054472, Gp0054536) Wastewater bioreactor microbial communities from Singapore -Terephthalate degrading...
GAACTGGCCAACCAGATGCTGGCGCTCGCCAAGGTGGAGCAATTGCGCCAGGACGGCAAGCCACCCGTGATCGACTGGTCTGATGTGGTGCGCGCGGTGGCGCTCGATCTCTCCGCCCTGATCGCCGATCGCTCCCTCGACTTTTCGATCGACACGCAGGCCGCACCGGTGCTGGCACACGAATGGGCCTTGCGCGAACTCAGCCGCAACCTGCTGCACAACGCGATCAAGAACACACCCATCGGATCCAGGCTGTCGGTGAGCCTGGTGGTGGACCGGCAAACCGCCGCCCTCACCCTCAGCGATGAAGGTCCCGGCATCTCGGCCGCACTGCGCGAACGGCTGTTCCAGCCCTTCGTCACCGACCAGCAACATGCGCCGGGCGTCTCGGGCTCCGGCCTGGGCCTGGCGATCTGCCGAGAAATCGTGCTGTCAATCGGCGGCGGCATCGAACTGAACAACCGCACCCACCAGGGTCAGGTCATCGGGCTGGACGCCATCGTGCGCCTCCCGCTGGCCGCATCCCCCGGCAACACATGAAATCTGCATCTGACAACGCCACTGCCAAGCTCCGGCTGGACAAATGGCTATGGGCCGCGCGCTTCTACAAGACCCGAAGCCTGAGCAGCGAAGCAATCGACAAGGGCCATGTGCGGCTCAACGGCCTGCCGGTCAAGCCTTCACGCGACGTGAAACCGGGCGACACGCTGGAACTGCGCATCGGACCGGACACGCGAACCGTGGTCGTGAAGGGTCTGAGTGGCGTTCGCGGCCCTGCACCGGTGGCTGCCTTGCTTTACGAGGAAACCGCCGCTTCGCTCCTGCAACGCAGCAAGGCGGCCGAGCAGCGGCGCCTGGCCCCCGAGCCGGCCCACAGTCAACCCATGGGGCGCCCCACCAAACGCGACCGGCGCCAGATCGAAGACCTGCGTGAGGCGCCGCCGCGCGGTGAATGGAACGAACGCTGGAGTGCGTCGCTGGACGACGAGGACTAACTAGCCCTTGCGAAGACCCAGCCACATCACCGTGGCCACGACCACGAGGCCACCGGCCACCTGCACCGGCGCGATGGACTGACCCAGGATGGCCCAGGCCAGCACCAACGCGAAGATGGGCTCGATGTTCATGATGGCGGAGTTGCCCACCACGCCAAGCTTGGGCAGCACGGTGAACATGATGGTGAAGGCGGTGCCGTAGAGGAAGGTCAGTCCCAGCAGGCCCCACCAACCCACGGGCGCAGTGGGGAGGGACAGGCCGCCCTGCGCGGTCGCGGCGACCATGGCCATCACAGCGACGATGCCCATGGTCGTGGCCGTGCGCAGCCGGCCATCGAGCTCACCGGTTTCCTGCTGTGTCAGCACCAGCGCCAAACCGAAGGTGGCGGCGGCGGCGAGCGCGAACGCCACGCCCACACCGATTCGCGCCCAATGCCCGGAGGCGCCCAATCCCGACGCTGCGCCAAACACGTCAAGCGCAAGCGCCAGACCGATGAGCATCACCGGCATGGCCTTCAACACACGCGGCTGCGGCCGCTGGCCATAGACCAGGCGCGCCCAGAGCGCGGTCCACAGGGGATAGGTGTTGAACGCCAGCAGCGCCAGCGCCACCGGCAGGCGAGCCACGGCGGCGTACAGGCACAGGCTTTGCACGCCCACCAGCAGGCCGATTGCAGGCAAGGCCTTGCGGTGCCGCGCCTGCAAACGCATGGGCACGCGGTAGGCCAGGAGGATGCCCCCGACAACCAGCGCTGTCACCGTGCTGCGAAAGGCCACGGCGGTAGCCACGCTCACGCCGTTGTCGAACGCAAGGCGTGCGGCCACGTGGTTGGCTCCCATCATGAAAGCGATGAGCAACAGGGTGGCGAAGGCGGCGCGGCTCAGGGCCGCAGGGGAATGGGCAGAGGACGTCATGCAGCGATTGTCGATCAGGCCTTGCTACCGCAACTGCTGGCCGAACAGGTAGGTCATGTTGACGCGGCGGGCTTCGTAGCGGTCCACGAAGCGAATGGTGTCGGTCTCGTGGAACAGCGCCGAGTTGAACAACACCGCCCGGTTGCAGCGATGCGGCACCGTCACGCAACCCGCATCGTGCTGCTTCAGGAAGTCATAGATGAGGGCGCCGTCGGTGTTGTATTGCTCGAAGGTCCAGTCGGCCGGGGCCGGCACGTCGTAGACCTTGAGGCCGCCGCTCTCGGGGTCAAGGTTGTGTTCGCTCGGTGCGATCCAGAAGTTGAGGTTGACCTTGGCGAAGTCGGCGTGCACGTTGATGCCGCGTGTCACGGCGGGCTCGTACTTAAAGCCCCAGAGCTGGGTCAGCAGGTAGTCCTTGAACACACGCGGCATGCGCTGTTTGAGTTCGCGTGCGAGCTGCAGATGCAGCGGGCTGTTGAAGCCACGGTTGGCGAACGCGCCGAGGTAGCTGTTGGCGTATTCACCGTGCCACACGCGCGAGGCATGGGCAAAGTCCTGGAAGGCCTTGAGCGCCGGCGCGGACAGGAAATGGTCAATGGTCAGGATTTCGGGCGTGCCCGCGAGGTAGGCTTCCTCCAGCGCAAGCCAGTCGTTCTCCGGGTTGAGCACGTCAGGCATGGCGTCGGGCATCGCATGCAGCCAGGGCGTGGCCAGAAATTCCTGCAGGCTCGACAGCTCCTTGGCCGATGCGCGAAGCGTGCCACCTGGTGCCAGTTCCTTTGCCTGGTGCAGCAATGCGGTACCAGTCTTGAGGAACGGCGCGAGACCGGGCACCACGTAGCCGTGCTCTTGCAGCCATTGCGCCTGCTGCACATCGTGCTTGAGCCTGAAGGCGCTGAGCGTCAGGCCCGCGTGCCGCAAGGCCGCCGCGCGGTACACGCTCTGCAGGTACACCTCGAGGCTTCTGCGGCCGGCCGCAATGACCCGGGGGGTGTCCACGCTGTCGCTGAGCACCGTGGCCGCCAGATTGGTGTGAGCCTGGACCATGGCCGGTTCCAGCGCAATGGCCTTTTCGCAACTGGCCACGGCCTCGGGGATGCGGTTCAGCTGCTTGAGCGCATTGCCCCGTTCCACCCAGGCCTGGGCGTGTTTTGGATGCGCCTGGGTGGCGCGCTCGGCACAGGCCAAGGCTTCTTCGTACCGGGCCAGCTCATTGAGTGCGTTGCTGAGGTTGCACAGCACCACAGGATTGTCAGGATCAGCCGCCAGTGCCCGTTCGTAGCTGCCCAGCGCCTCCGGCTGGCGCCCCAGGCGCTGAAGCAAGTTGCCCCGGTTGCAGAGCAGCGCGGTGTGCGTCGGGTGGGCTTGCAAGGCACGCTCGAAGCAGGCCAACGCCTCGGGCAACTGCTGCAATTTCTTGTGCTGCAGGCCGAGGTTGATCGCGATGTCCGCGTCATCAGGCAGAAGCCCCTGCGCCTGCTCATAGGTGGCAAGTGCCTCCGTGTCACGGCCCAGCTGCTGCAACGTGAACGCCAGGTTGTTCAGGGCGTCGGCATTCTGTGGGGAGGATTGCACCGCGCGGCCGAAATACCCCGCAGCCCGGTCAAGGTGGCCGGCCTGCGACTCCAGCAGGCCCAGGTGGTACAGCACCGAAAACTCGGCAGGAAATTGCTTGAGCACGCCTTCGTAGAGCGAGCGGGCCGCGTCCAGCAAACCCTGCGAGTGGTAGTGCACCGCCAATTGCATCTGCTGGGCGGGGGCGAGGGAAGCGTTCATCGCTGCTCCTTGACGGTCAAAACGGCCACGGCCCAACCGGGTAGGACGTGAAAAAGCCCCACGGCCATGGGCGGTGGGGCTTGATGTTCAGAAGCCCGCGTTTGGGGCGCCTGGCATAACTGGCGGAGCGAGAGGGATTCGAACCCTCGATGAGGCTCTACACCCCATACTCCCTTAGCAGGGGAGCACCTTCGGCCACTCGGTCATCGCTCCGGAAGCTGCGTATTATGCCTCAACTCAAGAGGCATTTCCCTCTGATGGAGGGCTCAACCCGCGATGGTGTCGGCGGTCTGGTCGAGATCGAACTCGCGGTGCAGCGAACGCACGGCCAGCTCCATGTACTTCTCGTCGATGACCACCGAGGTTTTGATCTCCGAGGTGGAGATCATCTGGATGTTGATGCCCTCCACACTCAGGCACTTGAACATGCGGCTGGCCACGCCCACATGGCTGCGCATGCCGATGCCGACGATGCTCACCTTGCAGATGCGCGCATCGCCCACCACTTCGGCGGCACCCAGCGCGGGCACGACCTTGGTCTTGAGCAGGTCCAGCGTTCTCTGGAACTCGTTGCGATGAACCGTGAAGCTGAAATCGGTCTTGCCGTCCTTGCTCAGGTTCTGGATGATCACGTCCACTTCGATGTTGGCATCGGCCACCGCGCCCAGGATCTGGTAGGCGATGCCAGGAGTGTCGGGCACGCCGAGCACCGAAATCTTGGCTTCGTCGCGGTTGAAGGCAATGCCGGAAACGACGGCTTGTTCCATGTCTTCGTCTTCCTCAAAAGTGATCAGGGTGCCGGAGGCGGCTTCTTCATTCAGGTCGATGTCCCAGGGCGTGAAGCTGGAGAGCACGCGCAGGGGCACCTTGTACTTGCCGGCGAATTCCACCGAGCGGATCTGCAGTACCTTGCTGCCCATGCTGGCCATTTCCAGCATTTCTTCAAAGCTCACACGCCGAAGGCGGCGTGCTTCGGGCACAACGCGGGGGTCGGTCGTGTACACACCGTCGACATCGGTGTAGATCAGGCACTCGGCCGCCTTGAGCGCCGCCGCCACGGCCACGGCTGAGGTGTCGCTGCCGCCACGGCCCAGCGTGGTGATGTGGCCCTCAGGGTCCACACCCTGGAAACCGGTGACGATGACCACCTTGCTTGCAGCCAGGTCGGCGCGGATGCGCACGTCGTCGATCGACTCGATGCGGGCCTTGGTGAAGGCGCTGTTGGTCTTGATCGGCACCTGCCAGCCAGCATAGCTCACCGAGCCCACGCCCTCGGCTTGAAGCGCAATGGCCAGCAGGGCAGACGAGGCTTGCTCGCCAGTGGCTGCGAGCATGTCGAGCTCGCGGTTGTAGGCGCTGTCGGTCTTGCCAGGGGCGAGCTCCTTGGCCAACCCGAGCAGGCGGTTGGTTTCGCCGCTCATGGCGCTGGGCACGACCACGAGCTGGTGGCCGGCACGGTGCCATTTGGCCACGCGCCGGGCCACGTTGCGGATGCGCTCGGTCGACCCCATGGAGGTGCCGCCGTACTTGTGAACTATCAAGGCCATCGGGAGGGATTGGATTGGGTTGATTGCGGCCGCGCAACCGGTTGTCCACGCGGCGTGCCGGGGCTCTCAGCCCCCTCAGGGCAACCGCGAATTATATCGGCGCCGAGAAAAGCAGGCTGGCGCCCTCGCGCGTCACGAAACCAGTGGCCACCTTGAGGTGGATGCGGTGACCGCGCGTGGTGCAGGCCGCCACCTGATCGAGCAGCTCGTCCAGCTGGGCCGCGCTGGCCGCCACATTCGCTTTGGCGCGCAACCAGTGGCGCAGCACGTTGGCCTGGCGATCGCGCGACAGCGACTGCAACCGGGCGATCGTGGGAGGCGTGCCCACGTCCACGAGATCGATGCGGGCCAGGTCGTCGAGCAGCCGCTGAGCCTGTGCGGCGTGGGCAGCGCTTCGCGCAAGCATGGGCCGAAAGCCCGGGAAACAGGCCTCCCATGCCGGCATCAACACGGCACGAATGCGGTTGCGCGTGAAGCGCTGGTCTGCATTGCTTGGATCGTCAACGAAGGTGTGCCCAGCGGACAACAACCACGCGCGCAACGCGCTGGACGGCACATTGAGCAGAGGCCGACCAAACACCATGCCGTGTCGCTCGAAGCGTTTGGCCATGGCGGCCAGTCCTGGCAAGCCCGCACCGCGGCTGAGTGCGAGCAGCAAGGTCTCGGCCTGGTCATCCACGTGCTGGCCAAGCAGCACGCAGGCTGCGCCGACCTGTTCACCCATGCGGGCCAGTGCGATGTAGCGGGCTTGGCGGGCGGCGTCCTCGGGGCTCTCACCCAGCGCGTGAGCCGCCTGGACACGCTCGACGCGCAGCGCGATCCCGTGCAGATCGCAGAACGCCTGGGCGTGGGTTTGAAAATGATCGGCGGCCGCCTGCAAGCCATGGTGCACATGCAAGGCGATCACCTGGCCCGGCCAGCGCCGCTGCGCAGCGAGCAGCAAGGCTGTGGAGTCGGCCCCAGCGCTGTAGGCAACCCCCATGGGCGCCGCCGGATGCAAGAAGCCCATGTGCTCACACCACGCAGCCAACGCCTGCTCGCAGGGGTTGGCCGGGGTTGGCGAGGCATTCACCTCAGCGCTTGTCCTTGCTTTCGGCCTTGGTGTCGGTGTAGCGGCCGTAGCTGTTGAGGCGCGCATAGCGCCGATCGACCAGCTCCTTGACCTTCAGGTCCGTCACCTGGCGCCAGGCGTCGCCCAGGGCGCGCTTGAGGAAGGCCGCCATCTGTTTGTGGTCGCGGTGTGCGCCACCCACGGGCTCGTTGACGATCTTGTCCACCAGACCCAGCGCCTTGAGGCGGTGCGCGGTGATGCCCAGGGCATCGGCGGCATCGCTGGCACGGTCGCTGGTTTTCCAGAGGATGGAGGCGCAGCCTTCGGGGCTGATGACCGAGTAGACCGAGTACTGCAGCATGAGCACCTGATCGGCCACCGAGATGGCCAGCGCGCCACCCGAGCCACCCTCACCAATGATGGTGGAGATGATGGGCACTTCCAGCTGCGCCATCTCGAAGATGTTGCGGCCGATCGCTTCGGATTGGCCACGCTCTTCGGCGTCGATGCCAGGGTAGGCACCTGGCGTGTCGACGAACGTGAAAACAGGCAGCTTGAACTTCTCGGCCAGCTTCATCAGCCGCAAGGCCTTGCGGTAGCCCTCGGGCTTGGTCATACCGAAGTTGCGCAGGCCGCGCTCTTTCGTGTCGCGCCCCTTCTGATGGCCCAGCACCATGCAGGGCTGGCCATTGAAACGCGCCAGGCCACCCACAATGCTCAGATCGTCGGAGAAGTGGCGATCACCGTGCAACTCCTGGAAGTGCGTGAAGATCTCGCGCACGTAGTCCAGCGTGTAAGGACGGTCAGCGTGGCGGGCGATCTTGGTGATCTGCCACGGCGTGAGGTTGCTGTAGATGTCCTTGGTGAGCTGCAGGCTCTTGCCGGCAAGCTGTTCAATCTCTTCCGAGATATCCACCGCAGATTCGGTCTGCACATAGCGCAGTTCTTCGATCTTGGTTTCGAGTTCGGCAATGGGTTGCTCGAAGTCGAGAAAGTTCTTTTTGGCCAAGGTGTGCTCCTTTGGTCTTGTTTGCCACGACGTCCCGGCGAAGCCGGTGCGCTCAGTAACTGACCGGCAGCGGATCGAGCGACCGCCAAATATACCAAGTTGCCACGCTGCAGAAAGGCGCCCAGGAGTTCGCCACTTCCCGGATCTCGCTGCGGCTGACTGGTTCACCCGAAAAATACGCCTGGCTGATGCCATTCTGCAAACCAAGGTCGTCCAGGGGTAATACGTTGGGCCGCATCAGGTGAAAGATGAGGAACATTTCGGCCGTCCATCGGCCGATGCCGCGGATCGCCACGAGCTCGGCAATGATGGCCTCGTCGTCCATTTCAGCCCACTCGCTCACGTGGACCTGATCGTTGGCGAAATGCAGGGCCAGGTCCACCAGGTATTCGACCTTGCGGGCCGACAGGCCGGCCGCGCGCATGTCGTCGACCTTCAACTTGAGCACCTGGGCGGGCACCATTTTTTTGGGCAACTGCTCGAAGCGGTCCCAGACCGACTGGGCCGCCTTCACCGAAATCTGCTGCCCAACGATGCTGCGCGCCAGAGTGACGAAGGCATCGCCCCGCGATTGCAGGCAAGCGCCGCCGTATTGGGGAATGAGCTTCTTCATCACCCGGTCGCGCTTCATGAGATGGCGGCAAGCGTCCACCCAATAGCCAGGAGCCTCGGGGTTGAGCTCGGGCAGGACGGTGGTGGCCATCAGTTGCGCTCCCAAGTGGTGCCTGCGGGACTGTCCTTGAGCACGATGCCCTGCTCCAGCAACTGCTGGCGGATGCGATCGGCTCCAGCAAAATCCTTGGCCTGCTTGGCAGCGCTGCGTTGGGCGATCAGGTCGAGAATGGCCGCTTCGTCCAGACCGCCCTCGGCACCCCCACCCTGAAGATAGGTGGCCGGATCGGCTTGCAGCAAACCCAGCGTTTCGCCCAGGGCGCGCAACAGGCCAGCGAGCGCGGCGTCCTTGCTCCGGTTGACTTCGCCCGCCAGTTCAAACAGAACCGCCACGGCTTCGGGCGTGCCGAAGTCCTCATCCATTGCCGCGCGGAAACGTTGGGCGTGAGGCTGAGACCAATCGATCTGCGCCATAGCCACGGGTGGCACATGCGACAGCGCGGTGTACAGGCGCTTGAGCGCACCGCGAGCGTCGTCCAGATGGGCATCGCTGTAGTTCAGCGCGCTGCGGTAGTGGGCGCGCAAGATGAAGAAGCGCACGGTCTCGGGGTCGTACTTCGCCAGCACCTCGCGGATGGTGAAGAAGTTGCCCAGGCTCTTGGACATCTTTTCGTTGTCCACTCTCACAAAGCCGTTGTGCACCCAGAAACGGGCCAGCGGCTTGCCAGTAGCGCCCTCGCTCTGCGCGATCTCATTTTCATGGTGCGGGAACTGCAGGTCGGCACCACCACCATGGATATCGAAGGTCTCGCCCAGCGTGCTGCAACTCATGGCCGAGCACTCGATGTGCCATCCAGGCCGACCTGCGCCGTAAGCGCTGTCCCACTTGGCTTCGGCCGGCTCTTCGGGTTTGGCCGACTTCCAGAGCACGAAGTCCAGCGGGTCGTTCTTGTCGCTTGCCACGGCCACGCGCTCACCCGCGCGCAGGTCGTCCAGTGACTTGCCTGAGAGCTTGCCGTAGCCGGCGAACTTTCGCACCGCATAGTTCACATCACCATTGTCGGCTTGGTAAGCCAAGCCCTTGCGCTGCAGGGTATCGATCAGTGACAGCATCTGGGGCACGTACTCCGTGGCCCGTGGCTCGAGGCTCGGCGGCTCGATGCCCAGCGCGCCAATGTCCTGGTGCATGGCGGCGGTCATTTCGTCGGTCAGCGCGCGCAGCGTGATGCCACGCTCGACCGCGCGCTTGATGATCTTGTCGTCGATGTCGGTGATGTTGCGCACATAGGTCACGCGCAAGCCACTGACTTTGAGCCAGCGCTGCACCACATCGAAGGCCATCATCATGCGGGCGTGACCGATGTGGCAGAGATCGTAGATCGTCATGCCGCAGACGTACATGCGCACGTGCCCAGGTTCAATGGGCTGGAAGTCCTCCAGCCGACGCGACAAGGTGTTATAGATTTTCAGGGTCATGGAACGGGAGCGAGACGGGATTCCGGATGGCAGTCAGGGGGCGAGAAACGGGGCTTCTACAGGCCGCGCGCGGCACCCTCCGAAGAGCGGTCCCATGGGCGTTCCATGCGGTCTGGCGCAGCCATCGGAACGGGACCCCTCAGATACAATCCGTCGGTGTCAGTATATCCAGCCCGGTGGCGCGCCACAGCGTGCCGCCGGGCTTTTGAGCAACGCGTCTCTGGCCTCTTCACAAGAGAGTCCAGGTTTGTTTCCGAGGTCCCATGTCCCGCCACGTGAAAACACATCCCCCTCGCAGCGGCCCATCGTCCCCCTTCACCACAAGAAACGGTTTCACCATGCGACTGCGCCACCTGGCCCTCGTGGCCCTGACCGCCGCCAGCCTCAGCAGCCCGATGGCCTGGGCACAGGGCGACGAATACGCCGAGGTCAACCGGCTGGTGCGTGCTGGTCAGCTCAACGAAGCCATGGTCAAGGTCGACCAGTACCTCGTTGGCAAGCCTCGCGATCCACAAATGCGCTTCCTCAAGGGCGTGATACAGACTGAAAGTGGCAAGTCGACCGAGGCAATCGCCACCTTCGCCAAACTCACCGAAGACTATCCCGAGCTGCCCGAGCCCTACAACAATCTGGCCGTGCTGTATGCCGGCCAAAGTCAGTTCGACAAGGCGCGCGCCGCACTCGAGATGGCGATTCGCACCAATCCGAGCTATGCCACAGCCCACGAAAATCTGGGTGACGTCTACGCCAAGCTGGCCAGCCAGGCTTACAGCAAGGCCTTGCAACTCGACTCGAACAACCAGGGCGTGCCGCCCAAGCTCAGCCTGATCCGCAATCTGTTCGCAGCCGATGCACGTGGTGCCCGGCCGTCCACATCCGTGGCGGCTGCCACACCACCAGCCGCGCCGGCCCCATCGGTTGCACCGCCGGCCGCAAAACCCTCCGTCGCTGCAGCGCCCGCGCCCGCAGCACCTCCGATCCCGGCCGCCCCGGCGCCTGCTGCTGGCGACGCCGAGCGCGATGTAGAGACGGCGGTCACAGCTTGGGCCAACGCATGGTCCTCCAAGAACGTTGCCACTTACCTCGGGGCGTACGGCCCAGCGTTCACGCCACCGGGTGGCCAGTCGCGCGCCACCTGGGAAGCTGAACGCCGCTCGCGCATCGAGCCCCGTTCGCGCATCGGCGTCGGCATCAACGACCTGAACATCACGGTCAACGGCGATCGCGCCTCCGCCCGGTTTCGCCAGGACTACACCTCCGACACCCTGAACGTCACCAGCCGAAAAACGCTGGATCTGGTCAAGAGCGGCAACCGCTGGCTGATCGTTCGGGAATCCACGGGCTCTTGATGGTCAGTCGGCGGTTCGCGCAACGGGGCCATGCCAGCCTCACGACCGAGCTGCTGGGGCCGGGGCCAGGTAGCGCTCAACGAGCGGTGCTCAGGAACCGCACGCTGTGGGTCACGGCCGCAATGGCCGTGACCGCCCTCCTCGCCGCGTCACTGCTTAAACGCCCGGCCGATGGCAAGACCATCACCGAGCCCGTCACCGAGACGCCGGCCACCTCGTTGATCAACAGCGCCCTCACGCGCGTGCATGAGGCGGTCCAGGGCGTGGCCACGCCCGCCCCTTCTGGTCTGACGCCCGTGAGCCTCAATGACGCGCAGCTCCAGCACGTCAAACCCTTGATGGGCCGTGCCGAATCCCGTCTGATAGAAATCTACCAGCTCATTGGGGATGGGCGACACCGGGAGGCCTTGAAACAGGCCGAGAGCTTGGTGCGGGACCACCCCAACTTCCAGCTGGCGCACCTTGTGCACGGTGACCTTCTGAGCCAGCAGACCCGCCCAGTGCGCCAGCTCGGTGACGTGCCCGACACGCAGGCCCTGGCCGCCTCGACACAACTCACGGCCTTGCGGGAGGAATCGCGCCGGCGGCTGCAGGCCCTGACGGAACGCCCGCCCGAAGGAAGCGTGCCGACGCAGTTCCTCACCCTCTCCTCGCAGAGCCGTCACGCGATCGCCATCGATGCCTCGCGCTCCCGCCTCTACCTGTTCGAGAACCTGAACCCGGCTCGTGCTGCCAGATCGGAAGAGCGTCGTGTAGGGAAAGAGTGTAGATCTCGGTG
>Ga0067045_1031765_pt1 | contig 11507 bp, 10 predicted proteins | sample TerdegcTABiofilm_FD_59184 | JGI IMG/M metagenome (GOLD analysis project Ga0067045, IMG submission 59184) | Combined Assembly of (Gp0054472, Gp0054536) Wastewater bioreactor microbial communities from Singapore -Terephthalate degrading...
ACCCCTGGATTATTCTGAAAAAAACAAAGTAAAATTTCTTTATTTTAGAGCCCAAGTTAAAATTTGAATATTTAACCCAAAAGCCCTCCAAAATCAGATGGCTTTTTAAGTGGTAACTAAATAAGCATTTTTTGCGTCTTCATACGAGCCACTTATCATATCTTTTAAACATTGAATAACATCTTGTTTAATATCTTCTTTAATATAACGACAAATTGCACCTTCCGGTATATATTCAATAGGTTGACTTTGTATGCATTCAATTTTATGTGAATATCTCTGAAAATCTTCTATTAAAAACCTTTTAAAATCCCAAAAATCCTCAGCATTTACATCAGCATTCCAAGGGAAACAGTCATAAATTATCTTTATAAATTCATGAGAAACTAAAATCTTAAAATTATTGGTTGTAATTTTAGATATATGTGAAGCTAGCGATTCCATTCTATCACAACAATAGTTATGGTGGTTAGGTAAATCTTCCTCTGAATAAATCAGTAAAGAAGGATCAATCACGGTAGCCAACATATTATTTTAACCTCCCCTACGTTTTTTTAGACCTGCCATAAAAATTGCTTTTGATTCCTCAGCAGATTCGGGTAAAAAGTCAGGGGGCCAATTTTCTATAACCCCATGACGATCCACTCTCAAAGGATCTATAGTCGCCCCGTTCTCACCTTTTGAAGGTTTGACAAAGAGGATATTAACTTTGTCTTTGAGTTGGTCTGTATCATCTTCTGCAATCTTTCGTCTTAATCTGTTTATAAAGTGATCGCTGTGGGTTTCTACTAAAATTTTCTTACCGGTAGAAGAAATATTCAGGAAGAAGTCTGCCAGGTTCGCCTGTAGTTTAGGATGTAAATGAATTTCGGGTTGTTCGAAAAGCAGTAAGGAATTCTCTGGAGAAATTAAGCATAATATCACGATAGGCAAAAGTTGACTTATTCCGAATCCTACATCTGCAATAGTTACTTTTTCTTTATCAGTTGATTTCATACTTAATAATATCTGATATGCGATGGACTTGTCGGAAGTAATATCGAGAGATTGACCTATACCGATATTATAAAAGACTCTGTTAACCGCTTCCATCAAAGTGAAATATTCAGCGTTTTTATTCCAATCTAAAGGGTAATTAACCTTTTTGTTTTTATATATATGTAATACTTGTGCCGCATATTCTCCTTTATTGCCTATTTCTATGGCACTTCCTCCATAGTTAAGGTATGCTCTGCGGGGTGCTTCCCGCAAAGGTCCTAAAAATCTAAGTTTATTTGTAAGTTCATCTTCTATCGTCTTAAAACAGATTGCAAAAATATCAGGTAAAGAAACCTGTTCTTCAAGTACTGAACCTACTTCCTGAACGTCCATACCAGAAGGAAGAAAACCTTTGGAAAAATCAAGTTTAACGTTAAATTTACCTCTATTTTTATATCGCTTCCACTTCTATAGTATTTTCAAAAAACCTCTTTTTGATAACAATTTATGTAATTTTTTGCTCTCAAAATTTGTTCAAGCAGGAATAATTTAAGGGAAGAAGAAAGGTAAAATAGCAGAAATTTTTTACTTACTTTATATCACTAATATCTGATAAGGGGCAGTAGAGTTTATTTTAAAATTAGCAAATAGTTTTATCATCCAATCGACGAAGAAAGAAATACTTGGGATATGGGACTTGGTAAGGTAAAAAAATTTTAAAAATATATTCGGAGGTGGAGATGTGGAAAAAATTGCTGTAAAGTCCAAAACTATCACCCCTATGTTTCTATCGGGTGAAGATCAGACCGAAACCGAATTTCGAATGCCCTCCATAAAAGGATTGTTGAGATTCTGGTGGAGAGCTTTAAACTTCACAAAACCGGAAATTCACGGCAGTTTAACCAAACTCAAAGAAAAAGAAGCAAAAATTTTCGGCGACGCATCGGAAGGACTGAAAAGTTCGTTCTCGATAAAACCTCTAACTACCAGTATCCAGGGTTCCGGTAAGAAATTTCCCGCCCATCCGGTACAAGCATGTTCATCAAAACCCTTCCCAATCAATATCCTGGAATATCTCTGCTACGGCACTTATGATTATGTTAAAGAGAAGAAAGAAAATCAATTCAGAAGACAATATATCCCTGAAAATACATCACTGGATTTTGAAATATTATTAAAAGGTTCTGATATAAAAAAGGATGTTCTGGAATCATTATACTTTCTGGCGGTATTCGGAGGAATCGGTTCCCGCAGTCATAACGGATTCGGCAATATATCAATAATTAATGCCACTGAAGTTTTTGAATCTCTGGAGAAAACCTACTTGAATCCACATCCTGTAAAAAATTTGTTTAAAGATTGTAATTCATTTAGTAATCCTTCTTTTACCGCTTTTTCCGGTGGGACGAGAATCTTCAGAATGAAAAATATTTTTGACCGTTGGGATAAAGCCCTGGCGGAATTGGGCAAAGTCTATCGGGGAGCCAGAAACGCCCTGGAACCGTTACATCAATTTGAAAAACGACAATATATAGGTTCTCCCATTATAGAAAAATGGAGTCAAAAATCCTTTCTTGACCGTCGTTCAAAACCGTATTATTTAAAGATTATCCTGGAAAATAATAAATACCAACCCTATATCATATATTTTCCATCTACTTTTTGTGACGGGCTTGAAAAGAACTCCGCAGGGAAAAAAATTGACCATAAAAAAATGGATGCCGATTTCACCAAATATTGTAATGAATTTAACAGTATATTATTGAAATCCCTTGAGGAGGTGAAGCAATGAATAATAATCACTCTTTCCTTCTGTTTTCCATCGATCCCGTTCAGGATTTTATATCCCAGGCGAGAAAAGCCCAGGATCTATGGATGGGCAGCTATTTACTTTCATATTTGAACGCGAAGGCAATCTTTCTGTTAAAAAGTACATTAAAACTAAAAGACGATGATTTTATATTTCCAGATATAATAAACAATCCCATCATTGATTTTATAGAGGGGAAAAAGGAGAAAGAAATCGGCGATTATACTATTCCCAGTATCCCTAACCTCTTCCTGGTTCAGATAGAAAAAGGTAAAGAAGAGAATGCTATGGAGCGCCTGGAGGAAATAGAATCTCACCTGAGAGACTATTTTACCGATCTTGCCCTGGATTCCGCCAAAGAAGCCTTCGGCGATCAAAAAGTGGAAAATACCTATATGAAACAGATTATTGATAGGCAGGCTCCCGGTTTTCTGAATATCAAATATATTATTTATACTCATAATGAAAAAGATTGCGATTACGGCAAGAATTTCGAAAAAACCACCCGTGCCATGGCGTCTCTGAAAAACCTGAGAACCTTTGATTTTGTGGAGGAACCCGGTCGCAAATGTTCCCTCTGCGGAGAAAGGGAAGTGCTACATAAACAAAAAGATGATAATCATGGTTATGTGGGGGAGCAGTGGAAACGATCTCATGAAAACCGCCCCTATATCGGCAGGCAGGATGAAGCCCTCTGCTCCGTATGCCTCCTCAAACGCCTGGGAATCCGGGTTATGAAGAAAGATTTGAAGGAGGAAAGTAAATTTATATGGAAAAAGTTAAATGAAATGGAATTTCCCTCCACATCGGAAATTGCCACAGCGTATTTCAAGAAGAAGATTTTTGAAATGAAAGATATGGATTTAATAGAAAAATATCGTGGTTTTGTAATGCTATTAAAAGAAGTGGTAAAGAAAGAAATTCCCAGTGTAACCCCCGTCCCCAAAGCATCTAACAACTCAATCTGCGGATTAAGGAATATCGACGGTATCTGGCTCTATGAAGAAAATCTCAGTAAGAACTTCATCAAGAAAAACCTGGGAGTTGATCTGAACAATAAAGTAATAGAAGATCTACAAAAGAAAAGAAGAAAATTAGAAGAAAATGTTGGCTTTGAACCGGGAAAACATTATGCCCTTATACTGATGGACGGGGACAGCATGGGCAAACATCTGCAAAAGATAGGTAGTGCGGATGAACATAAAAATGTTAGTTCAGGATTAAAAAAATTCGCCGAGGAAAAAGTAAAAAAGATTGTGGAAGAGGAACACTTCGGCAAGCTGATTTATGCGGGAGGTGATGATGTTTTAGCCCTGATTCATCCGGTGGATCTGATGCCCGCCATAAAAAAACTCCGGGATGCTTATGGTGAATGCCTGAAAGAAACTACCGGTAAGGGTGATTTCACCGCCTCTATGGGAGTTTGTATCACCCACTACAAGACTCCCGCCAGTACGGTATTAAAATGGGCGAAAACGATGGAAAAAGAAGCCAAAGGGAATGATCTCAAGGATTCTTTCGGATTGTGTCTGGTCAAACATTCGGGAGGTATAAGAAAAACCGTCCATAAATGGCAGTATGACAATTTTTCACCTTTCGAACTTTACAATTTATTAATTGAATGCAGGAAGGACTTTTTATCAGATAAGTTTATTTATAATATAAGAGAAGAATTTTCATCCCTTACCGATACAAAGGAAGATATAAAGGGAAATATACCTGAAAACCTTCATGAACCGGTAAAGATGGAAATCGGCAGACTCCTAAATAGGGCATCGGACAGTAAAAAGAAGGAACCGGAAAAGATTGCCCGATTGACGGAATGCTTACATCAAATTTTTATTAAAAACCCCAAATTAAATATTTTTGTGGATATGCTGGAAATAATCAACTTCCTGGCGGAAGAAACCATAGAAGTTAATAAGAAACCGAAAATCGACGACGTAAAAGAAGGGGGGAATTAAAATGTTTTTGGAACTGACACCCAGCGACACCTTTTTCTTCCGGGATGCTAAACCTTTTACTATGGGAGATCAGAGTGAAGCGGGAGGGATCTTTCCTCCCAATCCTACCACTTTATACGGGGCAATCCGTTCCGCCTATATTGCTTATAACGGCGGACTGGTCGCCTTTGACAGTGAAGAAGCCGAGTTAAAAAAAGTTGTGGGAACTTATTCTGAAAAAGGTATTTTCAAGATCAAAGGTATTTTTATAAATGAAATAAAAAATCAGGATAATGGTAACAAGCCGGAAGACAAAGTTTTGCTTCCTCTTCCAAACGATATAATAATCAAAGAAGAGGAAAAGGAAGAAAAAAAGACGAAAAATAATAAAAACAGCAAATCAAAAGAAGATAAGTATCAGAGACTTTTTTTGGGTAAACCCGGGTTTTTGACAAAAAAGATAAAAATCAAGGAAAATAATCAGGAATACTCAATATCCCTCCCCTATATCTGCGAAGATATTGAAGATTCCAACACCCACTCCAAAACAAAATCCGCCGGAGGATATTTTATTAGCCAAAAAGATCTGAATCAATACCTTCTTGGCAGGTTGAATATGCAATCTCTGACTGCTGTTTCAAAATTCCAATTTCTGGATTATGAACCCAAAATAGGAATCGCCAGGGATTTTGACACTAGGGGTAACAAGGAAGGAATGCTCTACCGGGTGGATATGATGAGACTCAAATCGGGTTACTCCCTTATCAAGACCCAATATTCCCTTCTAATTGAAGTGGAAGACATAAATTTCAATGAAAATGGGATATTGAAATTAGGCGGAGAAAGTAAATCTTTTAGGTTTGCATTCAATACAGGCTCTATCTTCAAAGATAAAATTATCAGTGTTGAAAACCTTAAAAAAGAATTGGGTGATACAAAAAACATTTTACTATATATTGCTACTCCAGCTCTTTTTAAGAAGGGATGGTTGCCAGGTGAATGTGAGATCCAGGATGAAAGTGTTTTCTGGAAAACTTCTAATTTCAGACTGAAACTCCTGACCGCCTCCATAGGCAAGGCTATACCTGTAGGAGGATGGGATCTGGATAAGAAGACTCCCAAACCCCTGAGAAAAGCCGTACCTGCGGGAAGCGTATATTTTTTTGAATTAGAAAAAGGAAATGTTTCTGATGTAATTGATTATTTTCATACTAAAAATATTTCCGATTATCTAAAAGAAGAAGGTTATGGTCTTTCTTTGGTAGGAAGCTTTAATATAAATGACAACAACTAAATTTTAATATTTCAAAGGAGGATGTATATGTTTTTAAAAGCAAAACCCATGTTCCTGATAGCGGAAACCTCCCTTCATCCTGGGTCTGGCAGTGATCTGGGAGTGGTGGATCTACCCATTCAAAGGGAACGGCATACTAACTTCCCTAAAATAGAAGGTTCCGGAATCAAAGGAAGTATTCGGGAAACCATCAGGGAAAAAAGAGGGTATAAGAACAAGGATAAAGATCTGGAGTTGGCTTTTGGCCCTGAAAATCCTCAAGGAGATGAGGGACATGCGGGAGCCCTAGGCTTTACCGATGCGAGAATCCTGCTTTTCCCCGTCAAATCGGTTCAGGGGGTGTTTGCTTGGATAACCTGTAACGAAGTGCTGAACCGGTTCAGAAAAGATATGGAAATGACAAAAACTAATTTTAATTTCAATACCGTTACAGTAGATGAAGGAAAATGCGTGGTATCCGGTTCCAGTAAAGTTAAAGTGGGCGAACAAGTCCTTCTGGAGGAATATACTTTTGATATAGAAAAACAAAAAAATATAGATCAAATATCAAAAGATATTGCCAATATGGTTTTTGATGACAATAAAAATATAGAATATTTTAAAAATAAAATGACTAATAGTATTGTCCTTTTAACTGACGATGATTTTAAGGATTTTGTAACCATGTCCACAGAAGTCATTGCCCGCACCAATATCGACCCCGTAACCGGCACTGTAAGAGAGGGTGCTTTGTGGTATGAAGAATATCTCCCGCCGGATACCGTCATGTACACTCTTGTTCTTGCTTCCCCCATATTCCAGAAGAAAGATGATGATAAAGGTTCTTTCCAGCAAAAAAATATCACCGACCTTAAACAAAAAGCCGAAAAAGAAGCAGAGGAAGTGCTGAAATTCCTCAACAACAACCTGCCTGATATTTTCCAACTGGGAGGCAACGCCACTATCGGTAAAGGTCTGGTTCGCAGAACAAAACTTCAGGGGGTGAACTGATATGTCTCATATCTTAGAACAGGGAAGAGCCGGCTTCGCTTACGAAAGAGCTCTTAAAGCAAAGCATTCAAACAAAACCTTAAAAGAATATTCCTCTTACGTCAAAAAAATGCCCATGATGATTAAAACTAACGGACTGGCACAGGCACTGGCTTTCGCCTACTCTAAAGGAAAAGAGTGGGGTGAGCTATATACCGATATTCATGATTGGCTGAAAAAAGACGCAAAGCAACTGTTAATAACTTCAAAGATATACAATAACAGACAAAACCAATCCATGATCGAATTAATTATCAATATGGACAGCAAAAATTACCGTCGGACGACTGTTGAGGTGTTATCTTTTTTGGGTTGGCTGAAACGGTTTGCCGACGGTCTGGAAAAGGAAGATAAAAACAAGCAAAATTCAAATTAATAGGAGGTGAAATATGCCTGTATTATGCCCAAAAGATACCAAGGACGCCCTAGGTGGGAAGAAACCCGACAATCTTTCTCTCTTGTTCAACTACTTTATACCCCATAACAGGGATTATAAGTTTGATACTGATGAAAAAAAATTATTCTTTAACAGTATGCCCAAAACCGGAACTCAGGAATATAAACAGATGGAAATAATAATTCGGATGGTAAAGGAAAGACTGGATAACGCCTATTCCCTGCTATCCGAAAATACCCCCCATCACACCCGGTTTACCGCTAAAACCCACTGGAGACTCATCGTGGGTTTGGGTTCTGCGGATATAAAAGAGACATCTATGACCCTTCACCATACCTATGGAATCCCCTACATCCCCGGCAGTGGCTTAAAGGGAATAACCAGAGCATGGGTGATTCAGGAAGTTTTGCCAAAACATTTTATTAGTATTTTTTCTAACTTGAAAAATAGCAATAAAATAACGATAAACCATATCTGGGGATTTCTTGACAAAGCCCTGGCTATAGGTTCTAAGAAAATTATGGAAATGAAAGACAAACAGGGTGAAGTTAACGAAAGTTTATCTGTTATGATAAAAACCAAAAGCAACCAAAAAGGAGAAAAAGTTAAACCTACCGATGAGTTCCTGAATATTTTCTTTTCAGATCCTTTTCAGGATGAATTCCGGGATGCGGAAACCATCCTGGGGAGTCAGGGAGAATCGGGTCAGGTCATATTTATGGATTCTTTCCCGACTAAAGGATTCAAATTCACCACCGACATCATGAACCCCCATTACGGAGAATATTATGGGGACGACAAAAATAAGATCCCTCCCTCGGACTGTCAGAATCCGGTGCCGGTGAATTTCCTCACCATCGAGAACGGGGAATTTGTATTCTGTCTGGTGGGAAAGTTCCGCAAGTCCGACGATAACAAAAACGGCATATTATTTTTTAAAGCAGTCCAATGGCTTCAATCTGCATTGGAAAATCTGGGCGCAGGAGCCAAAAGTGCTGTGGGATACGGATATTTTAAAATACCAAAAGAAAATAAAGTCAATCAGACAATGCCCACCGGCATCATTAAATCCTCGCCCAATTCATCTTCATCATCTTCTACTTCGACTAAAACTGTTCATCAACAACCTTCTCATTCCTCTCCTGTAAATTCGGTGGATCAGTGGTGCAGTGAGATCGAAAGTTTATCTGGAACCGATAACGCATGGAATAAATTTATGGAATACGTAAAAGATGGAGATTCCTTACTGGATGCTGATAAGAAAAAACTGGCAAAAGCAATAGATTCTTATATAAAAGGAAACGGTAAGGATAAATACGAAAAAAGCGGTGGAAAAACTAAAAAAAGAATAAATAAAATACTAAAAAGTTTATAACAGGAGGAAAGTTATGAATGTCGTAGTTTCCACCGTGGGAACCAGTCTGTTGACCAATCTTCTGACCCCTGATGATCGCCAACAGGGGTGGTATCAGATTTTGAGGGACTCGACCAATCTCAGGGAAGAACAGACGGATGCGGAGACACTCAAAATCATTGATACTTTGCTGGAGAGAGCCGAGATTATTCTCCAATCGGAAGATAACAAAAAAATATCCCGAATATCCGCAGAATTAAATGGAATATTGAAATTTTACAACAATCAATTAAAAACTAACGAGAATGATATACATTTTCTTATATCTACCGATACCGCTCAGGGGATGAAAACCGCCGGTCTAATTCAGAAGTTTCTCAGGAAGCAGGGATTTTTTGCGGAAATATTCACCCCTTCCAAACTCTGCACCAGAGATACTCAAGCATTCCATCAGGGAGTTCAAAATTTGATTCAGTGGATGGATAGTAATATTAAAGGCTATAAAGATAGCAAATACAGGATAATCTTTAACCTGGTGGGAGGATTCAAGAGTATTCAGGGATATATGAACACCATCGGTATGTTTTATGCTGATGAAATTATATATATTTTTGAATCTGAAAAGGCAGATCTCATCAGAATTCCTCGTTTGCCTATAAAAATTGATTTGCAAATATTTGAAAAATATGCAATTAATTTTGCCCTTATGGCGGAAGGTTCTCTTCTGGAAAACGAAAAAATGAACATTCCGGAGAGTCTTATTGAAGTTGACGGTGAACTTACAACCCTCTCCCCTTGGGGACTTCTTTCCTGGAACAACGTAAAACATGAAATCCTTTCCGGTGAACTCCTACCCTTTCCCTACATCGAATATACAAAGGAATTCATCAGAGATTGTAAATCTATTACCGACTCCGGTGAAAAAGTTTTTTTACAGGAAAAACTGGCAAAAGTATCCGGTATGCTAAAAGATTCCCAGGGTGATATTGTGGTTTTGAGAAATGACAGGGGACTCCAATACGAGGATTATAACGAAACCAGAGATGGCTATAAAGTAGCACATTTTAGAATTACACAAAAGATAAGAGTTAGTTGTCAAAAAATTAATAACAAACTAGTTCTTAGAAGATATGATCGAAATCACGAGAAGCTAATTTAGATTAATTGTATTCATTCAGTCTCCCCGTCATTCCGAACCCGTGAAACAAGTTCAGGGCAGGCTTGTTTCGGAATCTGAGGCACAAGATATTGTATAGATCCTGAAACGAGTTCAGGATGATGTTGTTCTCCGCCAGAGGACTGAATATATACTCCTGAACTTGTTTCAGGATTTGGAGAAACTGGCATGAATTCTGGGTCTTGATGAAAAAAGGCGTAAGTCCTGATAAATAATATCCTCCCCTTCAATCTGGGACGGTTCCGGTATCTCCATCCCCTTGTCAAACAAAACGCCCAGATAAAGAGAAAGAGCATCCCTGGCGTTATCCTTCAATTTCTCCCTGGGGACACGCATCGGGAATATCGATAAAACGCAGAAAATAAAATTTCTCCTCTTTTTCAACCCTGGCCGGATACTTTAACATATTATCCTCTCCTCTTGCCTTCCTGTTCCACCGGTTTAGAGGTCGGAAATCGGAAGTCAGTGTGTAAGCAAACATCCCCCGCTCTAACTATAGACCGGATAAGCAGAGAAGGACTGACCTCAGAATGAACAAAAAATCCAATATTCACTCTTACAACACATATAGCAGCGGCTGAAGCAAGAGTCCATGCCATACTTGGTGGTTTATAGAAGGACTAAAGTCCTTCGCTACCCTATTTCGTTGTTTTTCGGACAAACCGGCTTCTATCCTCTAATCTCCGACTTCCAACGTCTTTATTGCATTTCGCTGAGGCGTTTGTCGATGGAGGAGGACATTTTTTTGAAGAGGCTGATTTCCAGATCCCGATCCTGACGGGTGGAGGATTTCAGTTTTTCGATGCTGTCCTGGAACTGTTTCCAGCCGTTTTCCAGGGTGGTTTTATATCCTTTGGAATCCCGATCAATATATTTCTTTTCGTATCTCCTTATACTTTCCAGGATTTCCGGCTGTTTTTCGAAGGAATTGAAAGCCTCCGTCAGGGTTCTGCCCAGTTCCGCCTCTTCTTTGGATTTGCCCTCCCAGTCCAGGAAGCGGAAGTTGATGCCCGTTTCGGTGCGATCAATTACCGATTTACCTTCGAATTTGGGGTTCACCTTACCGATGCCCACTCCGAATTCCAGGGGGAAGTCGCTTCCCAGGCAGGAGAAGAGTCCCACGGCGAAATAGAAGTAGGAATCGTCGGAGACCACTCGGATATCCTGAATCAGGAGAGGCTCGATTTCGTCGTAGAAGTTAATGTCAATATGCCTTTTTCGTCGTTCGTCTTCCCTAAGAGCCTTGTATTTGCGGGCGATGGATTCTATCTCGGTCAGACTGTTGAGATCGTAACCGTGAACGTATTTCATAATCATCAGGAAATCCACATCGTCGGTTTCCAGGAAGAAGTAGTTCTGTCCGTATTTATTCCGGATCCGGTCTTTAACCCTGGAATATGCGGCGCTATTGATTAGGAGCATGGTGTTTTCGACGCGGTTAATCTGAGCCACATCCCGTTTATAGCCCAGGAAGGGGGAACAGTATTTTACCATTTCATCGATTTTGGAAATAATCTCTTCTTCT
>Ga0067045_1031768_pt1 | contig 11507 bp, 9 predicted proteins | sample TerdegcTABiofilm_FD_59184 | JGI IMG/M metagenome (GOLD analysis project Ga0067045, IMG submission 59184) | Combined Assembly of (Gp0054472, Gp0054536) Wastewater bioreactor microbial communities from Singapore -Terephthalate degrading...
GTCTTTCCGTTGAGCCTCACGTCAATGGCGTTCGATGATGCGGCGAGTCAGCGCTGCGGTGTGAGTGTGGCCAAGCCGGCGGAAACCGCCTGGGGGACGACCTTCAATACTATCGGCGAACGCTCCGCCAACGTACCGATCTGGTGGTTTCTGGTGCATGCCTTGAGCAAAGGGGTAACCGCGGCGGCCACCGCCTCCATCCCTTGCGCACCGGATATCCGGCAGATGCGCATGGAGATCGACAGTTCGCGCATCGATAGCCAGGTACTGCTGCAGGAAGTCGCCGACTTCACCCGCGACTGCTATGGCTATTCCCGTTCTCGGCTATTCACCAACCGTCCGCAGTTGGACAAAGCACAAAGTCATGACGCCTCCTGGATCGGCTCAAGCTATTTTCTCGACACGCCCGGCTACTACGATACGGATCGTTCACGCACACCACGAGTCAGCTGGCCATATGACGAAAGCCGCGATGTTTCCTTGCCGCGGCTGGAGAATGGCGCGGGCTATCCCACCTGCAAGCAGTGGTGGAGCGATAGCGGTGTCGGGTTGCGCGAGCGCTTGATCCAGCAGGTCGATCCTTCACTGCTGACTCAGCTGAAAGGTTGGTTGACTGGCCGTTCGAGCAACGAGATCGCGGATGCCACCCTGCGCGAGCTGGTCAGTCCGCGCCAGCAATCGATGTCCATGTCGCCCGGACAGGTGTATCAGGACTATGGCTCCAGTGCTCGCGGCGGGTCGATCAATCAGGGGCTCAATAACCTGGCCACCAACACCGGGCTGGCCCTCGGTTCCTTCAGCAACTTCCCGGCGATGAATGCACTACGCGCCGCCCTGCCGATGGTGCAGGCTTTCCTGATCATGGGCGTCATCATCAGCTTGCCGTTAATTCTGTTGGTCAGTACCTACCAATTGAAAACTGTCATGACCGTGACGTTCGCGCTGTTCACCTTACACATGCTGAGCTTCTGGTGGGAACTCGCTCGCTGGGTCGACTCCAGCATGCTCGATACGCTGTACAACCAGGTTTCGGCTTCCAATCAAGTGCTGTTATCGCTGCCCACATCCGGCTTCATGGATGGTACCGTCACGGCACAGGTGATCGAGTATGTGATGGGGGCGATGTTCATCGTGCTACCAATGCTGTTTCTAGGGGCCATGAGCTGGGCAGGATATTCAGTCGGCAACGGGATTCAAGGCATGTTGGCGAACGGTAGCAAAGCCGCAAGTGATTCAGCGAGCAAAGGTACGGATCAAATATTGGGTGCTGCTAAGCGTTCAATTAGATGACTTGCTGTCGCCTATATAATGCCCATTGTCGTCGAAGTCACCGATGTAGAGATCAGCACCGAGGTAGTCTGGCCCTGGACTTTCCTCTTGATGATCGGAACCAACAAAAGCCCTGAACCATAGCAAAGTGATCACAGCCAGCATCATCACAAAAAAAGTAACCAGCCAAACACTGACAAAGAGCAATCCTCCGATCAATGCCAGTTTGGCAATCGAAAAGCTCCCGTGAACAAGTAATTTACCTGCGGGCATACCTGCAATCACCGCACGCTCAGCCAGGCGGGACTCAAACGCTTTCAATTTGCGATAACCACGCTTTACCGACATGCCACATACGTACGCCCAGCGGTGGGCACGTGAATTTTGAACAGGTTGCTGAGTCGGCATGGTCTCGCCCTCTTCTGTCCGTTTTTATGGTTGAGACAGGAGTAACAGCCTACTACTGAAAACGGTCCGTGCCTGACCGTTTATCAGTTTACCCAGCCGAATAATCTTCACTGGAAGACAGAAGACAAGCTCCGTGAAACAGCGTCTCTACAGTCATTGACCCAGATAAATCGTACGATTAAATACAAGGTACGGATCGCTGTTATCGACAGCACTTTCCCAGGTAGCCAGAACCTTCAAGGCTACGTCACTTCGATGATGGTTCTTCCCAAGTGCGATTAGCGTTCGGTGGCTCGCACGGTGACCGTTGCCGCGGTGATGAACGCCTACTCCTCATCTAAGTGCCTTCCGAGCTTCGCTCGCCAGGCAAGCTTCTTGTTTTTCTTCAACCCAATGCAGGGAAATCTTTCCCCGCGCGGGACAGGTTTCTTCGAGTTTTCAACGGAGACATACCATGCCCGACTCACTTACACCGGAAATACTGAACACCCTTCGGTTACCCATCGTGTTCACACCTGGCGCGTGGCAACGTGCTGTACTGCTCGAGCAATCCGATCATGCTGAGAAGCTGCAGGTCGATCGGTTGAGCCACGTGTTGCGCGCAGCCTTCGAAGCCCACCTGGCCTATCCACATAAGTCTTACGTGCTGTTCGAGGTAATGCATATTGAACCAGCCGATCACTTAGACCACGACCCGTTGCTGCAATTGAGTCTGAGCTTACTCCAAGAACCGGGTCAACCTGGCGCCTTGCTGATCGCGCTTGCAGGAGAACAGCGCTAAGCGCAATGGGCGGCGCCCACCTCCACATTCGGACGGCATGCAAGACCTGCATCAATCCAACCCATCACCCAACCGGGGAACCCTCCCCCGACGGGCAAGGCGTTCCTCCGTTTTTCTCTCGAGGAAATTGCCATGCGCGATATCTACCAAGACGTGACAGACAAGATCGTTACTGCGTTAGACCAAGGTGTTGCACCCTGGATCAAACCCTGGTCCTTAAGTGGTTCCGCTTGCATCAGTCATGAACTCTACCCCGTCAACGCCATCACGCGACGTCCGTATTCGGGCATCAATTTACCGCTGCTCTGGGCCGAGGCCAGTTTGCAGGGGTTCACTCAAGATCGTTGGCTGACCTTCAATCAAGCCAAAAAAGCGGGTGGGCACGTCCGTAAGGGTGAGCACAGCGCCCTGGCGGTGCTCTACAAGCCGATGGAGCGCGAGGAACAGACCGAGTCAGGCCAACCCGTACTTGATGAACATGGTCAGCCCAAGGTCGCTCACTTCGGTATTCTCAGGACGCATTTTCTGTTCAACATCGAGCAAACGGAAGGGCTCGAAATGCTCAATGACACCCTGCTCGAGACGGAACCGAGTGGTCCATTCCAGCCCAACAGCGCCGCGGAAAATCTGCTGTTAAGTTCAGGTGCACGCATCGTTCATCGGCCTGCCGACGAAGCCTTTTACCACCCGATCAGGGATCTCATCCAACTGCCGACAAAGGCACAATTTCACGATGAAAGCGGGTACTACGCCACCGCACTGCACGAGCTGACGCACTGGACCGGGCATCACACTCGCTTGCAGCGCGAAGGCGTGACGTCAGCCTGTCCGTTCGGCTCGCCAGGCTACGCGTTTGAGGAGTTGATCGCAGAGATGGGCGCTGCTTTTTTATGTGCCTACGCCGGTATACAGGGGGAGCTGCGGCACGAGGGCTACATCGACTCCTGGCTCGGCCTGCTCAAGGCTGACAAACGCGCGATCTTTCGCGCCAGTGGTCAGGCCCGAAGCGCCTCGGAGTTTGTACTCAACCTGGAGCAGCAACGGAAGCAAATGATAATGGATGACTCACGATGCATGTACGATGGAGTTTGATAGTTATCTCACCGCTGCAATCGCATCACAGGGCCCAACGCAAGTTGGGCCCTTTTTTCTGACACCCAGAAACCCCATGCCGCGAGGCTCTGATACAACGGGTCAGGGATGGGCGCACACCCGCAACCTGTCATTCCGCATCCAGGTTCTGCGCCAGAAAATCCACCAGATCGAGCGGACTCCGGCTGTCGATAACCTTGTAGATCAGATCGCGTTTACTGCGCGGCAACTTCTTGACCACGCTCTTCGCTGAAGCCCTGACGGCTTCGTCGGTCCCATGGATACGTGCCGCGAGCAGCAGCACGAGCGTGGCGTCAGTAAGGTTCATGGCAAGACCCAAAAAATAGGCACCGTAGTTTACCGACTCTTTTCTTTTTCGTACCAGCCCCAACAAAACGATGTGTAGCGGTATCGATATCCCGATTGCCGCGCAAAGGGACACGAGCCAAAAAGGACGGGTAAGGGTTGGAAGGGAATGGGGACTCAAGGGTAAGAGCTCTATCCGAAAAGGCTAAAAGGCCACTGACCCAGCCACCTCCCGGGGGTCACGATGCTCAGTCTGTTTCGCCACAAAAAGCAGAAGCCACCTCCGCCACCGACCGTCAACGTCGCCGAAGGCTACCTACCCGTTGAGTCGGCCCACCGCTTGTTAGCAGCGGACCACCGATGTCAGTTGCTTGATCGGATTTGGCAGTACACCGCCCTCTCCCACGCGCAGTTCAGCCAGCTCTATTTAAATCCGATACATCGTTACGCCGAACAGGTCCAGCAACTCCCGGCCAGCGAAACACACCACCATGCGTATCTCGGCGGCATGCTCGACCATGGCCTGGAGCTGGTCGCTTGCAGTTTGAAACTGCGTCAGTCGTATCTGCTTCCCACCGGCGCCGCGCCCGAAGACCAAGCCGCCCAGACCGATGCTTGGTCGGCCGGCATCGCCTATGGCGCCCTGCTGCATGACATCGGCAAGATCGCCGTGGACCTGCAGGTCGAACGCCAGGATGGCCGGGTTTGGCATCCTTGGCAGGGTCCCCTGGATCAGCCCTACCGTTTTCGTTACCTCAAAGGTCGTGACTACCACCTGCACGGTGCCGCCGCAGGCTTGCTCTACACCCAGATTCTCGACCGCCCGATCCTCGATTGGCTCAGTGGATTTCCGCCACTGTGGGCCAGTCTGCTGTATGTCCTGGCGGGCCAGTACGAACGTGCCGGCGTGCTCGGTGAGTTGGTGAAGCAGGCCGACCGTATTTCCACCGCGCAGAATATCGGTGGCAACCCGAGCAAGGCGCTACAAGCACCCATTCATTCGCTGCAACATCACTTGATCAGCGGACTGCGTCATCTGGTTCAGCACGAACTGAAAATCAACCAGCCAGGTGCCGCGGGTTGGTTGACTCAAGACGCATTGTGGCTGGTCAGCAAGACGGTCACGGACAAACTGCGAGCCTATCTGCTGTCGCAGTCAATTGAGGGCATCCCGTCGTCCAACATCGCCGTGTTCGACGAGCTGCAATCGCATGGATTGGTTGAGTCTACGCCGGAAGGCAAAGCCATCTGGACTGCGTTAGTGATTCAGGGAAACTGGCAGCAAAGCTTTACCTTTCTGCGTCTTCAACCAGCGTTGATTTGGGGGAACGAAGACCGGCCTGAGGCATTTAGCGGAACCGTGAGCATTGCGGCTCATGAACACTTAACTGACGCCCCGGTACCAACGTCAGCGCCTGAGGCAGTTATTACAAGGTCAGGCCAAAGCCAACCGCAGCCGGATCCCATGGCGCTAGAGGATACCGACTACCTAGGCACGCTGCTGAACATGTTCGAGTTGGAGGAGCCTGAGGCCCGTGATGTCCCCCCAGAAAGCGCTGTCGAAACTTCAACGACTCTATCGGATAACCCAGGCCAGGCATTCCTAAATTGGGTAAGGGAAGGCATCCTGAGCCACAAGCTGATCATCAATGACAGCAAGGCTAAAATCCATACGGTGGGCGGTACTGTGTTCCTGGTCACGCCTGGCCTTTTTCAGCGCTACGTTCAGGAGTTTCCGGCCATCTCATTAGGGGCCGATTCCGTAGGTAAGGAATGGCGCTGGGTGCAAAAGCAGTTTGAGAAACTCAAGGTCCACAGAAAGAGACACAATGGCCTGAACATCTGGGCATGCCAAGTGCAGGGCCCTAGGAAGAGAAGCACCTTGAAGGGATATCTGATTGCCGAGCCGTTGTCACTTCTAGAACCGATTCCGCCAGACAATCCATTTCTCGCACTTGTCGAAGTATGAGCAATGACAATCCCGGAGGCTTGACTTAAGAGCACAGCCCCCGCTACACACCTGGGCAATAGCTTGATCATGGAACCCGTCATGAACAATCCGTTTGAAATGAGCTAACTGGGTGGAAAAGGGTGATGGTGTCCGCATAAATACGCGGACACCATCACCCTAAATGCCGGAGTTCGGAAGGTGACTTAGCTGGACGGAAATAATTACCTATCCAGATGCACTCGTAGACGCCTCGCCCGCTCTTGAAACGCTCCTTCGCCGCCCTCGAGAATATCGCAAACGGCTTTACGGATGTCCGCATTCTCCAGACCACCAGACCGGTAGGTGATTGGAGGCAGCGCGCCATGTGGGTGCGGCCCAGACTCAGCAATGATGATCTGATCGGCGTCTGTGTTGATGACGAGGTTGGCATTGTGCGTCACCATGATCACCTGACGATGTGCTTTTGCCTCAATAAAAAGGTGGACCAGTTCATCAAAAACCGACTTCGGGTCCAAGTTTTCCTCAGGCTGATCGATCACTAGAGGACGGTTGTCGCTATCATCCAGTGCCAGATAGAGCAACAGCAGGACGATCCCTCGCGTGCCCGGAGACAGCTTTCGGATATCAACCCCGTCGTACTCAATACCATACCTGATCGAGATATGGTCAGTACTGAACAGCCATTGCGCGAATCGCTTCGACCAAGCGCGAAATTCTGCTTGGTCGTTTTGCGGTACAGGTGCGTGATCAAGCAGTTCCTTCTGATACAGGCGCCGGAACTCCTTCATTGCGGCACAAACTGCTATTGAGTCACCCGTTTCCCAAGCACTTTTTAGGACCTCGTTCGACTTTTGCAGAAGCGTACCCTTACCCCGAAATGCACCGCTCTTCCGGAGGTCGATTAATCCGTCTTCAGCAACTGAAGTCCATTGTTCCACATTAGCAATGCGCACTACAGAGAAAGATAGTTTTTTCAACGTTCCCGATGCCTTAGACAGTCGTACCATTAACGGAGCGTATAGGGCCTCCAATACCGACTGCTCAGCGATAAGCGCGTCAAATGCTCTGCCATAGGCCTCCTCGCGGTCGAATTGCAGATCTTTGGCCCGCGCCTTCGCCCCTTGAGCATCCTTTAGCTTATCTGTCAGGATTTGGAGCGCTGCGGTTTCGGTCGCGATGCTACCGGACAGAGCGGTGTAGCGGCGCTGAGTCTCCTTATCGGCGCTCACAAGCTTCTCCAATCGTGTCATTTCTGCATCAAGCATTGCCTGCGAGAGAGTGCTCAGATCGGTATCATCGGGAAAATAGGGCGTGCTGGGTTCGCCGAGACCCGGAGCCGTTCCCTTTACAGCTGCGATCTTATCGTCAACCCACTTGATAAAGTCGGCAAGATTTCTGTCAACAGGCCCCTTGTAGTCCAACAAGAATTCCGACCACTGCTCATCCGACAAGCCGCTGTTGGAATGACGAGCCTGCGCCTGTCTTAGCGTCTCTGGTGCTTGGTTGCGGCGTTGATCTTTTACCTCGTCTTGGAGAGCGAGAAAGGTTTGCCGCTGCCCTGTGAAACGCCGTAGCTTCGTACGTAGGGTATTCACCATGCTCGCCAGCTCAGTGTGGCGCGCAGCACGTTTCTCGCTACCGGGGGACACTAGATTAGCGCGGTCAGCAGTGTAAGCGTCGACAAGCTTCTTTTTCTGAGCTGCATTGGACTCGTAGGTCGCTGCTACCTTCTCCTTTTCTAACTCGATGCTAATTCGGTCAGAAATTTGGGCAACCGCCTCTGCTTCACGTTCACGGGCAAGACGATGCCGCGTCGCACGCTGTTCAAGCAATTCCTCAAAATCTAATGCGCCGTCACGCCCCTCGTCGGGATGAGCCTCAAAGATCACGCGCTCGATCTCACGTAGCAACCCGTCAGTAAGCCCACTAGACGAGCAGAGCTCTTCCACAAATTGCTGTGACAGGTAGCGTACTCGTTCATAAGCATAAGGGCCGTTAGCGTCTGAGCCGTTAAGTGATCGAACACTCGGTTCCCCCGTCGCCCAACTTAACCTAACTTTGCTATCGCCGATCAGGGGCTGCGCCCGAACGAGAAACGAAGGGTTCGCCCACTCATCCGCAGCCCAAACCTCATTCGAAATAGAGTCGCACCCTGCTGCGATCATGTCGGCCAAGGCAGTCTTGCCCGAGCCACGCGCACCGATAATTGCGACGAGGCCAGGATTCAGTGGAATGACGGGTGTCGTTAGCCATGGCGCATTGAGGATTTCGATTTGAGAAATAACCTGTGAAGGCGTCGCTGAGGCTGGAGGCTCAGCTCCAACATGGGCTCGCCCCTCTGGGTCGATGCATGCCTGGCGCAGAGCATCGAACTCAAGACCACCCTTAACCCAAGAGAAACGATCTCCAAACGGATTGGCAACTTCTTCCAGCTTGTGAGCGTCGCTGCCATGTAGACAGGGTTTGAGGCCTCCGTATAGCGCACGAATTTCTGAGCGGCTTAGCTGACGTTGACCAAGCCAAAATTCGCGCTGGGCGGCACTGCTAGCGAAAATAACATGGGCAAAGCCTTCTATCTCACGTCGGATAGTCTGATCCGCAGCCTCACGCACTCCGGAGGTTCCATCGTTTGCTCCACCCGCAACGGCAATGAGAATATTCTTCTTTGCCCACTCGCTCTCTCCGAACACCTCGCGCAGTTTTTGGAAGTTGACCTTGAACTGGTTCGCTCCGTAAGCCAATGCTGCTTGGTCGTCTGTAATATTTGGGTCTGCTTTTTTGCCAAGTCGGATGAGGTCAGCTCGCGTGCAATCGAAGCGGTCGCGCATCACGTTAAATTGCAGGCGCGACAAAAGCCGTTGGAGCTCCTCGATATGATCAGGATCTTCAGGGCTCACAAAAAGGTGAAGGTTGACGAACCCACCTTTTGCGGTAGCTACGTCCAGTCTTAGCTCAACGTTCGGGAAGATGAGCTGGGTGTCCGGAAGGCGTCCAGCTGTCTTGTGGCGTAGGACCTCTTGATAAGTGTCCGTAACATAATAGTCAGTTACAGCAATCGCCTCGATCGCCGGTGACGCACGCTCCAGAGCAGCAAGATAGTCCTCCCAAGCTGTCGGGCCGGAAAATTGATTGTTCATAGCGGTGCCAGGAGCGTGAATGTGCGGCTCCCAGCGGCGCCACTCCGATCCGCGGTGCAATCCAGTCCCTGAAACCAAAACAACCTCCTCGCCAGCATTCGTAAATGCTAGGCATAAGCGTCCTTGACAGCCTTCTATCCCGTCCTATCTTTTTCGGGCAAGGATGGCACCGCATTCGTTTATACCTGAGAAGAGTGCAATTAGCACCGCTTGGCCCGGACAGATTAACTATCTTAGAGCGATCCGCTTTCATCGCGAATCAAGGTACTTCTGGGGGATCACCCGTAACACCGCTCGGACGACATTTTTTGCGCCGCCAGTAACAGTTCAGTAGAAATTGCGTTTACGCTGGTCTTGGACCATAAGGTACGGCGAGAAGCCTAAAGCCTCATACTTTGTCCAAGCTTACGGCCTTTGCTTTTGACAGGATTAGGACAAACACATGGTTCAATTCAACGATTGGTGCGATTGGGCCGATACCCCTGTTGGTAATCATTATGTGCGAGTCATGAGGGGGCGAGCCGCAGATGCCCAAAACGCTATCGAGCTCTCCGCAGCAGCAATTCCCTCCCACTACGCGGCTGAGGATCGCATCGCTCATGCTCTAGCGCGATTGGGTAAAACAGGCGCCGCACATTTGATTGACGGACTGTTGCCGCAAACGCCTCAGATTCGTTCGGGTGACCTGGGTGAAATCTACGCCACCGAATGGATCAATGCTCATAGTGGGTATCGGGCCCCGATCAAACGCCTGCGCTGGAAAGATCACCGTAATATGGCAATGCGTGGAGACGATGTGATCGGCATACTTCTCGAGCCAGCCACCCTGCGCCTAAAGTTCCTAAAAACGGAAGCTAAGAGCCGAATTGACCTGCGAGCCCAAACAATCAACGAAGCGCGCGCGGGCCTAGACAAAGATGAGGGAAGGCCATCTGCACATGCACTATCTTTCATTTCAGCGCGGTTACTTGACCTCGACAATATCCCTCTAGTGGATGCCATTGATGACGCATTGGTGCGCCACGGCATCCCTCTCGAGAACGTGCAGCATCTGCTTTTCACCTTCTCCGGCAACGCGCCTGGGGCGATGCTTAGCCAATCACTCCAGGCCTATCCTGGCACCATAAACCAATGGGCCGTAGGGCTCCAGGTGGACGAACATGCGGCCTTCGTAGGCGCCGTTTATGACCGTGTGATCGCCGATGGCAACTAGTCGCGATGCGATCATCGCCGCGATCGAGGCCGCGTCAGCACCCGGCTTTCGAGGCAGATTGATCGCGCAGGGGCAGGCAAGGGCAATCATTTGGCGGGACGGCACTCTTCCTGCGGGCGCTCCCGCGTTTGGCACGCAGCTTAGCTTCGAACTGCACAGTTACGCGTATGGCTTGCTCGGTCTGGGTCTGCGCCTACTCGAGATGGATGGCGATCCAATCCAAGCTCGCTTGGCGTTCGTACAAGCAGCAACTGCACTTGAAGCAGTGATGGCAAAAGGTGATCGTAGGGAGAGTGATCGAGACTTTCATTTCGTTATGGCGGCCGCGAGTTATCATCTTGCTCATCTCTCGGCGCGCGCTTATTCACTCCTCGCGATAGTCGCCAATGAGGCAAACTTCTCTCCGCTTGAACAAGCGCTAGCTCTTCTAATGCGTCGCGACATAAACGGCCTTCAGACGCTTATTTACGGCTATCGCCTTAGTGGTCGAGGATCTGATGCAAGGATCACGGCCCTGATACAAGAGCGAATGGCGCAAGGCGCCCCCGAAATCGACCGCGATGGCCATGACTACTTGTTTGAGGGTTTAGACCTAGCCCTCACCGACAATTTCTTCGGCGCACTCGCTACCTACGCGTTGGCTCTCGATAGGGGTGAGCAGGAGCTTGTAGACCGCGCAGTTGCACGCCTGAGAGAGAATCTAGCTGTCTGCGCTGAATTCAACCTCCTTCCTCAGTGGTGGGCTCATCGCATAGCAATCCATCTGCTGTCCGACCTCTGGTCAAATACCTTTCATGAGAAGCTTCCTGTGATATCGGCTGGGGGCGCAGCACCAGGATGGGTGGAGTTACGTAAACTTTTTATCGCCTCTCTGAGTCGGCGTCCTAAAGCTGAGATCGATCTCTGGCCATCACAGATTGAGGCTGCCGCCCGTGCTATCGATCAAGCGGACAATCTTGTCGTTTCCCTTCCTACAAGCGCCGGGAAAACACGCATCGCTGAACTGTGCATCCTCCGCTGCTTGGCTGCTGGAAAACGCGTAGTCTTCATCACCCCCCTTCGAGCCCTTTCAGCCCAAACTGAGACCACGCTGCAGCGAACCTTCGGCCCATTAGGCAAAACAATCTCTGCGCTCTATGGCAGCATTGGCGTATCGAATCTCGATGAGGATGCAATCCGGGGGCGCGACATCGTTGTAGCCACTCCGGAAAAGATTGATTTTGCGCTACGCAATGATCCCGCCCTGCTAAACGACGTCGGCCTGCTCGTTTTCGACGAGGGACATATGATCGGCCCGGGCGAACGTGAGGTTCGCTATGAAGTGCAGATTCAACGCTTACTCCGGCGGCC
>Ga0067045_1004673_pt1 | contig 11503 bp, 9 predicted proteins | sample TerdegcTABiofilm_FD_59184 | JGI IMG/M metagenome (GOLD analysis project Ga0067045, IMG submission 59184) | Combined Assembly of (Gp0054472, Gp0054536) Wastewater bioreactor microbial communities from Singapore -Terephthalate degrading...
GAGCCGATCGCCGCCCGGATTCGGCGGGTGGAGGCCCGGTTGGGGTATTACCGGTTCCTGGATCCGGAGATCCTGATTCTCCTGGCGCCCTTCCGAATCACCGAGGAGGATCGGAGGGACCTGGTCCTGGAATACCGGGCCGCGGGCCGGCGGTCCCCCCGGGCGACGATCCTGGCCCTGGACCTGGGGATCCAGGACGATTCCGGTTCGGTTTCGGAGTTCTTCGCCTTCCCTTCCTTGTCCTGGGAGGACCTTAGGGATCTTCGCGGGCTCCTTAGAAGCGAAGAGGGTCGATCCGCCTTCGCCGCCGCCTTTTCTCGGTATTCCGGCACCCTGGGAGGCGACTCCGACGGGGACGGGTACTTCGAAACCCGTTCGATCCTGCGGGACGGCGGGATCGAATCCTGGACCCTGGACTTCGATCAGGACGGAGAGGCGGAGCTGTCCTTGAAGTTCCAGGACGGCCTGCCCGTGTCCGGCCGCATGTCCCGTTCGGACGCGGAGACGGTGTTTGAATACGGCGAGTACCCCTACCTGAACCGGGTCCTGTACCGGCTTCCCTCGGGTATACGGGAGTACCTTTTCTCTCCGGACGCTCTGTCCTTTTCCGCGGTGGAGCTCTATTCCGGACCCGGCAAGGGAACCGGGGAGGGCTTCGCGCCCAGGCGTACGGACCAGGCGTTCCCGACGGAGACCGCCTGCTCCTCCTCCGCATACCGTGTGACCTTCCGCCCTGCGGATCGATCGGCTCCAGTCCGCGTCACGGACCTGGATGGGGGCATCCCGGTGTACGGGCGGATCCGCACCTCCGACGGACGGGACGGGCTCCTGGTCTATCGGAACGGCATCCTGCGATACGAGCTTGCGGATATGGACGGAGACGGGCTTTTTGAGTCCCGTTTCCTGTACGACCGGAACCCCCAGGCTCCGGACTCCGACTCCGCCGAGGCTCCCTATCGATTCGAGGCCGATTTCGACCTGGACGGGGTGTTCGAGTACACCGAAACCCTCCGCTTCCCCTTCGAGCGAACCTGGGATTACGACGGGGACGGCCTCGTGGACGCTCGGGCTTCCGCCCTGGGAGGCGGCGGCGAACTGAGGGAGTTTTCCCGTCGCTTCGACGGCCGGCTGGATACCGCCGTGCTGGTCCGGGGCGGCAGGGTCGAGCGTGTCCTTCGGGCGGGGACGGAGCTTCCCCTGACCCCGGACTCGGGCGGAACCGTACTCTGGGTGGGATCGAAGCCCTTCGACTTCGGGACCGAGGTCCCTTCCCCGGGCGCCGGTCGGAGGGGAACCGTGCGCTACCGGGTAGTGCGGTTCGGGGAACAGGTCTTGGCGGAGATCGCGGAGTGAACACCCGATCCTTCCCGGCCGTCGCGGTCCTGGCCGCGATCCTTTCCGCAGCCTGCGCTTCCGATCCGGAACCCCCGATAACGCCCCGGTATGAAACCCTCAAGCTGGAGGAACTGGAAAAACTGGCCGCCGCCGACCCTGTGGAGGGCATCGAAGCGGCCCTGAACATGCTGTCCGGTCCTTCGCTCTTGGCGGCGGACCAACTGGAAGCTTCGCTCCGGAAATCCGCGGAAGACCTTGCCCGCAGGTACGAGTCCAGGATCGCCGCAGGGGACTTCGCGGGAGCGCGGGCGGACGGGAGGTCTCTGCGCTTCTTGGCGGAGGATCCCACGACAGCGCCCTGGCTTCCGGAAGGGTTCGCCCTGGACCGATCCGACGCGGAATTGACCTTCCGGATGGCCGAACGTCTCTGGGGAGAGGGCAAGGAAACCTCCAGCCTCTTCGTGTTCCTGGAAGCCCTGGACGCGGGGTACCGGGACGACGCGGCGCTCCGAACCTTCGCGGGCCGAGCGTACTCCCTGGGGAATCGCCAGGTTCTCAAGCGGATCGAGGCCGTATCCCCCTCGGCCCTGACCGCGGAAGCCCGCGAATGGGCTGCCGGGTCCGTCTCCATGGCCGAGATGCGAACGGGGACGGTCACGATCTGGGTCAACCGCGGAATCCGGATAGAGCAGGGTATCGGAACCCCGGACCGAGGCATAGGCTCGGGCTTTTTTATCGACCGTCGGGGGTTCCTGCTGACGAACTACCATGTGATCTCCAGCGAGGTGGATCCCGAGTATGAAGGCTATTCCAGGCTCTACATTCGCCTTCCGGGCCAGACCACGGACCGGATCCCGGCAAAGGTCGTGGGCTGGGACAGGGTTCTGGATCTGGCCCTGGTGAAGGCCGACTTGGAGCCTTCCTACGTCTTTTCCTTCACCGGTCGACGCGAGTTCGCCCCGGGAGACCGGATCTACGCGATCGGATCGCCCGTAGGACTGGACAACNCCCTAACCGCGGGGATCGTCTCCGCGGTCGGCCGCCGGTTCCTTCCCCTGGGAGAGGTAATCCAGGTGGACGCCGCGGTCAACCCCGGGAATTCCGGGGGACCCCTGCTGGACGCGGAGGGGGAGCTCGCGGGGGTCGTCTTCGCCGGGCTGCCCCGCTACCAGGGCCTCAACTTCGCGGTTCCCGCCGCGTGGGCGGTCCGTGTCCTGCCGGATCTCTTCCAGGGAGGCGAAGTCCGCCATCCCTGGCTCGGCATCGCCGCGTACGAGAGCCGGGACGGGCTGTCGGCCGTATACCGCCACCCGGACGGGTCCCCGTCCGCACCCTCCGCCGGAGACCTGGTCCGGATCGCGGGTACTGCTTGCAAGACCCTTTCGGAAGCCCAGGCGGTCCTCTTGTCCTACGATCCCGGGACCCTGGTTCCTGTGGACGTCCGGTCCGGAGGGAGTATCCGGCGGTCCTGGATACTCCTCCGACCGCGGCCCTTTTCCCCCGGGGAGATCGCCGTGCGCAGGGACATCAAGGAGCGACTGCTGGCCCCGTTCTTCGGCATGCAAGTCACCAGCACAGGAAGGAATTCCTACGTCATCGACCGGGTGCTTCCCGGAACGATCGCGGACGAGGCGGGACTGTCCGAGCGGGATCCCCTGGTCATCAAGGACATCCAGGTCAACAAGGAAAACCGCGCCCTCTTCATGAGCCTGTACGTCAAGAAGCGCAAGGCCGGATTCCTGGAGAGCCTTATCCAGATCGCCTCCACCCTGGACCTGGATTCCTTCCTCTAAGGCTTGTAGGATCCCGAGAATCCGTTATAGTAAAACAAAACCAAGGGAGGTTCGGAATGGCGAAGGATCCTGTACCCTCCGAAATCGCTCCTTCCGGGAAACTCTTCATCGACACCGCTTCCGATCTGCACAGAGCCTTGACCAAGGCCTTCTCGAAGAAGGGTCCGATCGTATTCCGGTGGGACGGGGTGGAGGATGTGGATGTTCCCCTCATTCAACTCCTTTACGCCGCCCGGAAGGAAGCCCGGCGGACGGGAAGGGAATTCCGCTTCACCGGAGTCGTGAAGGATCGCGTCGCCAACCGCCTGAACACGGCGGGCTTCGTCTCGGTCCTGCCGCTGTCCGGCGAGGAGCTGGAATCGAACCTGGTGGGCTACTAGGAGATCCTGATGCTGGATAAGTTCAAGGACAGTTTTCGAGAGGAAGCCAAGGAGCTCCTGGGACAGCTTGAATCCACCCTCCTGGAGCTGGAGGACACCCCGACGGACGCGGAACTCCTGAACGCCGCATTCCGGGCCATCCACACGGTCAAGGGTTCCGCGGGCATGTTCGGGTTCGACGAGATCGCACGGTTCACCCATGACCTGGAGAACGTGCTGGACAAGGCGCGGTCCGGGCTTGTCCCCATATCCAAGGACTTCATCGATCTAGCGCTCCGGGGTCGGGACCACATCCGGGTTCTCTTGTCTTCCGGCGAGGACCTGAGCGAGGACCTTCGCGGCATGACGGACGCCTTGATGGAGGAATGCCGTAGAATGGCGGCCCGGGCCGATGCGGCGCTTCCTCGGACTCCGGAGTCCGCTCCCGCTGCGGCATCGCCGGGAACGGGCGAAACGCCCGCGATGAAGGAGGCCGGGACCCCCGGCGCGTCGTCCGCAGGCGAGAGGACCTATTCCATACGCTTCCGGCCCGGACCGGACATATTCCGCAACGGAACCCGGCTCTTGTCCCTTTTGGCGCATCTGTCCGAGCTCGGGGAGGCGACCTTGGTGCCCCATGTCCACGATATTCCCGGGCTGTCCGAGATCGATCCGGAGAGATGCTACTGCTCCTGGGAAGGTTTCCTGACCACCCGGGCGGACAAGAACGCCATCCGAGACGTCTTTATTTTCGTGGAAGGCGATTCCTCCCTGACCATCGAGGAGATCGAGGAAGCCCGCATCAACGACGCTCGGACAAAACGGCTGGGAGAGCTCTTAGTCCAATACCAACACGTCCCCCCCGCCGAGATCACCCAGGCCCTCTCCTCGCAGAAAAGGCTGGGTGAGATCCTCATCGAAAAAGGCATAATCTCCCAGGATACCCTGGACGCCACCCTGGCCGGGCAGAACCACGCGAGGAAGATCCAGGACAAGACCTCGGAGGCCGGGGGAGCCCTGGCTTCCGTTCGGGTAGCCAGCGAGAAGCTGGACCAGATGGTGGATCTGGTGGGCGAGTTGGTCACCCTTCAAGCTCGACTGGCCCGGACCTCCCTTGATCTGAAGGACGGATCCCTGGCTGCCATTTCGGAGCAATTCGAGCGAATGATCTCCCAGCTCCGGGACAACACCATGAGCATTCGGATGCTTCCCATCGGCAGCACCTTCAACAAGTTCCGCCGGGTCGTTCGGGACCTGTCTACGGAATTGGGGAAGGAAGCGGATCTCCTGACCGAGGGCGCGGATACCGAGCTGGACAAGACGGTGATCGAACGGCTGAGCGATCCCTTGGTGCATATTATCCGCAATTCCCTGGACCACGGCATCGAGCCTCCCGAGGAGAGGGAGGCGGCGGGGAAGCCTCGAAAAGGCACCATCCTGTTGAGGGCTCTCCATTCCGGGGCGTACGTGCTCATTACGGTGAAGGACGACGGAGCCGGCCTGAACGCGGAGGCGATCCGAGCCAAGGCCATGGAGCGGGGAATCATAGCCCCGGGGCAGGAATTGACCGAGGCGGAATTGAATCAGCTGATCTTCCATCCCGGATTCAGCACCGCCAAGAAGGTGACCAAGGTTTCCGGCCGGGGCGTGGGCATGGACGTCGTAAAACGGGAAATTGATTCCCTGGGCGGGACGGTGATGATTTCCACCGAGCGCGGACGCGGTACGGAGATGACCCTGAAGATTCCTCTGACCCTGGCCATCATCGAAGGGCTCCTGGTCGCCGTCGGCGGGGAATACTATGTGGTGCCCTTGGCTTCCGTGGACGGGTGCATCGAGATCCCCGAAGAAGACCTGCGGAAGGTCGGGGAACGCAGGATTATTCCGTACCGAGGGGATTTGCTGCCCTTTGTGGATCTGCGCTCCTACTTCGAGGTTCCCGGGAATGTGCCCGAGATCGCCCAAATTGTGATCGCCAACGCCCAGGATTTCCGACTCGGTTTTGTCGTGGACAACGTCATCGGCGATTACCAGACGGTGATCAAACCCCTGGGCAGGATGTACAAGGACGTGTCCGGCCTCTCCGGAGCCACGATTCTGGGGGACGGTACGGTCGCGCTGATCCTGGACGTGAATCGACTGGCCCAGGCGGTTCAGGCGGATTCCCAGCGCAAGGTGCAGGCGAGTTAGATCTTGGCCGCCCGGAACGCTTCACCCGCGACGATCCCACAGCTCGCGTCCCTGGATGACCGGGAGTTTCGGAGGCTTGCCTCCTTCATCGAGAGGGAGCTGGGGATCCGCATGCCCGAATCCAAGCGGGTGATGTTGGAAAGCCGCTTGCAGAAGCGGCTTCGGCTCCACGGTTTGGGCAGCTTCCGCGAGTATGTGGACTACGTCTTCTCGGAGCGGGGGTTGCGGACCGAGATGATCAACATGATCGACGCGGTCACCACGAACAAGACGGATTTTTTCCGGGAAGCGGACCATTTCGACTTTCTCCGGTCCCGTATCCTTCCAGGGCTGGCGGAGAACGGCGCGGGGAGAACCCTGAGCTTCTGGTCCGCCGGATGCTCCTCCGGGGAGGAGCCGTATACGCTCGCCATGGTCCTGGAGGACTTCCGGTCCCGGACGCCCCGGATGGACTATCGGATCCTCGCCACGGATATCTCGTCCCGGGTCCTGGAGGCCGCGGAGCGCGCGATCTACGACATGGACAAGGTGGAGCCTATCCCCTACGATTACAAGAAACGCTTCCTGCTCCGCAGCAAGAACCCGGATCGGGCGGAAGTCCGGATCCGTCCGGAGCTAAGGGCGAAGGTGGAGTTCCGCCGGGTCAACTTCATGGACGAAACCTATACCGTGCCTTCCGGCTTCGATACGGTGTTCTGCAGGAACGTCATCATCTACTTTGACCGGCCCACCCAGGAGCGCATACTCGGACACATCTGCGCCCACATCCGCCCGGGCGGGTGGCTCTTTATCGGGCATTCGGAAACCTTGACAGGCATGAATCTGCCCCTGCGGGGCACGGCTCCGACCATATACCAACGGGAATGAGAAGAGGGAAACGGGATATGGCAAAGTCGATCAAGGTGATGATCGTGGATGATTCCGCGGTCGTTCGTCAGACCCTTAAGGAAATTCTGGAAATGGATCGCGAGATCTCCGTCCAAGCCGTGGCCTCGGATCCCATCTTCGCCTTGAAGAAACTGGAGACCGAACTCCCCGACGTCATCATCTCGGACGTCGAGATGCCGCGCATGGACGGCATCACCTTCCTGAAAACCGTCATGGAAAGGTATCGGATACCGGTCGTGATCTGTTCCAGCAAGACCGAGGAGGGCTCGGACAACGCCTTGAAAGCCATGGAGTACGGGGCCATCGAGATCATCCAGAAGCCCAAGCTCGGCACCAAGCAGTTCCTGGAAGACAGCCGGGTGGAGATCTGCGACGTCGTTCGGGCCGCGAATCTTTCCAGGTCCAAGGAACGCCGCGCGCCGATCCGTATCCCCGAGGTCAGCCAGAAGCTGACCGCGGACGTGATGCTCCCGAAGCCGGGCCCCGAACGGGCCGTCCTGGAAACCACGGAACGGGTCGTCGTCGTCGGCGCTTCCACGGGCGGCACGGAAGCCCTGAAGGAGTTCCTGGAATCCTTGCCGGAGGATGCGCCGGGGATCGTCATCGTCCAGCATATGCCGGAACACTTCACCGCGGCCTTCGCCCGCCGACTGGACGGTCTTTGCCGGATCACCGTCAAGGAAGCCGAGGATAACGACACGGTGATCCGGGGCCGGGCCTTGATCGCTCCCGGAAACCGACACACCCTTCTAAAACGGAGCGGCGCGCGGTACTATGTGGAGGTAAAGGACGGTCCGTTGGTATGCCGCCACAGGCCCAGCGTGGACGTCTTGTTCCGGTCCGCGGCTCGGTACGCGCAAAAAAACGCGGTAGGGGTTATAATGACGGGGATGGGGGACGACGGCGCCCGGGGCATGAAGGAGCTCCACGATTCGGGAGCGTATACCATCGCCCAGGACGAGGCGACCAGCGTCGTCTTCGGCATGCCCAACGAGGCGATCAAGATGGGAGGGGTGGATATCGTCCTTCCCCTGCCTAGGATATTCGAAGAAGTCTTGCGCAAGGCTCGATAAGACGGCGCAGCCAGGGAGGATCGATGGGAAAGAAGATTCTGATCGTGGATGACTCTACGGCGATCCGCCAGAGCATCACCTACATACTGAACCAGGAAGGGTACGAAACCGTGGAAGCCAAAGACGGTTTGGAAGCCTTCCAGATGCTCGAAGGCTTGGGGAAGCTCGACCTCGTGATCACCGACGTGAACATGCCGAACATGGACGGTATCACCTTCATCCGGAAAACCCGCGAACTCGCCGCGTTCAAGTTCGTCCCGATACTCGTTCTGACGACCGAGTCCCAGGGGTCGAAAATGAACGAGGGCAAGGAGGCCGGCGCCACAGGCTGGATCGTCAAACCCTTCAGCGCGGACAAGCTCCTGGGCGTGGTCAAGAAAGTCATCGACTAGGGGGCTCGGTATGTCGGAATTGTCGGGCCGCTCCGGGGAATACCTCTGCTTCTACCTCGGCCGGGAGCTGTACGCCGTGAACGTATCCCGGGTCGAGGTGGTTCTCGAGATGCAAAGCGTGACGAGGGTGCCCAGGGCCGCGCCCCACATGCGAGGCGTGATCAACCACCGGGGCAGCGTCGTTCCGGTCGTGGATCTCCGGATGCGGTTCGGCATGGGACTTTCCGAGCTTTCCGAAGGCACCAGTATCATCATCCTGCAGCTCGACTACGACGGCGAGCTATTGACCGTCGGAATGTTGGCGGACGGAGTCCGGGAAGTGATCAATCTCGATCCCGGGGACACGGAAAAACCGCCTCGCCTCGGCAGCCGGTTGGACGAGGCCGTGATCGAAGGGATCGCCAAACGGGGGGACGAGTTCATCATCCTGCTCGACATAGACGAGGTGTTCAGGGCGGAACTTCCCGGGACGGTCTCCCAGACGGCCTCGGTCCGGTAGGATAGGCCATGGCCGACGAAGCCGCCATCGTCATCGTAGAGGACGAATTCATCGTCGCCCTGGATATCCAGAGATACCTGGAGCGCAACGGATACTCGGTACGGGGCATCCTGCCTTCGGGAGAGGAGTTCCTGGAGCGGGTCGAGGAACTCGATCCCGACCTCGTCCTAATGGACATCAAGCTTCAGGGCAAGCTGGACGGAGTGGAGACCGCCACGCGTCTGGCGGACATCCGAGCCGTCCCGGTCATCCTGCTCACGGCCTATGCGGACGAGACGACCCTGTCCCGGGCCAAGATCACCCAGCCCTTCGGCTACTTGTTGAAACCCTTCAACGAGCAGGAACTCCGGACCTCCATTGAGATAGCCCTGTACAGGGCCATGATGGAGAAGCGCCTCCGGGAGAGCGAACGGCTCATGCGGCAGGCCCAAAAAATGGAGGCGATCGGCCGGCTGGCCGGAGGCATAGCCCACGACTTCAACAACATTCTAACGGCGATCCTCGGGTACGCCAACCTCATGGGAGAGGAGGCGCAGGGGAACGCCCGGCTTTTGGAGGATGTAGACGGGGTCAAGAAGGCGGTCAAGCGCGCGGAAGCCCTAACCCGTCAGCTCCTTACATTTTCCAGACGCCAGCCCATGGAGCCTAAGCTGATCCAGCCCCGGGAAGTTCTCGACGAGATGCACCGCATGCTGGCACGCCTGTTGCCCGCGAACGTGCATCTAACCTTGAGAACCGAAGATCGCCTGCCTTTCATCCGGATCGACCCCATCCACCTCGAGCAAATCATCCTGAATCTGGTCGTGAACGCCCGGGATGCGATGCCCGACGGCGGTCAGGTCGAGGTACGGCTGGCGTCCGTCGTTTCGGACTCGCCCGGAACCGGGGCGTTCGAGCGAGTCCCGGAAGGGTCCTATGTCGTACTCGCGGTCCAGGATACGGGCACCGGCATCCCGTTCGAGGATTACGAGAAAATCTTCGAGCCCTTCTTCACGACCAAGGGCAAGGAAGGCGGCACGGGGCTGGGCCTGGCCACGGTGTACGGGATCGTGAAGCAATCCAACGGGTATATCGATCTGGAATCCCGGGTCGGAGAGGGCACCACCTTTTCCGTTTATTTCCCGGGTATCCCCGGCGAGTCGATCCGGGAAGCCCCCAGGGACAGGGAACCCCAGACTGACCAGGGCACCGAATCGATCCTGGTCGTGGAGGACGACGACGAGATCCGTCGCCTCATGGAGCGGGCCCTCGCCCGCCGAGGATACTCCGTAGTGGCGGCGGCGCACCCCGGAGAGGCCATACTCGTGTCCGAACGCCACCCCGAACCCCTGGACCTGATCGTGGCGGACATAGGACTGCCGATCATGAGCGGATCCGACCTGGTGCAGCGCCTTCGATCGGACCGTCCCGGGCTGAGGGCGCTCTTCGTCTCGGGATATTCCGAAAAGGCCCCGGACTTGCCCGAGTCCGCCTTCCTGGCCAAGCCGTTCACCGAGGCCGTCCTGGCCGCCGCGGTCCGCCGGCTGCTGGATGTTGGACGCCCGGCAAAGTAATTCGTCGTCATGATCATTCCTGGTACGCCTTGTTTCATCCCAGTATCAGCCGGTAGAGCGCGGCTTCCACGTCGGAGAGGTCCGGGGAGCCGTATCTGCGTCGGTCCCGGGGGAGCAGAAGCTCCTTCCGATCCAGGATCCGGGCGGGTTTGTCCGAGAGGACAACCACGGTGTCCCCGAGGTACAGGGCTTCCTTGACCTCGTGGGTAACGAACACTACGGTCCGGGGATCGGCGGCCTGGAGATCCAGGAAGGCGTCCATCAATCCGATCCGGGTCCTGAGGTCCACGGACTGGAAGGGCTCGTCCAGGAGAAGGATGTCCGCGGGATAGGCGAAGGCCCGGGCCAGGGAGACGCGCTGCCGCATGCCTCCCGAAAGCTGGGACGGCTTGCGGCCGAGGTCTTCTCCGAGTCCGACGGCGATCAAAAACCGCATCGCCCTCTCCCGCCGTTGCCGAGGGTCCAGGGAGGCCCTCAGGACCAGCTCCACGTTGTCCAGGGCCGAGAGGGACGGAATCAGCCGGGGCTCCTGGAAGACGTAGCTGAATCGGGCATCCGAGAACCCGTGGAGCTCCCCATCGTCCGGAGGGATCAGGCCGCAGATTATATTGAGCAGGGTGGTCTTGCCGCAGCCCGAGGGTCCCAGCACGGCGGTGACCGCATGTTCCGGGACGTCCAGGGAAAAGCCGTCCAGGACCTTCAGGGGCCCGTAGGTTTTCCGGATCTCACGCAGGGCGTAGGGCACCGGGGGCCTTCCTTTGCAGGAGCTTGAACGCGGCGTCCGTGAGGGCGCAGAGCAGGATGCCCGCCAGGGTCCATGCCAGGACCTCGGCGGTTTCCAGTTGGATCCGGGCACCCTGCATGCCGGTCCCCAGGGCTCGGGCCGGCTGGCTCAGGACCTCCCCGGCCACGACCACCTTCCAGCACAGGCCCAGGGCCCCGTGGGAGGCCGAGGCCAGGTGGGGTGCCAGGGCGGGGAGGTAGATGGTCCGGACCCTGTCCCTCTTCCGCAGGCGGAAGAGGCGGGCCATCTCCAGGAGCCCCGCATCCGCGGACCGGACTCCCTGGCGAACGTCCGCCACGACGACGGGAAACGCCATCAGGACCGCGGCGAAGACGGGAACCGCCCAGTCCGGAAACCAGATCAGGGCGAGAAGAATCACCGCCAGGACGGGGGTCGCGCGGATCACCGTCAGGACCGGGGAGAGGGATGCGGCAAGGACGGGGGAGAGCCCGCAGGCCAGGCCCACGGCGATGCCCGCGGCCATGGAGATCCCGAAGGCTCCCAGTCCCCTCAGGAAGGTCCCCTCCAGGGCGGCCAGGAACCGGGCGGTCGGGAAGAGGTCCGCCGCGGCCCGCGCGACCCGAAGGGGCGGGGGCAGAACGATCTCCGAGCCGATCCCCCGGGCGGCGGCTTCCCA
>Ga0067045_1004267_pt1 | contig 11501 bp, 9 predicted proteins | sample TerdegcTABiofilm_FD_59184 | JGI IMG/M metagenome (GOLD analysis project Ga0067045, IMG submission 59184) | Combined Assembly of (Gp0054472, Gp0054536) Wastewater bioreactor microbial communities from Singapore -Terephthalate degrading...
TTGTGGTAACCCACACTATTATCTCATAACGGAAAATTGTTGTCCAGTAGGGTTTTGCGATAAAATTTTTCTCTTGAACACCGTAACATGATGTCTATCAATGACTCTGAAAATTATGCGTCAGTACTGACTTATTTTTTTGTAATCATAACAATTTCCTTAAGAGCTTTTTGGCAGTTTGCCATGCCCGGCAACTGTCAGTCTAAAGTCGAGCGCGGCTGCACTCGCTATCCCGGCCCTACCAAGCTTGTATAATTTGCGGACGAAGCTGGCTCTATTATGACCCCGGAGGGTTTAATCAGACGACGGGCGACCGCTATGGTTCAGTATAAGACACAGTTCTTTCTATCAAAACATCCTTGTAGGAAGATCATCCTCCGAATCAAGAACTCCTTCTTCTTGTGTATAAGGCGCTTCATAGATAGGAAGTTGCATGGGATTACTCACCGGTTTAAGCTTTCGCCGACGATATTCACTAATTGGCACCTCATATAGTTGCAATAAAGAAAACTTTCTCTCTTCCCAAAGTCTTTTCACTTCTCCATAAAACATCTGGGGAATTATATTAACTTTCAGATATTCCTCAAACTTGCGTGTAACCGTCTCTTCACTTACCGATAAGTCGAAAATAAACCCTTTTGAATCTATTGCTATTGTTATTTCATCACATAATCCATATCCTTCCTGATATTCCGCATTGTCAATACCCAATTTATACCCGTCATAAACATATTCTAGCATCTGTCCAAGTTCATTTTCACTCAGCCGCTTTTGGTTCAGCCGAATAATCTGCGCTGTTCTTTCCAGTACTGCTTCAACATTTTTATAAACATACTTTATCGCTATTTCTGAAGCCGGGAATATAATAAAATAATAATCCCCATCAGCGTTATAACGGTTACATCGTCCTGCCCGTTGGATCAGGCTATCTAGAGGTGCGCACTCGCTGAACATAACATCAAAACTAATATCCAGCGAGACCTCAATAGCTTGCGTAGCAATCACCAAATCATAATTTTGGGGACGCCCTTTCTCATCTGTATTATTTAACAGATCCGTCTCTTTATCTTGGCGATCCTTCATTATAAACTGGCTGTGGTAACAAAGAACCCTTTCCTTACCCAAGATTTTTTTCCACTTACGGTATGCTTCCTGCGCTGTACGGACAGTATTGAATACAATCGCCACTTTTTTCCCTTGTTGCAAATAATTCTGTATCTCTCCGGTCATTTCGTCGATCAGGGTTTCTCTATATTCCCAATAACATTTTTGACGCTCCATCAATTCTTTAGCCACAATGGGAGTCGATATTCCTAAAACAACTTGAAAATGCTTCCGTAAAAAATCTGGCATTGTAGCACTCATTAAGCATACCGTGCCGCCCAATAATTTTATTTTTTCAATAGCTGCTGTTATAAGCCCTAAAGTATAAGATTGATAAGCGTGAATCTCATCAAAAATCACCCGACTGCCTACCAACGCCCATTCTTTTTGACACCAAGGGCCGATATTAAAACCGCTTGTCAGTATTTGGTCCACTGTTGCCACCATCACTGGAGCCATAAAAGCGCGAAACTGGCGCAAGGCTAACCGGAAATCGTTCGGAGTGTTATCTTGATCTAAATTATCTTGTTGGGCAAAATAAGTATCTGTGCCCGAATGGATAAGACCGCATTCCTTTTCTTCGAAATAATATTTCTTCATACGCTCATACAGGCTATTAGATGTAACCATGGTAGGCATCAAGAAAATAATTTTCGACGGCTCTCCGTTCGTAGCCCACAACAGAGCCGCCTCAGTTTTACCTGCTCCGGTAGGCGCAATAGCTAATATGTTTCCTTGCTCATCTTTGCATGCGATATGAAATGGACGATCCTTAAATACCCGCCCTTCCTGTTCGACTTTAGCCTTGAGTTTCTTATGTAAAATAGTGCTCGTCATTTTGTGATTGATAGGTAGCCTTTTCTCACTTTCTGCTGATGCCAACCAATCACAAGTCATCAGCAAACCTTTCATCAAAGCATAGACAAGTCGCAGTTTTCGGCGCTCTGAAGCTGGAATATTACTTAGCGCTGTTGGCTGCAGCCTCTCGTTTAGACCCTTAAATAATGCAAGGGGCCACACAGGGGAAGTAAACATTTTCGCAGCAAAAGATTCGTCCATTTTACATAACAAGCCATGTGATTCTGCTACCTGCACTATGCGTTGAATTGCTCGTTCATCAAGTCCAGGCGGTTCTTGGCGGGATTTATCCCGTTCAAATATGTGCCAATCCGGTTGCAGAGGTTTATGATGGCCCAAAACTGCCAGTATTTCACAAGGAATTAACGTCTCATTGTTCTTCAACAGTTCCCATTCAATGATAAACAAAAGTAAGGCTGAGGCCAGTTCATGACGGAAGTATAATGCGGGATCCGGCGGTTGTTTTTCTATCAATCGCTGCATTTGTTGTTGAAATGTTGGCAGCAGTTTTCCGGCATCGTGGAACAATACAGCTTTTTCTACCTTTTTTCGGAATTCATCTAATGACATGCCGATTGAACTGCAAAAGCGAGCAAGTGCCCCCGCCCGGCTTTGAAGGATTTCCTTACACAGCAGGTAGCACTCGCTGATGTGATATTGATATGTTCCGCTCTCTCCTGAATAGGGTTTAGCGTACTCCTGTTTCATAAACATCACCTTAATACAATGGAAATAAGCGGCACAACATCCTGCCCGAAAATATATGCCGGACAAGGGTTCTTCAGACGTTGGATCTCTGACAGAAAGGTAAAAGGTCTGTATTCGTATCCTTTGCGTTCGCCATTAGGACCAAAAAGAAATTCCACAGGTAATTGTTTAACCATAGGCAATTCCAAGGATTTACGGATGGGAGTATTTCGGATGACTTCCCAATCAAAAGAGTAATTATCCAATTGGTCTCCAGGGATCAAGCTATGACTAAGTTCTATGGCTCCGCCGCTTATTTCCTTTACAGTTTCAATTTGGGATACTTCTACCAAACGGGCGATCTCATCACTCGTCCCTAAAGACAGTGCCCATGCCGGGGACTGAAATGCATACTGCAGCTGTTCTATAGTCTCCCTGTCTTCACAACTGTAATACAACCGAAAAACCGGGCGGAATAAAAATTCTCGCTTTAAGATATCGCTCCGAACTTCTTTGGTAACAATCTTCTGATACTTCCAAAGATCAAGCCCCTTACCCGGTGGTATCCCCCGCCAACTACGGCTGATATCCTTTGCACCTACATTTATATTATTAACTTGAAAGAACTTCCATGTTTGTTGAAAAGGTACCCCCAATGCCGCTCCGGCAATCCCGATAATGGTTGAAACCGGTGGCAAAGGAAGCGTTGCATGATAAAGTTGTCCTCCAGGGTCGCGGAAGGAGGCAGTCTCCGCAGTGAGTATAACGGAAAAGCCGTACATCACCTTGCCACCTCTCGATTTATTTGTAAACATCATCCAACCAGGACTTCATCTTCGCAAATGCCTCACCCATTGGTAGCGCTTGGTCAGTATCCTGCGGAAAAAATCCCTTACGCTCTCCTAAGACAGATTCCTTAATCATAGCCGAAAAATCTTTTACAGTGGATTCAATAAGTGGAATCTCCACCATCCCTTGCTCGTTCACCTTCAAACACTCCAAAAAAATAGGATTTTTTACTGTCAAAAGTGCCGCACATACAAACTTGGGTGAAATATCTGCTAAAAATCGGCTTTGCCGTCCAACGCCCCAAAGGTTTAGGATGGCGTCCAGCAATACTGACACACGCCGTTTTTTTTCGATACTTTCTAAATCTAGTTTATACGTTGACGCATCGGCTACACCCACCCGGTCAAGTTCAATTAGAATAGTCCCACGGTAGAAACCGGAATGAATTTCACTCTCAAAAATATTTGGCGTTCCCCCGGCTTTCACACCCATGTAATTGGTTGCAAAGTCCAGTTCACCCCGGTACGGATCTAGAGAAATAAGGGGTGATACCCTGACCGGACTGGTGCGTTTGACTGTCTCCTTATCGGCGAGCATAAAACCAAATAAATCGTCATCGATAAATTCTTGAGGCTTACCTTGTGTAGTTGCCGCTCCTTTCGCTTGTTTTGCCATCTCCGCTTCAGATAAGGTTTCTCCCAAAACCGCCAGTTGTTCACGTAAATCGCGCCGGATAGCCTGAGATGATTTGTAGGGATATTCACTACCATCAGCCATTTGAATTTTTTTGATGCTGGAAATGTTATCTGCTTCCTTGTCTGAGCCGTTCAGAGAAGCATACGATGCTTTCGTCAAATAAGTAATGGTCAAACACCTGGCTTGCATATTCTTCTCTCCTCCATTTTTAATAATTGATTTTTCTAATTCGCCAACTCTATTGTCTCTTTAGCACGTTTAAAATTATTATAAGTATTCAAAGCTGCCAACAAACAGTATGACTTGAAATCTGCAAAGGACACACCCGGTTCTTCAAGAATCCCTCCTAAAAGTTGGTTTGATACTGTAATATTGTAACGGAACTGGATGCGATTCAGTTGTTCCAAGAAGTCTGTCACCTTACGAGCCTTACGTAGAGTGAATAAATCCCCTTTTACCCTATCGAAGTTGCTGTCCGAAACATCTTTAGCCGCTTCTTTAGCTGAAATAACAATTTGTCTACCTAAATTTACCGCAACTTCTACCTGCTCCTTTGTCATACCCCGCCCCTCCTGAATAATTAATTGATAATGCCGCGTAAAATCCAGTAAATTTCCAATATACGGGAACACCTGTTGTAGTGATTTACGAAATGCCAGTTGTTCTACATCCTGCAGAATTGGCTTCTTTTGAAGCACCCGTTGTAAAATACGATTGCGCCAAAGGTGATTGTTTAAGTCAAATGCTTTTCCTTCCCCTGGTAGATAAGAATCCTGGAAAACTTTATACAGGAATTTATGATCTGCAGAAAATTCTTCCCTTAACGAATGTAACAAACGAAATACATATGCAGTTTCTGTATATGCAATGATTTCTTTAAGCATGAAGGTTTGTCCTTTTGAAGAAATCATGAGCAAAATAAGATGCAATGGCGTTTCAATAAATGGCTTAGTACAAAATATGGTCAATTCATCTATTGAGCTAGCACGTGTTTCAGCCTCTTCCCGCAATAAACTATAAGTGTCATGAAAAAAGGCCCATAAAAGCTCATACGGTAAGCGTGCATAATATAACAACCGGTTAGCGAGTTTTTGTGTGCCTATATTAGAAAGATAATTATCGCTATCCAATTGACGTACTGATGATTGGCTACCGAGAACATTGTGCTTATCAATCAGTTTCTTGGCGTGTCCTACAGACATCTGTAGAATAAATAGATTATCATCACTCGTCTTGTAATGAGCTGATTCCACGGCAAACTTACTTAAAAACTCGCATTCCCAACAAATTTTATCCGGTTTTTTCCCTTCAGAGTTAAAAGAAAGAGTTGCCGTAGGGCTTGCAAATAAGAGAAACGAAGGTTGGGACACATCACTGCAAACACTTTCCTGCCCACATATACAACATGTATTTTTCTTCCCTCTAGTAGGAAATAATTCAATCTGTGGATGACACACCGGTGGTTCGTAGAGCAGCCGCTTTTTATTCCCCCAAAGATTTTTGTGATATTCTTCCAAAAACAAGTCAACTCTCTTTTGCATGTCTGGCGATAATTTGCCGTATTCCTCAGCATCAGCCCTGAAACTACTCCCTTTTGTAAATAGGCTAGGAATGGGCGTAGGATTTCGGCGAGGTATCAAATCTAATTTATCCGTATCTTTGTAGTAGATAACCAAATCTTTTGCTTCTCGCTGTTTTTTTGTTGATACATTCCAATATCTTTCTGCCAATTCGTTATAACAGCAATCTAAATATTCTTTTAATATTTCTTTCGATGGTGCATGAAAAGTTATACCATTGGCATCTACCAGACATATGATAGAGCCATATGCTGGGTTCCTGTCTTTAACTTTTGCAGCAATATAATATAGCCCTGCCAATCCCGTATCAACCCACCAGTGGTGGCGCAATGATAAGGTATACGCATACGTGGTTCCCTGCATTAACTGACCTCCTTTCATTAGTTTAAATGTTTTTCCTAAATATTTATGGTATATTTTTCTTTATAATAAGGTATTATTATCAAGTAAGTCAATAGTTCTGGAAAGATTTTCTGATGTATCATTAATTGCAACATATTGTTGCGTTGATTATAATAATCACATGTCTATAAAGATAATTGAAACCAACAATTTGTTGATACCGTTAACCGTTACCTATGAGGATTTTAAACTAATACGGTATTATCTTTGTTTTAGCCTACCTAAAAGGACTTGAGAGAGCACCGCCCATCGGTGTTTTTCTCATTTCATCCCACTATCTCTACACATCCGAATCCTTGGGCGTTCTTCCCTCCCAGACCCCCATCCACCGCCAATTGCAGCAGGGGTACGGGCCCGGTTAAAAGCAGCTTACCCGAATAACCTTTAATGATGGTTCCTTTGTAATTGATAATGCTCATCCTTTGTCTTCCCAGGGCTTTGGCCCGGACTTCCCCTGCCGGAGGTTCGGTTCCGTAAAAGGCTCTGTATTTTTTTTGCAGATTGCTGTTCAACAGTTTGTCATAATCGGATTCACTAGGTTGAAAGTAACAGGTGTACTTGCGTCCATCAGGCCTCAGCAATGTGCTGTACAGGACAACAGGAGAGAGGGTCCTTATAGATACCTCTTCTTTTTCTACCTTGAATTTTTGGGCATAAACCTTTTCAACGGTTAACTCTGCTTCACCTAGTTTTATATATCTCTTACTCAGCAAAGTATTGACCAATGACTGAAAAAACTCATCCATCGGCGACGAAACAGTTAATTTGATTTCACTTGTAAACTTAATAGAATTACATTTTTTATCAATAGCAAACAAACCCTGCAAAAGAGAAAAAGCAAACATTTTATAGATCCGTTTCCCATCAAGAAAACCTTTTTCATGCAGGAATGAAGCCATTTCGGAATCGATGGAATTGTAAATAGCAGCCTGGACAATGTAGTTATAATGAATTGGTAGGATTACATCAGTCTTAACAGGTCTTAAATAAATTGAAAGATGAATGTTATTCCCTCCCTAGGATTATTCTTCGGAAAAGGTAATCATTTCTGTTTCTCTGCCAAGGATGAACTTACCTACGATTTATATTATTAATTATGACCCTAAAAACTTTTTTCAGAATCAATTCATTGGATAACCCCTATATAACAGTACAAGCCATAATTCAATATTTTTCAACATATTTCTAAACAGATTTTATTACATATTTCGACATTATTATACATTAATAATAATAGAATGATAATGAATAATTAATAGAAAGGTATAAAAGCTAATAATACTTATTTGAATTATATAATGATGTCATTTAGTATGCACGATATTCAATTAATGCTATAATTGATGAGATGTTAACATGAGTATCTTTAGTGAATCAATTTAGAGAGCTTTTGAATAGGTGGTGATACCTGTGGAGGAGCATGATCTGTATGTGAGCGGTACACTGATATGGTATTACAATATCTGTCCACGGGAAGTTTGGCTAATCGGCCACCAAATAATACCGGATCAGGATGACTCCAATGTCTCCCTTGGACGTTTTATCCAGGACTATTCATACCCCAGGGAACGTAAAGAACTTTCCGTGGGGCACAGCAAAATGGATGTATTTAAGGTGGATAACGGCAAATTGATTGTTGGGGAAGTTAAAAAAACCTCCAAGTACCGTCAAAGCGCGCGGATGCAGCTGGCTTTTTATCTTGATGAACTGAAGCAAAGGGGCGTGGACGCCAGAGGTGAATTACGCTTCCCTCGTGAAAAATTGCGCGAAGATGTTATTCTGGACGAAGATACGGAGAAGAAACTGGATCGTACCAGGCGGGAGATATTGCGCATTCTCTATTTGTCCCAACCTCCTCCACCAGCTAAAATAAAGTTTTGTAAAAAATGCGCTTATGCAGAATTTTGCTGGTCATGAGAGGAGCGGATAATTTTGAAAAAACGACTCTACATATTTTCCAACGGGGAACTGGCTTGGAAAGATAATACACTATGCTCCTGCACGCCACCAACTTCCGCCGGTTTACCTTAAACTTGGACCTTTCGGAAATCTTCAAGCCGATAATCATTGATCGTATTATTTTCACTTTGGTAGGCAAAAAAATGGTTATCAAAAAAGATTTTGACCGGGATACTGAAGGTATAATGCTAAAGGAAAAACTAAAAAGTGCTTTGTGGAAGAATTAGATAATAAGAAGTAACACCTCAGTCAAAATATGATACCGTTTCGATCGTACTTACCTGTTTTTTTGAACAGGTCATCAATTTATCACCCCAACAAAGAAGGTGGTTCGAAGTAAAAGTGCCATTATGGTATTTCATGAAAAATAAAAAAGTTTATAATGGCTTATCTTTTTGCAACCTTAAATATGACAATGAAATTGGCGCTTTATTAGTACCAGATGAATCAAAGCCAAATATAGTATAATTTGCTAAACCCTTTTCCAAAACTCTTCTTCCGATATTCTAAGTTGATGTTTTAATATCTTTCGCCACAAGTTGGCGGGAATTTCCTTGCTTACAGAATGACTAACTCTTGTTCGTAAGATATCGCCATTGGACAACACTTTTTCATAATACCAATGGTCTGTATCCCTAATCATGACCCAGCCATTCTTTTCACAGTATCTTTTTATGTCGCCGAATTTCGGAGGCATAGTTACAACTCCAGGAGGGATTTAATTTCCTGGTCACTGTCGCAAAGCAAAATCCGCATAACATAAGGAAAATGTGTCTTGCGGTTTGGGGCGTTCANAAATAGNTGGAGCCGGTCAAGATAATCTTGAGCATAGATTTTCATCTCTTTAACAAGTTCGTCAAGAGCTTCGCCCAGGCTTGTCGCATTGACAGCTATATCGATTTCATTTAAAGCAACAGTTACGGAACCATCTTTTTCCGGTAAAATCTCCGGCTTTAGAAGGTAAGCCTTTAGTATATCCTGCTGCAATTCTCGCCGAAGCAATAAGACTTCTTCATTTTGGTGGCGTTTAATGATAACCGGTAGATAACGGTGCCATACGTTATCATAAATATCGGTCAAGGTTTTACGCGCATTCGTAAATTTTATCTCTGTAAGCATGGTCAAACCTCCTCCACCCCACTTTATCACGAAATGTACATTCTGTACAGATAAGGTATGTTGAAAAAGAAAAATAATACCTGATTTTATGAGAGCATCCTGTCGAACCACTTATGGGTAAATTATTATTGAATGGTAAAAATACTTCACATGGAGGTGGAATGGTGAACACCCGTTTTAGTTCTTTAACGCTTACAGACAATGAACAATTGGCTATACAAATCCTTATGCAAGCCATGTTAAATACCTTGCAGGAAAACTTGATACGTATGGTTGTTTATGGCTCTAAAGCCAGGGGCGATTTTAACTCGGATTCAGATATAGATATTTTTGTATTAGTTAAGAAAATATCCAGGGAACAAAGAAAACAGATTTATGAAACCCTTCTCGATCTGGAATTGGAATACGACACTAGAATTTCATTGGTTTTTTATTCGGAGATGGAATATCAGGAGAATATCCAAATGAAATCATTTTTTATGGAAAATATTGAAAAAGAGGGGGTGGAAATTTGGGCGAACCAAGGCTTGCGTTAAGTCAGTACCGGCTCAGAGATGCTGCGGAAAAAACATTACGGAAAAAGAAATGCCGCTAAAACATAAAAGCCCTGCCTGATTTATCCTTGAACCCGGTTTCTAAATCATAATAGTCTTCCAATTGTCCAGGTGGAATCCACAACAAATTTGACTTTACACCACCCCTGGCACTGAAATCCACCGGATTATTTTTCGCCGCATGATACTTGCGCACCTGGATAACATAGTCATTAATTTTTGAACGGAGCACTCTAAGAATCGCTTTGCGCTGAAAAAAATCCGGCCTTTCCTTCGTCTCCCCGGGAATGGACTCATCTATTAAACCGTCAAATTTTTNCCAATCCCAACACTCCCGGTCAGCCAGAGCTTCCTCGTAGGCGTCCGCCAGGCGGGACGCCAGTGAGGCCGGGTCAACGGATGTGGGCACCTCCACAAAAACGTCCACCACTTCACCNGTATTGTCAATNAGTTTAAAATCCTGCAAAACCTCAAAATTTAATTTCATAACTCCTTCTTCCCAGATATGCCTGGATTCCTCTGAAACCCCGTCTCTAAAAACCTGGTCATAATACTCCTCAACCAGACGGCCGTATTCGTTTTCCAAAATTTCNTCTTTCTTTTCCAGCATCGCCCTGGTGCGGTTAATATGGTGGAAAGCGTAAACCCTTTGCGCGTCATCTTTCACGGAAACNACATACACCGGCAAGTATTCTCCCTTTTCCCCTTCCCTGTTAACCCGCCCCGCAACCTGAATGAGCGACTCCAAAGGCGCCAGGTCCCTGAATCCCAAATCGAAGTCAAGGTCCACTCCCGCTTCTATTGTTTGNGTGGAAACCATGATCACGGGNTTTTTTTGACGGAGCAACNCCCTTGCTTCTTCAATTACCTGTTTGCGCCGCATTGGTATTATATTGGTGGAAAGATAGAGAATTTTNGGATTATCCGGTTCTTTTTTAAACCGTTCCTGTAAAGCGCGGAACAATTCNACGCTGCGCCTGATGGTGTTCACTACAACCAGCACGGATTGACCGGGTTTTCTGNAGCCCGCGATTAAAAAAGTGAATGTTTCCGTATCAAGCTTTTCTTTTAACAAAGAAATCAACTTTGTCCGCCGGTTTTGGGAAAAATACCGCTTGTGATCCTGTAGTAATTCCAAAGGTTCATCCCCGCCCCGGCTGTTCCCCTGCAGAAGCAAATCGCCGAACTCCAAAATCTTAGGCTGTGTTGCCGTCATAAGGATAAACCGGGTGCCATAGAATTCGCCCATCTTCCGCAAAATTGCGCCGATCAAGGGCTGGTACCGGTCAGGCAGTGATTGGACTTCATCCAGTATAACGATGCTGCCGGCCAATTTGTGGACCTTCTTTAGCATCCGGTTGTTCCCGGTTAACAGGGAATGAAACAATTGTACGAAGGTGGTAAGGATAACGTCTCCTTCCCATGATTCCACTTCCAGCAAAATCTGTTCGAGAGGGATTTCCTCATTTTTATCGCCATCGTTCCGGGATATATCGGCCAAACTGTGGTGAATTACGAGTCTACCGGCCTGCTTTGTACCCCCGGCCAGAACCTGTTCGTAAACCTGCCGCGTCTGCTCTATGATATTGATATATGGAATAGCCGAGATAATCCTGGGTGTATATTTTTCTGCCCTCTCAATGCGCTCCCGCAAAAGGAGGGCACATTCCAGCGCGGCCAAAGTTTTGCCCAGTCCGGTCGGCGCCGTAATCGTCATGAAACGGATTTTCCGGATCTCATTATCATGAAGGGC
>Ga0067045_1031771_pt1 | contig 11500 bp, 7 predicted proteins | sample TerdegcTABiofilm_FD_59184 | JGI IMG/M metagenome (GOLD analysis project Ga0067045, IMG submission 59184) | Combined Assembly of (Gp0054472, Gp0054536) Wastewater bioreactor microbial communities from Singapore -Terephthalate degrading...
CACCTGGCTGGTGCCCGGCTCCACCGTCTCGTGCGTGCGGCTGAAGGTGACGGGGCAGCCGGCCTGCGCCTGCAGCGACAGGGCCGCCACCTCCAGCACGTGGGCCAGCGACAGGCGCTGGTCGGCGCCGTGGGGGTGCAGCGCGCCGATCTTGGGGAAGCGCGCGCGCAGGCGGTCCTCGAAGCCGGGCAGGGCGCGGTAGTCGCCCTCGTGGGGCTCGCAGTGCACGACGGCCTCCATGGCGGTGCTGCGGGTCCAGAGGTTGGGGCCGCGCAGGGCGCGGATGCGGGTGATCTGCATGGTGTTCTCTTATTGAGCCAAATTGGCCTCTAACGCTTGCGGGGTAAGCGGTAACAGCTATCGTTTTTGAATCAGGCGCCCGGGTATTCGAAGGTCTTGATGCCCGCGGCGATCAGGTCCGGCGCGATGTCCATGGACCAGGCCGCGGCAATCGCCGCGAGCAGCGCCGGCGTGTCGGGCCGCTGGCCGCCCGCCAGGCTCAGCGCCGCCAGCGTGCCCAGCGCGCGCTCTCCGGCGCCCGTGGCCAGGATGACCTGCTCGCCGCGCACGAACACGGCGCGGCCTTCGCCACCGTTTTCCGTATTCGCGCGGTGGGCCGCGATGGCCGGGTTGTCCGCCGCGGTGGAGTACAGCAGCACCTCGCCGTCGCACAGCGGGGCCAGTTCCGCGACCTGGGCGATGTCGGCGTTGAGCACGCCCGCGCCCTCATCGAGCACCACGTCGATCTGGGTGCGCAGCACGCGCGTCATCTTGGCCTGCTCCAGCACGTCGTGGTCGGCCAGGCTCTCGTAGCCGTCCATGTCCGTCACCACGCCGACCAGGCACCGGTCGTAGGCCAGGCCCTCCTCCAGGATGGAGCGGGCCGTGGTCTGGATCACGGCGGCCTGGGCCAGCCGGTTGGTCAGCAGGCGGTGCGCGCCGGCCCAGTTGGCGGTGTCGCTCTTCTGCGTGCGGCGGTTGGCCAGGAACATGCCCTCGCTGCTGGCCACGCCCGTGAGCCTGCCCGACAGCTGCAGCAGCCAGCCGACCAGGCGCGCGATGAAGGCGTTGTGCCGCGTGCCCACGATGCCCACGAGCGGGATGCGGCCCGCGCCGGGGCCGTCCTCGCGCGGGAACAGGTGGTCGGCGATGGCCATGCCCACGGGGCGCGGCGCGCCGCTGGTGGGCTTGAGGTGCATGAGCAGGCCGGGGCCGGCGTTGACTTCGAGGATGGCGCCGCCCTGTTCCTTCATGGGCTGGGACACGTCCTTGAGGATCATGTCCATGCCGGCGATGTCCAGGCCGACGATCTTCGCGGCGAGCTGCGCGTAGTACGCCACGTCGGGGTGCACGTCGTCGGTGCAGTCGATGGCCATGTTGCCGTTGCGCTGCAGCAGCACGCTCTGGCCCAGGGGGATCACGCTGCCCTGCGTGACGTTCTGGCGCTTGAGCTCCAGCTGCACGGCGCCCGCCTCCAGGTTGATCCAGTCCAGCGGGTACTCCTGCTCGGGGCCGCGGCGCGGGTCCTGGTTGAGCACGGCGACCAGCTCGCGCAGCGTGGCCTGGCCGTTGCCGTGCACGCTCACGGTCTCGCCCTTGGTGGCGGCCACCACCTTGCCGCCCACGACCAGCAGGCGGTGCTCGATGCCGTCGATGAACTTCTCGACGATGACGTCCGAGCCCTCGGGCTGGGCCAGCGCGAACGCGGCCTTGATGTCGGCCTCGCGCGAGAGCTCCAGCGTCACGCCGCGCGCGTGGTTGCCGTCCGAGGGCTTCACGGTGACGGGAAAGCCGATCTCCTGCGCCACTTCCCAGGCCTCGTCGGCGCTCTTGGCGATGCGGCCCTCGGGCACGGGCACGCCGCAGGCGGTCAGCAGGCGCTTGGTGAAATCCTTGTCCTGGGCGATGCCCTCGGCGATGGCGCTGGTCTGGTCGCTCTCGGCCGTCCAGATGCGCCGCTGCGCCGCGCCGTAGCCCAGCTGTACCAGGTTGCCGTCGTTCAGGCGGATGTGGGGGATGCGGCGCTCGCTCGCCGCATCGACGATGCAGCCGGTGCTGGGGCCCAGATACCGGTCGTTGATGGCCGTCTTGATGGCGTGGATGGCGGCCTTCAGGTCGAACGGCTGGTCGTTGATGGCCGCCATGAGGAGCCTGTGGCCGCAGTCCAGGGCCACGCGCGCCACGGCCTCCTCGGGGCAGCGGAACACCATGCGGTACACGCCGCGCCTGGAGATCTCGCGCGTCTGGCCGAACTCGGCCGGCATGCCCGAGAGGTTCAGCAGCTCGATGACGACGTGCTCCAGCACATGGCCCATCCAGGTGCCGCCTTCCAGGCGCTGGATGAAGCCGCCGCGCTCGCCCACGCCGCAGGTGTGCTCCACCAGGTCGGGCAGCCAGCGGGTCAGGCGCTCGTTGAAACCGGGCAGCTTGTTGGACGGGTAGTCCTCCAGCTCGCCCAGGTCCAGCCAGACTTCGAGGATGGGGCGGTAGGTCCAGACACTGGGGCCGCGCAGGTAGGTGGCGCGCAGCAGTTGGATATCTTTGAATGTGGCCATGAAATGCAGCGTGGAGGATTCGGGTGCCCGCGCGGTGGGGCGGGTGGGCGACGCGCCCGGGAATGGATTGTGCGCCGGGAACGCGGCGCGTCAGCCCGGGGCAGTGTCAGCCGCCGGCGGGTGCCGCGCGTTACTGGGGAATACCGCCGCGCGGCCGTGGCCGGGCCCTGGCCGGCCGACAATGCCGGCCACGGCCGCGGGCCCGCGCGCGAACTCCCCGCCCCGGCGGGGACGGACACACAAAACAAAATGCAACATCATCATTCCGTGGACGCCTCGGGTGTCTTGCCCGGCCCTTTTGGAGCCGGCCTGCGAGCAGCGCTCGCTTCCGACGAAAACGTGCAGGCCGCCTTCGAGGTTGACCTGACGCCCGGGCTGCGCTTCGCGCCCGGCCTGCTGGTGCTGACCGACCGGCGCCTGCTGGCGCAGGGCACCGACGCGGCGGCCCAGGAATGGCCGCTGGCGCCCGGCATGGCGCTGCGCATGCTGGACCATGGTGGCGTGGGCACGCTGGAGCTGCACGACGCCGACCGGCGCCTGGCGCTGTGGCGCTTCACGCTGGGGCGCCACCCCCAGGCGCTGCACCTGCAGCAGCGCCTGGAGCGCCAGCTCGCGCTGCTGGAAAACCCCCAGGCTGTGGCCGCGCCCGAGGAGGAAGACACGCCGCGCTGCGCCGCGTGCGGCACGCCGCTGCCCCCCGACAGCGACGAATGCCCGGCCTGCGCGCGCCAGCAGCCGCCCCGGGCGTCGACCTGGGTGCTGCTGCGCCTGTGGCGCTTCGCGCGGCCCTACAGGAAGCAGCTGGCCGCGGGCTTCGCGCTCACGCTGGCCTCCACCGCCGCGTCGCTCGTGCCGCCGTACATGACCATCCCGCTCATGGACGACATCCTGATCCCCTACCAGAGCGGCCAGCAGATCCCCACGGGCATGGTCATGCTGTACCTGGGCGGGCTGCTGCTGGCGGCGCTGCTGGCCTGGGGGCTGGGGTGGGCGCGCACTTACATCCTGGCGCTGGTGTCCGAGCGCATAGGCGCCGACCTGCGCACCACCACCTACGAGCACCTGCTGCGCCTGTCGCTGGACTACTTCGGCAGCAAGCGCACGGGCGACCTGATGGCGCGCATAGGCTCCGAGACCGACCGCATCAACGTCTTCCTCTCGCTCAACGCGCTCGACTTCGCCACCGACGTGCTCATGATCGTGATGACCTCGGTGATCCTGTTCTCCATCAACCCCTGGCTGGCCCTGGTCACGCTGGTGCCGCTGCCCTTCATCGCCTGGCTCATCCACAACGTGCGCGACCGCCTGCGCACGGGCTTCGAGAAGATCGACCGCGTGTGGAGCGAGGTCACCAACGTGCTGGCCGACACCATCCCCGGCATCCGCGTGGTCAAGGCCTTCGCCCAGGAATCGCGCGAGGCCCAGCGCTTTCGCGCCGCCAACCAGCACAACCTGGAGGTCAACGACCGCCTGAACAAGACCTGGAGCCTGTTCGCGCCCACCGTGTCGCTGATGACCGAGGTGGGCCTGCTCGTGGTCTGGGGCTTCGGCATCTGGCTGGTGTCCCGCAACCAGATCACCGTGGGCGTGCTCGCGGCCTTCATCGCCTACATCGGGCGCTTCTACACGCGGCTCGACTCCATGAGCCGCATCGTCTCCGTCACGCAGAAGGCCGCGGCCGGGGCCAAGCGCATCTTCGACATCCTGGACCACGTGAGCAACGTGCCCGACCCCGCCAACCCCGTGCGGGTGGACAAGGTGGAGGGCGCGATCGAGATGCGCGACATCGGCTTCCGCTACGGCAGCCGCACGGTCGTCAGGAATCTGTCGCTCGACATCCGCCCGGGCGAGATGATCGGCCTCGTGGGCCATAGCGGCTCGGGCAAGAGCACGCTGGTCAACCTCATCAGCCGCTTCTACGACGTGAGCGACGGCGCCATCCTGGTCGACGGCGTGGACATCCGCCGCATGGCCGTGAGCGACTTCCGCCGCCATATCGGCCTGGTGCTGCAGGAGCCCTTCCTGTTCTTCGGCACCATCGCCGAGAACATCGCCTACGGCCGGCCCGACGCCACGCGCGACGAGATCGTGGCCGCCGCGCGCGCCGCGCACGCGCACGAATTCATCCTGCGCCTGCCCCACGGCTACGACAGCCTGGTGGGCGAGCGCGGCCAGGGCCTCTCGGGCGGCGAGCGCCAGCGCATCTCCATCGCGCGCGCGCTGCTCATCGATCCGCGCATCCTGATACTCGACGAAGCCACCTCCGCCGTGGACACCGAGACCGAGAAGGAAATCCAGAAGGCGCTGGACAACCTCGTGCAGGGCCGCACCACCATCGCCATTGCCCACCGCCTCTCGACGCTGCGCAAGGCCGACCGCCTCGTGGTCATGGACCGCGGCGAGATCGTGGAAGTGGGCCCGCACGACGAGCTCATGGCGCAGCAGGGCGCCTACTGGCGCCTGTACGAGGCCCAGGCGCGCCGCGCCGAGGAGGACGCCGAGGCCGCCGGCGTGCGCGTCGAGAGCACGCGCCAGCACAGCGCCCACCCGGCGGGCAAGTGACCGAGGACACCGCGATGAACACCACTACCCCCACGCCTGCCCCACTGGACCTGTGGCGCAACCCCCATGGCCGCCTGATGCTGCGCCTCGCGGACGGCGCCGAGCCCGTGGCCGTCACGCCCGTGCGGGCCTTTCCCATCGCGGCGCCGCTGGAGGGCCTGTCGCTCGTCGGTCCCGACGGCCACGAGCTGGCCTGGGTGCCGCGCCTGGACGCGCTGCCCGCCGCCGCGCGCGCGCTGATCGAGGAGGAATTCGCCGCGCGTGAGTTCGTGCCCACCATCACGCGAATCCGCAGCGTGTCGAGCTTTTCCACGCCCAGCACCTGGGAAGTGGACACCGACCGCGGCGCCGCGCAGCTGGTGCTCAAGGGCGAGGAGGACATCAGGCGCCTGGCCGGGCGCACCAAGCTGCTCATCGCCGCGAGCGACGGGCTGCAGTTCCACGTGCCCGACGTCACGGCGCTGGACCGCGCCTCGCGCAGGCTGCTCGAACGATTTTTATAGAGCCCGGCGCTTTGGTGACGGGCGTTTGCAGGCGATCGGCAAAAAAGGCCTTTAGTTCCCCTTTTGTTTGCCGAAATGGATGTACGACGAGGTGGTAGCTGCGCCTGCCGCCCGTCACCCATTCGTGAGGGACCCTTGCCATGCAATTGCCACCCGTAGTCCGTTCGCCTCCCCAATGGCGTCCCCAGGGCGCCGATCTGTATTCCACGGGCGCTTCTGGAGCCGCGCCCGTGCGGCCCGTGAATCCGGCCAACCCCGTCGAGTCCATGGACCGGCTGGGCGAGGGTGCCATCGTGCGCGAGCCCACCAAGCCCACCGCGCCCGATGAGGAAAACCGCGACTGGACCCTGGCCGAAGCCAGGAAGGAAGCGCCCAAGGAGGCCGAGGAACCGCCCAAGGAGCCGATCTACAAGCAGCTGCTGGAGCTCATACAGTCCATGTGGCGCGCCAGCGGCAGCGCCGTGGAGCTGGCGCAGGACATCAACAGGACCACGCTGCAGGAGCGCCTGGCCCAGCAGGTGCAGGATCGGCAGTCGCCGACCTATTCCGACCCCAAGGTCAAGCGCACCGGTGGCTTGTAACCGCGGCTGATCGGCATTTGCAGTCGGCCCTGGCGCAGGCCGGCGGGGCGCGCGCACTGTTCAAGCGCACTGTGGCGCGGCATCATGGGCGCACGACAACGCCCATGACCGGAGGAGACCTCCATGACGACCGTCAGCCCCAGCCCCGTGGCGCATATCCGCACCCTGGCCCTGGTGGGTGCCAGCGCCGCCGGCAAGACCACGCTGGCCGAGGCCCTGCTGCACGCCAGCGGTGCCATCGGCTCGGCCGGCAGCGTGGAGCGCGGCAGCACCGTGAGCGACCACGATCCGCAGGAGATCAAGACCCAGCACTCGCTGCAGTCCTCCGTCATGCACCTCGCGCACGGCGGCTGCCGCATCCACCTGGTCGATGCGCCGGGCCTGCCGGACTTCATCGGCCAGAGCCTGCCGGCGCTGGAGGCGGTGGAAACCTGCGCCGTCGTCATCAACGCAGCCACCGGCATCGAGCCCATGGCGCGGCGCATGATGGACTACGCCGCCGAGCGCCGGCAGGACCGCCTGGTCATCGTCAACAAGATAGACGCCGAGGGCGTCCGGCTCGCCGCCCTGCTGGCCGACATACAGGCCGCGTTCGGCGCCGAATGCCTGCCGCTCAACCTGCCCGATGCCGGCGCGGCCAGGGTGGTGGACTGCTTCTTCAACCGCGAGGGGCACAGCGACTTCGGCAGCGTCGCCGACGCGCACCGCGCCCTGGTCGAGCAGGTGGTGGATGTGGATGGCGACTTCGTCGAGCGCTACCTCAATGACGGCGACATCGACGCCGGCGAGCTGCACGCCCCGCTGGAGCAGGCGCTGCGCGAGGGCCACCTGATCCCGGTGTGCTTCGTCTCGGCGCGCAGCGGCGCCGGCGTGCCCGAGCTGCTGGACGTCATCGCCCGCCTGCTGCCCAACCCGGCCGAGGGCAACCCGCCCGACTTCTTCAAGGGCGAGGGCGAGTCCGCCGAGCTGATCCACGCCCGGCCCGACCCGGCGGCGCATGTGCTGGCCCAGGTGTTCAAGATCAGCATCGACCCCTATGTGGGCAAGCTGGCCTTCGTGCGCGTGCACCAGGGCACCATCACGCCGAGCTCGCAGCTGTTCATGGGCGACGGGCGCAAGCCCTTCAAGGTCGGCCACCTGTTCCTGCAGCAGGGCAAGGACCATGTGGAGGTGCCGAGCGCCGGGCCGGGCGACATCTGCACCATCGGCAAGATCGACGAACTGCACTACGACGCCGTGCTGCACGACGCTGCCGAGGACGACCGCATCCACCTGCGGCCCCTGCCGTTCCCCGTGCCGGTGCATGGCGCCGCCATACGCCCCAGGCGCCGCGGCGACGAGCAGCGCCTGTGGGAAATCATGGGCAGGCTGGTGGCCGAGGACCCCTGCCTCCGGCTCGAACACCTGGCCAGCACCAACGAAACCGTGGTCTACGGCCTGGGCGAGCTGCACCTGCGCATGCTGCTGGAGCGCCTGCAGGCGGGCTACAAGTTCGAGGTCGAGACCCGGCCGCCGCGCATCGCCTACCGCGAGACCATCGGCCAGGGCGCGGCCGCGCAGTACCGCCACAAGAAGCAGAGCGGCGGCGCCGGCCAGTTCGGCGAGGTACACCTGCGCGTGGAGCCGCTGCCGCGCGGCGCCGGCTTCGAGTTCGTCGACCAGGTCAAGGGCGGGGCCATACCCGGCCAGTTCATGCCCGCGGTCGAGAAGGGCGTGCGCGAGGCGCTGGCCGAGGGCGTCATCGCCGGCTACCCGGTGCAGGACATCCGCGTCATCGTGCACGACGGCAAGAGCCATGCGGTGGACAGCAAGGAGGTCGCCTTCGTCACAGCCGGCAAGAAGGCCGCGCAGGCCGCCATCCGCGAGGCCGCGCCCACCGTGCTGGAGCCCGTCGCGCGCCTGACCATCACCGTCCCCGACAGCGCCACCGGCGCCGTCACTGGCGACCTGTCCTCGCGCCGCGGCCTCGTGAGCGGCACCGACACCCCGCGCCCGGGGCAGGTCGCCATCACCGCCCAGGTGCCCATGGCCGAGCTGCTGGACTACCAGAACCGCCTGAACGCCCTCACCGCCGGTCAGGGCGCCTACACCCTGGCGCTGTCGCACTACGAGGCGGTGCCGCCGCAGGTGCAGCAGCAGCTGGCGGGGCAGTATCGGGCGAAGGAGGAGCAGGAGTGAGCCTGCCGGGGCGCTACGGCGCCTGGGCCGCCTGCACGGCCTCGGCTGCGGCGTTGGCGATGCCGCTGCTCACATGGCCGGCCGGCACGTGGCGCGCGGCCGAATCGACGTGGCCCGTCTGGTCGTCGAAGAAGAAGTCGGGCTCGAACTCGCGCAGGAACTCCCCCTTGGGCAGGCCGCCGAGGAACATGGCCTCGTCCACGGTGATGTTCCAGTCCATCAGCGTGCGTATGGCGCGCTCGTGCGCGGGCGCGCTGCGCGCCGTCACCAGGGCCGTGCGTATGCGCATGTCCGCGCTGCCCGCCTGCTGCAGCCGGTGCAGGGCCGCCAGCAGCGGCTTGAAGGGGCCCTCGGGCAGCGGCTGGGCGGCCTTGTCGCGCTCGTGGCGCTGGAAGGCCGCGAGGCCTTCGGACTGGTAGACGCGCTCGGCCTCGTCGGAGAACAGCACCGCGTCGCCGTCGAAGGCGATGCGCACCTCGTGCGGATGGGCGTCGCCCGCCTGCACCGACTCGGTGAGCACGCGCGCCGCGGGGTAGCCCAGGTGCAAGGCCGAGCGCACGTCCGTCTCGTTGGCTGACAGGAACAGGTGCGCGCCCAGCGGCCGCAGGTAGCGGAACGGATCGCGCCCCTGGGTGAAAACGCCGCGCTGCACGCTGGGCAGGCCGTGGGCCTGGCAGGAGCGGAACACGCGCATGCCGCTCACCGGGTCGTTGCGCGACAGCAGCACCACTTCCACGCGCTGGTGCTCGGCGCCGTTGAAGGCCAGGAGCTTCCTCACCAGCGAGAAGGCCACGCCCGGCGGCGCGGGCACGTCCAGGCGCGTCAGCTGCAGGGCCACGTAGGCGCGGTCGTCGCCGTGCTCGAAGATGCGGTTCTCCTCCTCGAAGTCGAACAGGGCGCGCGAGGAGATGGCGACGACGAGCTTGTCGTCCAGGGTCAGGGCCATGGCCTTACTTCACGAATTGGTTGAGCTCGATGATGGGCTGCAGCACGGCCAGCACGATGAGCATCACCACCAGGCCCATGGTCACGATGAGCAGCGGCTCCAGGATGGTGGCCAGCTGCATGGCGCGGCGCTGCACCTCGGTGCCCAGCTGGCTGGCGGCGCGGGCCAGCATGGTGGGCAGCTGGCCGGTCTGCTCGCCCAGGCGCGCGAACATGGCCACCAGGCCGGGAAAGCGCTTCTTCTGCGCCAGGGCCGAGGCCAGCGGCGCGCCCTCGCGCACCAGCACCAGGGCTTCGAGCGCGTCGGCGCGCAGCGCGCGGTTGTTCAGCGTTTCGGCCGCGGCCTGCAGGGCGCGCAAGATGGGCACGCCCGCGCCGGCCAGCATGGCCAGCGTGCCGGCAAAGCGCGCCGCGTTGTAGCCGCGCGCCAGCTTGCCCACCAGCGGCAGCCTGAGCCAGGCGGCGTCGAATTTTTCACGAAAACGGGGTCTGGCCAAGGCTGCGCGCGCGCCAGCAGCTATCAAGATGAAAGCGCCCAGCATCGCCCAGCCGTAGCCGCGCACGAAGTCGCTCAGCGCCAGCATGAACACCGTGAGCAGGGGCAGGGCGCGTTTGCTGCCCGCGAACACGCTGGCCACCTGCGGCACCACGTAGCCCACGAGGAACAGCACGATGACGATGGCCACGAGCGTGACGATGGCCGGGTACAGCGCCGCGCCTATGAGCTTGGCGCGCAGCTGCTGCCGGGCCTCCAGGTCGTCGGCCAGGCTTTCGAGCACTTGGCCCAGGCCTCCGCTGCCCTCGCCCGCGCCGACCACGGCGCAGTAGATGTCGGAGAACTCGCGCGGGTGCTGGGCCAGCGCGCGCGCGAAGGTGCTGCCGGCGTTGACCTCGGCGCGCAGCGCAGCCACCAGGTGGCGCTGGCGCTCGTCGTCGGCCTCGTCGGCCAGGGCCGTGAGCGCGCGCTCCAGCGGCAGGCCCGCGCCGACCAGACCCGCGAGCTGGCGCGTCCAGATGGCCAGCGCCGTGGCGTTGAACACCGGGCGCGTGAACAGGCGCTGCGCCAGCGTGGGCGCGCTGCCTGCCGCGGCATCGGGGGACAGGGCCTCCACGTCCAGCGGCACCAGCGCCTGCGCGCGCAGCATGTTGCGCGCCGCCTTGGGGCTGTCGGCATCCAGGGTGCCGCGGCGTAGGTGGCCCTGCGGGTCCAGGGCTTCGAAGGAATAGGCGGGCATGCGGCTTCGGCGGCGATGGGGGCGGTCAGGGCGCCATGGTAGCCGCTGGCCGGGTCAGGCGTCGTTGGCCTGCGCCGCGATCTCCAGCGAGCGCAGGCGCAGCTCGGGGTCGAACACGTCGCTGACCAGCATGAACTCGTCGGCCCGCGTGGCCTGGGCCAGCGCGCGCAGGCCGGCGCGCACCGTCTGCGGCCCGCCGACCACGCCCACGGCGAGGAAGTCGGCAATGGCCGCGCGCTCGGCCGGCGGCAGGCCGGGCAGGTAGTTCTCGACCGGCGGGCGCAGCAGGCCGCGCTGGCCCGTGATGATGCCCAGCACGCGCTGGTAGGTGCTGCTGGCCAGGTACTCGGCCTCCTCGTCCGTGGGCGCCGCGATGACCGGCACGCCGATCATCACGTAGGGCTGCTGCAGCACGGCCGAGGGGCGGAACAGCTGGCGGTAGAGGTCGATGGCCGCCTGCAGCAGGCGCGGCGCGAAGTGCGAGGCGAACGCATAGGGCAGGCCCATGTGGGCGGCCAGCTGCGCGGAGAACAGGCTCGATCCCAGCAGCCAGATGGGCACCCGCGTGCCCGCGCCCGGCACGGCGACGATGCGCTGGCCCGGCTGCGCGGGCGCCAGCAGCTGCTGCAGCTCGGCCACGTCGCGCGGGAAGTCTGCCTCGGTCTCGACGCGGTCGCGGCGCAGGGCGCGCATGGTCGCGCCGTCGGTGCCGGGCGCGCGCCCCAGCCCCAGGTCGATGCGGCCGGGGTAGAGCTCGGCCAGCGTGCCGAAGGCCTCGGCCACCACCAGCGGCGCATGGTTGGGCAGCATGATGCCGCCCGAGCCCACGCGTATGGAGCGCGTGGCGCCCGCGACATGGCCCACAAGCACGGCCGTGGCCGAGCTGGCGATGCCCGGCATGTTGTGGTGCTCGGCCAGCCAGTAGCGCGTGAAGCCCAGCG
>Ga0067045_1031764_pt1 | contig 11498 bp, 6 predicted proteins | sample TerdegcTABiofilm_FD_59184 | JGI IMG/M metagenome (GOLD analysis project Ga0067045, IMG submission 59184) | Combined Assembly of (Gp0054472, Gp0054536) Wastewater bioreactor microbial communities from Singapore -Terephthalate degrading...
GACTTCATCCTCTCCCGGCAGCGCGAGGACGGCACAATCCCCGACCGCGTTACGGCCTCCGGGGAGCCGATCTACCTGGCCGGACCCGTGGACCGTCCCCTGGGTCGATCCGCTCCCACCGACAACGGACCTTTCATGGTCAAGCTGGTGGCGGCCTATGTGAAACTCACGGGCGACCTGGATGCTTTCCTCGCCCGGCGGAGCAACCTGTACAGCGCGGTGGACAGAGTGCCCCTGTCCACCGACATGCTGGTGTTCATCGACCCCAACCGGCCCCACCCGGATTACGGGTTCACGGACTGCGTCGCCAAGACGGGGAATGTGTGGTTCGGGACCATCCTGTACTGGGAGGCCTGCCAGACCCTTGCGAAGCTCTGTGCGCGGTGCGAATACCACGACGAGGCCCACAGCTGGTATGAGCAGGCGGAGCACACATCACGGCGCATGGGTGATTTCTGGGACGAGCGCATCGGCCTATACCGCGCGGCAAGCGAGGACTGCAACCAGCTCGACCTGTGGGGCAGCGTCTATGCCTGCGTGATTCGCGCGGCGTCGAAGTCTCACACAGCGCGGATCGCTGAGTACCTCGCGGCGCACTGGGATCGCTGCGTGCTCCACGGACAACTGCGGCACCTGCCCGGCAGTGAGCACTGGCGACGGCTGATTGCTGACGTTCCCCGGGGCACGTACCAGAACGGCGGCTTCTGGGCCACACCCACCGGCTGGCTCGCCAAGACCATGCGAGCCCTTGATGAGGCCTGGGGGCGGCGGGTCATCGATGAGGTGACCGCCGACTTCGAAGCCAACGGTGTGTGCGAGTGGATCGGCCCACGGGAGCACTGCCTGCCGGGGTACGGGGCGAGCATCGCGAACGTACTCGGGGCTGTCCAGCCCAGCAAGAAGCTGGACCTTCCGGCTGAAGGGCCGGAAGCTGATACGGAGTCGTCTGACGTCGATGAGGACGGAGAGGACCGCGCCTGAGGACTACCCCAGGCGAGCCAGTGCGCGCTGCAGAGCGGCAATCCGGTCCTTCAACTGCAGGGCGTCGCGCAGCGCGGCGTCATTCGCCACGAGCCGCCAGTCGTCCTGCACCGACACGGGCTCCATGACAAAGCGCAGTCCGGCGGCTTCCGGGGGCTGCGTGGCGACCCATTCGCTGACCCGGATGTCCCGGCATGATATGTCCGAATCGTCGAACTGCACACGGGCGGCGTGTTCGGCGCTCTGAACCTGGGTGAGCGTGGAATACCGCCGCGACATGCGGTCTCCGGCGATCTGCCGCATCCGCTGCCAGTGCCGTATCGCCGCCTCCACATCGTGCTCGCGGTTGCGCAGCATGTAACCAAGACCGATGTTCGCGTGGAGTGTGGGGTTCTGCTCGTTCTTCAAAAGCGCCTGTCGGAAGTACTGCACGGCGGCGTCCATGTACTGGTTGCCCCGGCGCGTAAGGGCCTCCTTACGGCTCTCGGACATGAGCGAGGATGTGCGGGCCGCATTGAGCGACTCCCGCGCTTCCTTGCCCGCGACCAGCGCCGCCAGGTGGTTCATCTCCTCGCTGTCTTCCAGCCGCAGCCCCTTGCGCAGATACTCTAAGGCTTTCTCGTAATCTCCGGTGGCATACAAGACGCGGCCGAGATTGTAGAACGCATCCGCGGGAGCGTCGCGGTCCTCGCAAATTGCCACGAGATGCGGGATCGCCTTCTTCGCCAGGGCGACGCCCTCCGGCTCGAGGATCCGCGTGCCGTCGATGAGCGTCGTCCGCAGCCGGTCGGACGCCCGCCCGTAGGCAGTACCCGCGAGGTATCGAAGCTCCATGTTGTGAGGTGCAATCTGGAGGGCGCGCTCAAACCGTTCAGCGGCCTGTACGTGCTCCTCCCTCAGATAGAGGTAAAGTCCAAGGTTGACGTGGGCTTCGCTGAGGTGAGTGGTGCGGGTCGGGTCGGAGGTCGCCGCCTCCAGACCGGCATAGCTGCGATGCAGTTCTGCGAAGAAATCCCGGCGCTCATTGGGGTTCATGTCCGGCCGGTAACGCTCTGCAGCCAGAGCGAGAACCGCGGTCGCCAGATCCAGCGCCAGATCCGCGTCGCTGCGCCATTGCTTTCTGCCCTCCTCGAGTACACTGGCCGCGTCGTGGACCCGGCCCTCAAGGAGCAGGACGCGCCCGAGGTTGCTGTACGTTCTTGGACCGGCGCCCGTCGCCTGCCGTGCGGACTGGAAGTGGGAGAGCGCCTCGGCGGCGCGGCCAAGGCTCCAGAGAGCCACGGCGAGATTAGTCAGTGCATCGGCGCTGCGATCCCCGGCCTCAACGGCCTCCGCCGCCGCCTCCGCGGCTTCCTTGTACTCTCCACCCGCGAGATACAGAACGCCGAGATTGTACAGGGCGTCGGCACGGTGGTACCTCGCGTTGGACAGGCTTCGTAGTCCACGAACGGCGAGTTCCGTGTGGCCCTCCATCGCGTGGACGTTGAGGGTATTTATCCTGATCCCTATGTTCGCCGGTTCCAGGGCCTGCGCCACGGCCAGCATCTGCTGAGACCACCTGGCCTTGCCGACATTTGCGAAGACCACCGCGAGATTGTTGACGATGCGCGGGTCCTCGGGGCTGAAGCGCGCGGCCCGGATCAGCTGCCCGGCCGCCTCGCGCAAGCGGTCACGCTGGAAGGACAGCAAGCCGAGGTTGGCCCAGGCGTGCCCGTGACGGGGATTGAGCCGGGTTGCCTTGAGGAACCATTCACGCGCCTGGTCAAGGTCGCCCAGTTTCATGAGCAGGCAGCCCATGTTGTTCATCGCCAGGGCCTGGTCGGGGGCGCCGGTGGACAGGTCCACGGTGCGCAGTGGGCTAGGGTCCTGCACAAGCGGCGCGACGAGTGCGATGTTCAGGCTGGTCTCAGGCAGCGGGTTTGTCATCTGCGCCCGCGCAAGCAAGCGCGCAGCCTCATCACAGTGACCCTCCGCCGCCATGACCGCTCCCAGATTGTTGAGCAGGGCCGGGTCTCCAGGCGCCGCCTCGAGAGCCTCCGCAAGGTCCCGCCGAGCCGCTTCTTCCGCACCGAGAAGGTGCGCGGTGACGGCGAGATCGTTAAGCAGTTCCGGACCGAGCTGCCCCGTTTCGCTCTGGGCGCGCAGCCGATGGTTCACTGCGTCGAGCCGCCGCCGCAGATTCGCGCGGGCGTACAGGATGCGCAGGCGGAGGATGACCTTGCGCAGCAGGTGGAGTGTCTGTGCCGGAATGACGAAGGCGAGGAACGCAGCACTGGCCCCGCCGGCGGCGGTGACGACAACCAGCGCAAAGGTAACGGGCTGAAACAGGCGCGTGGCAGCGTAGCCCGCGCCAACCGCGGCGAAGAACATGAGTCCGAAGAGGAGGATCGGGCTGCGATCTACCGGCAGATCAACCTTCTGACCCGGCTTTGCGGCGGGCCCAAGAGGCGGCGCTACCGTACTGCGTATGAGCCTCACGCTGCGTCCTCCGGCCGGTCGGGCAGATTGGGCGCCAGAACCAGCGCCTGGTTTCTGGTCCCCCCCCGGCGTCGCAGGACGGCGGCTGACCCCGCCCGGCGAGGCAAGTCTCTATATCAGCGACGCGATCCCCGGGACGCGCGTGTCGCCAACGTCCGATCATACAGTCCCTGGACGGTCTCCGCGACGCGATGCGTGTCGAAGGATCGCCTGGCCCGCTCGAGTCCGGCCTGCCCCATGCGTTCGGCCAACTCCGGGTCGCCAAGCAACTGGCAGATCGCCCGTGCGAGTTGCGTTCCCGACCGCGGCTCGACCAGCAACCCCGTCTCGCCCTCATCCACAATCTCGGGCACGCCGCCGGAGCGTGTTGCCACCACCGGCTTGCCCGCAGCCATCGCCTCGATGATCGCCCGGCCGAAGGGCTCGTTCTCAGAAGGCAGGGCGAACACGTCCGTCAGCGAGAGAATTCGTGGAACGTCGTCGCGGAAACCCAGCCAACGCACGGCCTGCGCTACGCCCAGTTCCCGCGCATAGCCCTGAAGTTCGCCGAGATAGTCGGGCTCCCAGAAGGCCACCTCGCCCACCACAATCAACACCGCTTCCGGGTATTCGGGCAAGATCAGCTTCATCGCCTCAAGCAGGACCCGATGTCCCTTCCAGGGGGTCAACCGCCCCACAACGGTAATGACCCTTGCTCCGGAGGCTATGTCCAACTCGTCGCGCAGTGACCCGTCGGCCGGTCCGGGTGCGAACCGGTCCAACGGGATCCCGTTGTAGATCACTTCAATATCAAGGTTGCAGCCGTCGAACTGATCGCGCACAGCGTCTGAGATCGCGATGACTTTGGGCCTGGACAAGCGCCCCGCCCGTATGAGCCAGGTGAGGGCGCCGCCGGGTTCCAGGATGTCGCGCACGTGCCACACCAGCGGAATGCCAAGCAGTCTCGCCGCCGCTGAGCCGATCATGTGCGCCTTGAGAGTGTTTGTGTGAATCAGGTCCGGCCGCAACCGGCGCAGGGCGCCGATGAGATTGCGCACCGGCCCCAGGGCCTTTGAGATCACCCCGGCAGACCGGGTCCACGAACGTGCCAGCCGGTCCCGGCGCCACCCCAGCACCGCGGATGGCTCAAACACGCGCACCTTCTCTACGCCGTCCAGGTCCGCCCGCTCCAGCCAGTCCGCTTCCTTCGCGCAGAGCAAGACGGGCTCGTAACGCGCCCGATCCAGATTGCCTAGTAGCTCGATCAGGCTCTTCTGCGCGCCCCCGAGCTGCTCGGCGTGGTCCACGAAAGCGATGCGTTTGGCTGGCATCCAGTGCAGTCATCCTGTTCGGGCCCGCGACGGTTCAGTCCGGCGGAGGCACCAGGCGGCGCGCCACGGCCATCGCCGCGGCATGTGCCTTGTCCTTGGCGCCGAGCTTGGTCAGGATGCTGCCCGCCAACTGCTTCACCTGACTCACGCTGACCAGCAGTTCCCCGGCGATCTCGCTGTACGTCATCCCCTGTACCACGCGCCTGAGCACGTCCATTTCGCGGGGCGTGAGGCTGTACGTCTCCGGCGTTACCACAGGCTGTTCGTCTGGGCCTTCCAGAGGCACCCGGGCGATCTCCAGCATTGCGCGGCCCATCATCTGCGGCGACAGATAGCCTTTACCCTCGGACGCGAGCCGGATCGCGGTCACCAGATCCTCGACCTCAGCGTCCTTGAGCACGTAGCCCTTGGCCCCCGCGCGCGCCACCCGGATCAGAACCTCCCTCTCGTCATGCATGGTGAGCATGAGAACGGGTATGCCGGGGTACCGCTCCAGAACCCAGCGTGTCGCTGACACCCCATTGGGTTCGTCGTCGCCAAGGTGGTAATCCATCAGGATCACCTGAAGCTCATCGGCGACCTGGGGCAGCAACTGCCGCATGTCCTCGTAACTCGCAACCTCGCCCAGGACATGCACCCGCGGGTCCTGCTCAAGCAGGGAGCACAGGCTCTTGCGGAATAGCGTGTGATCATCAACTACCAGCACATTGATCGGGTCCATCGATCTCCCCCATTCATAGCCTTCGCCTCACGATGGCTTGCAGGCTACCCCCATAGCTTTGTTCCCGAGCCCGTCATCTCGCACTCACCTAAGTGGACGTGCGAGGCCCGCCGAAAGGCGCCGGACGAAACGGCCCCCCAGTAAGCAACCCTCAGGGTGTTCTTTTGGACAGTATACCTTTCTTCTCCTGCTGGTACACCCCTCTTTTTTTCGCAAGTATGAATGAACGGGTGACCAGCCCGGCTGTAACCGGCGCACTGAACGGGGATTGTGGCCGGATCTGCGGGCACTGCAAGGAGATCCGAAGGGTACGGTCGGAGGTGTAACGCGGCGGCGCCTAGTCTGGTCGCGGGGCTGATGCTGCCCGGAGTTGGGCGCGCAACGCCCACAGCTCCCTGAACATCCGCAATATCACGGAGAGCCGCGCCCCGGACTGCTGGCCCGCCAGTCTGGGGTAGTGATGGACGCCCGTCTCGGCCACCGTGAACCCAGCGTGGCGCGCCTTGATGAGCAGTTCCGCGCTGATAAGCGCCCCGTCGCTGTGCAATTCCACGCTTTCCAGCACCTTGCGCGGCAGCAGCTTGAAAGCGCAGTCGATGTCGCGGACCTTCAGCCCGAACAGCAGGCGAATCATGGTGCAGTAGGCTTTTGCATTGACCAGCCGGATGAACGGGTCAGCACGCTTCATGCGCCAGCCGACGCCAATATCCGCGCGGTCGAGCAGGGCCATGAGAAGCGTGATCTCGCCCACATCAAACTGCCCATCGCCGTCAGTGAAAAAGACGAACTCATACCTCGATGCCGCGAAGCCCGACTTCAGCGCCCCCCCGTACCCCCGGTTCTCCTCATGGTGGATCGCCCGCACTGCCGCGTGTTCGGAAGCCAGCCGGTCGGCGAGCTCTCGCGTCCCGTCGCGGCTGCCGTCGTTGACGATGATAATCTCGAACTGGTCGGCGACATTGGGCAGCACTTCGAGCGTCCGCAGAACCAGTCGCTCGATATTGCCCACCTCGTTATGGCAGGGGAAGAAGACCGAGAGGGATGGCAACCTGTCAACGGCGGGGCGGGTCTCGCAGGACATTGAGCGCCTCAGGAATACCCGGGGCGGCCCCAGGCATGATGCGGTCACGGCGCGGACGCGTCAGAGCATACAAGACTGGGGCGGACACGGCAACCGCGGTTTCGCGGTTGGGTGCATTCGCGGGAAACACGTGCGCTGTGAGCCAGTGACCAGCGGCGTTCCAACCATCTTGCGTACCGTGGTGCTGTTGGGTCCGGGCCGTGGCCTCATAGCCCGCTTCCGGGCTCCAAGGCATCAGTCCCACCCACAGACTTCGAACGCACCCCTCGCACTTCGAGGGCACTTTACCCATGCACGACGCGACCCACGGCCCGCGCTACATCAGCCGGGTCCGCATCCCCTGGATAAAGCACATTCCGCCCGACCAGCGCCCCGCGTACGTTGTCGGCGGCCTCCAGACAACGCTGAAAGTCGGCCACCAGCGCCGCGGGATCCCCCGTGGACGGCCCTCCAAGCAGCAGAATCGGGCAGGAGGTGGCTGCCGCGACCCGTGCGAAATCCACAGAAACAGGCAACTTCATCCAGGTTTTCCACGAGCTTTTCCCCAGTCCGCTGGCAACTCCACAGGTTTTCACCATCGCATCCACAGAGTTATCCACAATATACTTCCCGTCACGATAGCTCACCATGAGCGGCTCCAGGAACACCGGCAGGCCCGCATCCACACAATCATTGATCGCCTGAGCACAGGCCGTGACGGTTCGTCCGCTGGCGGATTCCAGTGGCTCGAGACGCAGCATCATCTTCGCGGCGTCCACGCGAGTACGCACCATCTGGTCCACTGTGTAGGCGGTGAACGTGTCCTCCATTTCGAAGACGGTCCCCGCGAGGCCACCACGGTTCATGCAGCCCACGAGAAGCCTGCCCGCCAGCAGGCTCGGGAGGCCCTGGTCCACTCGCAGAGCATCCACGGTCATGATCTCTTCGAGGATGTCCGGGGTGCCCATGAGCCCGTCCACGCCGTCGCTTTGCAGCACCCGGACGATCCGGCCCAGATACTCGGCACGGTTGCCCATGCGGATCGGATCATCGCCGACCGCGGTGACCATGCGCGCAGGGTGGTCGGCGGCGAGGATCACCAGGCGGCCGTCTTCCGTGAGCTTCTCGCGCCGGGGACGCCACTGGAAGTATTGCTCAAGGCGCTCCGGACCCGAAACCCGCAGGTCGGTGATTGCGCCCATGATCTCGGCGTTGAGTTCGTACATGGGGTCGCCTGCCCGGGCTACCCGGCCAGGTCTGCCTCCTGGAGAAGCTCCACGAATCGGCCCGCATTCTGGACCGCCTGGGCATTGTAGTGGTTGTTGAAGAAGACGTAGGTGTGCTCGGTTTGGGCGGCGATCTTCGCTGTCCTGTCGAGCCACTCGCGCATTTCGTCGTCGGAATACAGGTAATTGTACCGTTCCCAGGCCTGCTCGTGCTCGAACCACTTCGCGGCGTTCCGTCCGTGGAAGCGGATATACCCCACCGGCGACGTGGCGCCCGCAACCGGCGGCATGAGGCCTTCCAGCGCTGGCTCGTCCACGCAGCAGAAGCCCAGGCCGAGGTCGCGCAGGTCCTGGATCGTCCCCCGGCTGACCCAGTCAGCATTGCGGAACTCCACCACCACCGGCACGTCCGAGAGATGTTCGCGGAACCAGACGAGATACTCGCGCGTCTCCTCAGAGGGCCGGAACGAGAAAGGGAACTGGGCTAGGACGCAGCCCAGTTTGCCATCATCCACCAGGGGCTGCAGAGCGGCGCGAAACTGGGCGAAGAGCGCCGGGTCATCGGTGCGCTGGTGGGTGAGCTCGCCGGTGGCCTTCACGGTAAAGCGGAAATCCGCGCCGGTCTTGCGCGACATTGCCGCGAGGGTTTGGGCCGTGGGCATTCGGTAGTAGGTATAGTTCACTTCCACCGCGCTGAACCTGCCGGCGTAGTACTCCAGGAAGCGGCTCTTGTCCAGCCCTTCGGGGTAGAACGGCCCGACCCAGTCGTCATAGGAGTATCCTGAGGCGCCCACGTAGATCATGCCTCACCCTCATTTCCACTCTCCGGCGGCCTGCAGGTACGGATTGTAAGCGGATGGCCTGCGGGGTGCAAGGATTGCGGCTCGCCCTGTGGCTCCGGGAAGGCCACGCCCGCTCTGACGGTGAATGAACCTGCGCGGAGGCACGATACCATGCACATTCTGATGATACTGGCGGCGGTGCTCATCACCGTCGCCGGCGGCGCGCAGCGATCCGACACCCTCAGCCTGGGGGACTTCGAGACCTGGACCTGGCAAGGGCTGGAGCGCAGCACCGAGCAGGTCAAGCAGGGGGAGTTCTCGGGCAAGTGGGCTAATCCCGTGCAGAACCCCACCATCCGGCCTGCCCGGGCGCCTTCGGACTGGTCGGGCTACGACCGTCTCACCTTCTGGATGTACTCCGGCAAGGCAAACGGGCAGCAGCTGACCCTGGTCTGCAACTCGGAGAACGAAGCGGATGCCGAGGGCTGGGACTACTACTTCCTGCACTTCTCCGTGGACTGGGAAGGCTGGAAGTTCTTCAATCTGCGCCTGGGCGGCGACATTCAGCCCACCCGGAAGCCCGCGGGCTGGAACAAGATCGACTACGTCTCCATCAACGCAGGAGGCTGGCAGCACAGCCCGCTGCCGGACACCCTGATCTACTTGGATGACGTGAAGCTTGTGCGCGACCCGGTGCATGCTGAACTGCGCGGCCCCGAGGTCTCGGAAGAAGACGGGGTGAGGCGGCTGGAGTATGCGATTGATATTGAGAACCGCTCCGTGGAAGCGCGGAGCTTCGCTTTGGTCGGTGCGCCGGCGGACCCAGATAAGCCCGCCGCGCATCGGCTGACCGACCTCCCAGTCCGGACGCCGGAGATCGAGCCGGGGAAGACGGTGACGGTTCGCGCCGCATTGACGGCCGCCCGCGATCGTCTCGATGATGTTGAGCCCCTGACGCGAGAGGAGTTCGTGGTGCGCGTTGAGACCGGCAACCCGGATGTGCCCTCGCCCGAAGTGGTTCTAGGCGCGGCGATACCTCTGCAGCAGCGCCAGCACCCGTTCCTGTTCGCGACGCCCGAGACCATTGAGCGCGCGAAAAAACGGGCCGCCGAACACGATTGGGCCGCGAAGACTCTGGAGGGCATCCTCACGAGGGCCAGATCCGCGGCGACACGCACCGTTGACGTGCCCGAGGAAGCCGGACAGTGGGGCCATCACTATGTCTGCAAGAAGTGCGGCTCGGGCCTGAAGCACGAGGGCGGCAAGCACATCTGCAGGAAGTGCGGCGCCGAGTACGCCGGATGGCCCTACGACCAGGTGGTCGTGTCCGGCATCCATACCGGGTACTGGAAGGCCGTCTTCGACCTGGGCCTGGGGTATGCTTTCACCGCGGATGAGAGCTTCGCCGCGAAGGCCCGGGAGATTCTCCTGGCGTACGCGGAGCAGTATCCGAAGTGGCCCATCCACGATTCGCGCGGCAAGGAGAGCCGCTCCGGCGCACGAATGCTGGCCCAGACGCTGGATGAGGCCGTGAGCATCATCCACACCGCCTGGGGATACGATCTGCTCTACAACAGCCCGGTCTTCAGCCCCGAAGACCGCGACGCCATCGAGAACGGCTTCTTCCGCGAAGTCGTGAAGACCATCCGCCGCAATGACTCCGGGATCAGCAACTGGCAGTCGTGGCACAATGCAGGCATGGCGGCAGTGGGCTTCTGCCTGCAGGATGAGGAGATCGCATCAGCGGCGATCAACGGGCGCAGTGGCCTGCGATTTCAGCTCAGAAACAGCATCCTGCCTGACGGCTTTTGGTATGAGGGCACAGCGGCGTATCACTATTACGCGCTGCAGGCCATCCGCTGGGCTACGGAGGCCGCATACTTTGCCGGGATCGACCTCTACGGGAACGCGGCACTCAAGTCTCTCTACGACGCGCCCTTGCTGTACACTTTCCCGGACCTGTCTTTCCCGGCGGTGAATGACAGCGACGTGTTCTCTATCAAGGGCCAGCATGCCCTCTACGAGCTTGCCTACGCGCGGTTCGGGGACCCGGCCCATCTTGTGGTGGCGCAGGAGGGCAAGCGGAGCAGCCTGGAGGCCTTCCTGTGGGGCGCGGATGAACTGCCGCCGGCTCCAGTGACCGCCCTGGAGAGCCGTGACTTTGAGGGCCTCGGTGCGGCGGTGCTGCGGCAGGGGACCGGCGCGGATCAGCTGTACGTGCACTTGGACTACGGCCCCCATGGCGGCGGACACGGGCACCCGGATAAGATGACGCTGATCCTCTTCGGCCTGGGCAGGCAACTGGCGCCTGACCCGGCGCGTCTTGCCTACGCCGCGCCACTGCACGGGTCTTGGTACCGCCAGACTTTCGCCCACAATACCGTCTGCGTGGACCAGCGCAGCCAGCAGGCCACGGAAGGCAGGCTGACCGTTTTCCACCCGAGCCCCGGTCTTGCGGTGGCCGGCGCTGAGTGCGACACGGCTTACCCCGGTGTCATGCTCCGGCGCACTGTGGCGCTGACCGGCGAATACCTCGTGGACCTGTTCGAAGTGGAGAGCGAGGATGAGCATACTTACGACTGGCTCTGGCACAACTTCGGCGAATTGCGCCCCGGGATGGCCACCGAACCAGGCGAATCCCCGGGAACGGACGCCGGTTACGAGCATATGAAGGACGTGCGCATTGCGCGGGCGGACGGCGACTGGACCGCGGATTTCGCGCAGGATCAGGCCAACGTGCGGGTGACGATGGCTGGCGAACCGGGCACGAAGCTCTACTTCGGCGCCGGAATGGCGAACAACCCGCCAGTGCCCTGCCCGATGCTCATTGCCCGGCGTCAGGGCAAGCGTACGCTGTTCGCGTCGGTGATCGAGCCCTACCGCGACGAGCCGCGGGTGACCGGCCTGCGCATCCTGCCGATGGAAGACGGCAACGCGGTG
>Ga0067045_1031775_pt1 | contig 11496 bp, 9 predicted proteins | sample TerdegcTABiofilm_FD_59184 | JGI IMG/M metagenome (GOLD analysis project Ga0067045, IMG submission 59184) | Combined Assembly of (Gp0054472, Gp0054536) Wastewater bioreactor microbial communities from Singapore -Terephthalate degrading...
ATCAGAAACCAGAGTGGCTGCCATAATCTTTCTTTGTGCTGCTATGAGTGCGGCAGCTCCACCTATCAACCTCTGGGCTATGATGACTGCTGCTGGTTCAAATATGCCCTATGTTGGATTTATGAGACCGCTGCTTTTAATTACTGTTTTTGGTTCCCTTCTTTCTATGTTTATTTTAGGCTGGAAGGGTAAAGCAGTTGATTTAGAGAAGGTCTTACAGGAATTACCTGCTCCTCCTGAAAAAATGAATCTGTTTCGGGTAGCCATTCCCTTAATGGTATTTTTTGTATTAGTTTTAGCGGGCAGAATTTGGCCTTTTCGGATGCCGGTATTAGGATTACCTCTTATGTTTCTTATTTCAGCTATCAGTGTATTACTTATAAGTCCTAAAAGGCTTCCTGTCTTACAGATTGCCAGTAATACCATTCATCAGCTTATTCCTTTAGTGGGAATTATGATTGTGGTGGGAGTTTTAATTCAAATAATGGCTTTAAGTGGTGCTCGAGGCTTGATCTCTTTAGGTGTTGTAACGCTTCCTCTTACCACATTATATGCAACTTTATGGCTTATTTTACCCTGGTCTGAGGGATTGGTACAATATGCTGTAGCTCCCTTGTTGGGGGTTCCCCTTATTCTCTTATTTAATATGAAAGGATTGGATCCAGTAATAGCTCTTTCAGCAATGGCAGTGATGTGGCCTTTAGGAGATTGTCTTCCTCCAACTGCGGTGGTAGGTCGGGCTGTCGTTATTGAATTAAAGTATAAAGGTAATTATTATAGTGAATTGGTTAAAACATGTCTTCTTCCCATGATTATTATTCTGTTTATTTGCACAATATTTATTATTTTTAGTAAACAATTAAATTTTCTGGTAGGTTGGTAAAAATAGATTAAAAAACAACTTTGATGGTGGAGAAAGGTTAGAATCATGACTACAGTTAATTTGATCATTATGATTATTTATCATCTTATAAGTGCTTTTATTGCCTTAACATTAATATGGAGTATAGTGAAAACAAGAAATATTCAAGAGGCTATCCTGTATTGTATTATCTTAATTCCCTTTGTTTTGAGGGCATTCCATATTAAATAGTATTTTGATAGTATTTTAAGAATTATCAGAAACAATGTTTTAAGTAGCAAGTAATAAAGTTCGGAGGTATGATATGTCCGATAATTACCTAAAGAAGGCTAAGATAATTGCTCTGGTCTTGACCATTATTGTGATAATGATAGCTGGAAAGGCTTTTTACGAACATCGTTATTTTAAAGGATCGATAGTCCTGAGTTTGGGAGTTACTGAGGTAAAGAAGTTAAGTGACTATTTCGCTCCACTGAAAGGTACCATGAATGACTGCAATATCTATATATTAGATAGTGGAATTTCGGGAGGAACGGCAATGGTGATAGCAGGAAGTCATCCAGAAGAGCCAGGAGCAATTTTAGCAGCTCAGATTTTGGTGGAAAATGCTCAGGTAGAGAAGGGAAGACTAATTATTGCTATCTGGTCTAATAAGAGTGCTTCTACAGTAACTCGACCTGGTGACGCCTATCCCCAGTTCTATCATATTTCCACTGCTTGGGGGATAAAAAAATTTAGAATGGGTGATCGCTGGGCTAATCCTCTTGATTCCTGGCCTGATCCCGAAGTATATGTACATTACCCAAGTGGTCAGATGCTGGCCTATATGGATATAAGAAATTTGAACCGTACCTGGCCAGGTAGGGCAGATGGTTCTCTGGTGGAGCAGACCTGTTATGCCTTTATGCAGTTGATTAAAGAAGAAAAAGTAAATATTTTCATGGATCTTCATGAAGCTGAATTAGAATACCCGGTAATTAGTACTATTGTGGCAAATCAGAATGCTCAGGAAGTAGCAGCAATGGCCTCTATGATTTTAACTGCCTTTGAATTTGAACGACCTATTGGAATGGAATTTTCGCCACCCTCATTACATGGACTTTCTCATAGAGAAGTGGGAGATCATTCTGAAGCTCTTTCCCTCTTGTTTGAAACACCAGAACCTTTTTTGGATAGAGTACGAGGTATTACTGATGAACGGCTTCTTCTAACGGGGAGAGACCCCTTTGTGATGAGAGCAGGTAAGTATGGCCTTCTTTATGAGAAGATTGATGAAAAAGGTTGGCCAATTGAGGTAAGAGTAGGAAGACATTGTTCTACTATACTTCAGGTAGTGAAAACCTATTCCGAAATGAATCCTGATACCGCTATAAGTATAAGTAAAGTGCCTCGTTATGCGGAGGTAATAGCAAATGGGGTTGGGTATTATTTCCATAATCCAGCTGAGGTCCCTACGAACCGGGTAGTCTATGAATGATGGAATAAGAATTTTTAGCTTGGAGAAGAAAATAGTAAAAAGGAAAAATGATATAGAGAAAGGAGGTGGTAGGTAAAGGTTACTTGAGTGGTTTGTTTTTAATTTTATGTAAAATATTTTAGAAAGGAAGTATTAAAATGAGATTCTATAAATTTAACTTAAAGGTAATTTTAATTGTACTTGCTTTGATTATAACTTCAATTGTGGGAGTAGCAAATGAATCCCGTGATTTTGGCTGTATGGATATCATTGTTGGAAAAGATGCTACCGTAGATGGATCTGTTATTACTTCTCATACAGTTGATGGCTGGTATGATTCCACTAAAAACATTCATGTGGTACCTGGGCAGACTTTCCCCAAAGGGGCTATGGCTGATGTGTACTGGGGTTTGGTTAGAGAAGAATTAGATGAACCCATAAAGATTGGCGAGATACCCCAGGTTGAGCAAACCTATACTTATTTTCATGATGCCTATTCTCATGGTAACGAATTTCAGCTATTTATGGGAGAGACCACCATCGGTGTCAAAGATGAGTTAAAAACTTTCCTGGGAGAAAAGGCTATTATGACCATTGAACAATTACAGGCCTTTGCTTTACAGAGGACCAAGACTGCTCGAGATGCAATTAAGCTTATGGGAGAATTAGCAGAAAAATACGGTTTTCTTGGTTCCTGTGATAATCAGGGAGAGTGTCTAACTGTAACTGATCCTAACGAGGCTTGGGTTTTTGAAATTTTCCCGGTAGGTGTCGGGTGGGATCCTGCCAGTGGAAAACCGGGAGCAGTATGGGCAGCTCAGAGAGTACCAGATGATGAGCTGGTTTGTGTTCCCAATATTAGTAGAATCAGAGAGATTGATTTAGGTAATCCTGATTATTTCATGGCTTCTGAAAACTATATGCAGGTAGCCATAGATCATGGATGGTATGATCCAGCTAGTGGCAAACCATTTATCTGGCAAGAAGCTTATACTCCATTGTTAGGTGGTTGGGCTCTTTCCAATAGTTGGATTTACATTCGCTTATACCTTGTTTATAGCTGGGCAGCTCCTTCCCAGGAATGGGATCCTCATAGGGACACGGTAACCTATCCATTCTCTATTAAACCAGAGAAGAAAGTTTCAGTTATGGATATAATTGAGCTACAGCGTTCCACTCTTACTGGAACGGTATTTGATATGGAGGCAAATCCAGCCTGGTTGGTACCTGGTCCTGATGGTAAATGCGTAAAAAGTCCTTTTGCTACTCCTTTTGTTGATGCGGATACTCGTAAGTTACTTAATATTCCCTATTACCGTCCTGCTGCTCGACAGGGTTGTTCTTTTGGTGTAGTCACTCAGGCCAGAAATTGGCTGCCTGATCCAATTGGTGGAATTATCTGGTTCTACTTTGATAATCCAGCAACCAGTATACATGTACCTATTTATGTAGGGGTACAAGAAATTCCTGAATCCTGGACTACTTTCAATAGAACTAAATTTAGTTTAGAGTCAGATCGTTGGGCTTTTATGCTGGCTGATGATTTAGTCAATAGAAGATATCAGGATGCCATACTTGATTTAAGAGCAGTTCGAGATCCTCTGCAGGCTGAATTTTTTGCCAGTCAGGAAGCAGTCGAGAAGAAGGCTCTTGAGTTATATAATGAAGACCCCATGAAAGCCAAACAATACCTGACAGAATATACTCATGAAGCAATGGCTAAAGCTACCAAGACTTACTGGGATCTAAACTGGGAATTAATTGCCAAATACACTAATAATACTGGTTTAACTCCTTAATACCTAAATTAATTTGATAAGGGCAAAGGAGCTCCCTTTTAGGGTCAAATATTTGTATTTAAGATAGATTCAGTGAACGTGAAAAAGTATTTAGTGGTATCGGGATGGGAAAAATTTTCCGATACTGCTAAATACTCCTTTTATAAATTTAAAAACAATATTTATAAATTGTTATTTATGATCGGGCAATAAATTCCTAAAAAAATTCAAATTTATTTTTTTTCAAAGAGAAGTATTATAACTAACAATTTTCCAAGTATAAGGAAGTAAATGGAACTGATTATTCTTCAAATTATAAAAAACAGATAAAACTATAGTTCTGCTACTTATTTTTATAAATTAAATTATTTTTAAATTTACTTCTAAAAATAAAAAAAGGGGAAAGGAGGTGAGAAAATTTTCCCTATAAAGATATTTTCTTTCTTTAAAATTTTAAAAATAAAAAAGGAGGAAAAATAATGAAGAAGTTAATAAATACTATAATTATTATTTTAGTGATGGTATTTGCTATTAGTTTAATAGCCAGTGCATGTACATCTATAATGGTAGGGAAAAAAGCTTCTGTTGATGGTTCTGTTATGACCACCCATACCTGTGATGGATGGTATGATCATCGAATACAGATTATTCCTGGAGGTAAACATAAGCCTGGTGAAATAGTAGAAATTTTCAAAGAGAGATGCTATCTTACCAGACCGGGAGTAGAAGCAATTAAAGTTGGTGAAATCCCCCAGGTAGGAGAAACCTATACCTATTTTCATATTGGTTATCCTTTCATGAATGAAAAGTCAGTCATTATTGGAGAAGCTACCTGGTCTGGCCGAAACGAGCTACAAAATGCCTTAGGAATGTTTATGATTGAAGAATTAGAAGCCCTTGGTTTACAGAGAGCAGCCACAGCAAGAGAATGTATCCGCATTATGGGTGAACTGGCGGAAAAGTATGGTTATGGTGATGGTGGGGAAGGTTTAACGGTAACCGATCCTAATGAAGCCTGGTTATTTGAAATTGCTGGTCCAGGACCACTATGGGAACCAGGAAGTAGCATACCAGGTGCAGTATGGGTAGCCCAGAGAATACCTGATGATCATGTAACAGTGATTGCCAATCGTAGCCGAATTGGGGAGATTGACCTAAATAACCCTGATTATTTTATGGCTTCTGAAAATGTCATGTCTTTGGCTAAGGAAATGGGATGGTGGGATCCAGAAAAAGAGCCTTTCCAATTCTGGAAAGCATATTGTCCTGAACCTTATGGTGGTAGATATTATCAACAAAGAAGAGAGTGGAGAGCACTCAGTCTATTAGCACCATCTCTCAATTTAGATCCTTATACTGAGGAGCATTATCCATTTTCTGTAAAACCGGATAAAAAGGTATCTGTTCAGGATTTAATGGCTATCAAAAGAGATTATTATGTAGGAACACCATTTGATCTCACTAAAGGATTAGCAGCAGGGCCCTTTGGGAATCCCAATAGATATCCTACACCATCTAAGGTAAAACCGGCTGGGAAGGAACATTTAGATTGGGAAAGAGCAATTTCTATCTTCCGTTGTTCCTATAGTTTTGTTTCGCAGGCTAGGAATTGGCTGCCAGATGCTATTGGGGGAATTTTATGGTTTGGTGAAGATGCCCCTCATTCTACTTGTTATATACCTATTTATGCTGGTGTCACCAGAGTTCCTGAATCATTTAGTAGTGGTAGAAGGGATATCTTTGATGAAAGTGCTGCTTGGTGGACTTTTAATTTTGTATCCAACTGGGCTGATTTAAAATTTTCTTATATGATTGAAGATATTAAATTAGTCCAGCAAGAGTTGGAAGGTGATTTCTTTGCTATGCAGACTCCAGTAGAAATGGCAGCTGTTCAGATGTATGAAAGAGACCCCCATTTAGCGATAAAATATATTACTGATTACACCAATAATTGTGCCAATAGAGTTGTGGCAAGATGGTGGGAGTTAGCTAGAGAACTTATTGCCAAATATGATGATGGCTATATTAATGCACTTGACTCGGTGGGTTATCCCACCTGGTGGCTGGAAGAAGTAGGATTTGGTCAAGGTTACTTAAAGGAGTAATAAATCGTTAACATTGGCAAAAAATATTTCAGGTAAGGTAAAAAAAGATATTGACAAAATTTTTAATTAAATGTATAAGTATTTAGTAGTAAGAGAAGTAAAAATATTCCGAATTAATAAATGTATTATTCTTGGTCGAGTAGAGACTATAGCTGGTTTTCCTAAACTATGATTTAAGAAAAGAGGTGCCAAAATGGCCAAAGGCTGCGGAAAGAAAACAAAAGAAACAGAAAAAAAGAAAAAATAATTACCATAGACTTCTAACTGATTATTCACATAATCAGTTCAGATAAATCGCAGAATCAAGACGAATTCAAAAACCCTGACCACCCCTCTGGTTCAGGGTTTTTGAATTTTGGAGAGCAAATTATATAGGTATTTTTTTATATAGTCATCTAACAGGTTGTTTTTAGTACTGATTTGCTAAAAAGGAAGAGAAAATTTAAGTTTCCTTAAAATATTTTTTAGTAAGGTCGGACTAGCTAAGATTTTACCCACAAACAGTATTATTTCATTGGCCTTGTGTAATCCATAATTCTTTAGGAAAGATTTACCACCAACTGTTATAGCGGCAATTAAACTAAGCACCAATAAATCAAGCCAACTTTTAGGAGCCTGCCATTTAATTGCCATTCTAATTACTAAGACTGTTCCCAAAGAACCACTAATAATTCCACAAATATCTCCCACGATATCACACATTAAGTTGGAAACTCGGTGTGCATTTTTTATTAAGTAGAGTCCTTTTTTAGCCCCGAAGACTTTTCTAGCTGCTTTGGCATGAAATGATTCTTCTTGCGCGGCCGCTGCGGCAAAACCAATCATATCACCAATAACGCCAACGGAGATGATAATGATTAGAATTATCACAGCTGGAAAGAAGGATATTGAGTTTATCCAGGAATAGGAAATTAATACAGTTATAATAGTTAAGAAAAAGGTTAGTATAGTTACAATAATACTTTCTTTCAAGTTCTTCAATATTAGAATCACCCTGAAATTAAGGTCAATGTCATTATTTAAGGATCTTCTCTAAATCTTATTTAGTTAACCAGATAGTTCTTTGAGCAACAATGTTATTTTGGCTTATATCATCTATATAATATTTTGGTAGAATATTTTCCCCTGATTTACATCTTTTATCTATTATTTTTCTTAACATAGATGGTAATATGCCAGGTCAATGTTGCGGCTTAGGTCCAGTAGGTTTTCCCCTGGAATAGCCTGCTGTTACCAGACAGGTGGTTTCCCTTTCATATTCCAGCTATACGGTCACCCGTTATAGGACTGGATTGCCACTGAGACCACACTTCAATCCCTGGCATATCCGGCAGAAAGCCGACAGCCTAGAAGTTTTCCTTCCAATACACACTGTTCCCTAGCTTCTTTAGCAACTCAGGTTTCAGCTCTAGTAATAACATCGGGTACCTCGATGCTTACTTAGTTTCTTGTGCATCCTCCTGAGCCACGCAAAGCAGGCTACACTGCATCCATCTTGCAACAGATGCAGGTTCGCTTATATTTTTTAGCCTAATATAAGCCTCCACGGGAAAGGGGTCTACGCCCGCATGCCATTACGGATCGCCCCTTACCCTTAACTCCCAGCATCAGCCCCCAACTGGGCGTCAGCAGCCAACACCAGGAACTTCATCGGTGTGCCCTTGACGGATTTTTAGGCCCGCCTTCAGGAACAGGGTATTAACTAGGATACTGCACCATCCATGTAATTAAAATAGGATGAAAATGCTTACTAATTCTATCTAAAGGCTACTCAATTGAGCAATAAATTTATTTTCTAAAGTTTTGTTAATATATTTAGCCTATTTATATTATATATGTTTATGAAAAAAAAACAAATAATCTAAAAATTTTACACTACCAATATTTTACCAAAAGAGTATGGCTAATTTTTAACTATTAGCTAGAAAAGGATTAATCCTTATTTTAAGAACCAATTTTTTTCTTATAAATTCAATAAAAAATTTGTTCAGTGAGTAGTTATGGTAAATATTTTTAGTAAAAATATTCCTATTTAGTTTATAATTAATTTTAGCATTTAGGTTATAATACTTTAGCAACTTTAAGAAGGAATTATAAATGATGCTTTTTAAATTATTTTGTAATAAAAAGAGAATAACCAAATTATAGAAAAGAAAGGAAAAAAATGAGTAAAAAGGATCTTAAAATCATTCTTATTGCCCAGTGTCTAGTTAATCCTTACTGCCGAGTTCATATTCTGGGACAAAATTTTCCTTTATCCCATGAACTGATAAATTATTTAATGGGGAAGAAAGTAGGAATTATACAATACCCTTGTCCCGAAACTACTGCCATGGGTTTAAAACGTAACCCTCAAGGTAGGCAGCAATATGATAATATTTTCTTTCGTAATCACTGTAAGGAAATATTAAAAATACCTCTGTTAATGGTGCGTGAATTTATTCGAAGCAATTATCGATTGGTCGGATTTATTGGACTGGAAAATAGCCCTACTTGTGGTATTCATTGGGGAAGGCATAAAGTGAATCGTTACAATACTGAGTCACCAAATCCAGTAGATAATCCAAGTACAGATGAACCTATATTAATGGGGATTATGGCGGAAATCTTATCAGAGGAGTTATATAAGGAAGGGGTGCAAGCTCCCTTTTTTGAATTGCCGGTCAAGTCCTCTGCTGATTCTGAAAAAAGGCAAAAATTTTGGCAAGACCTAATAAAAGAGGTAGAACCTTATCGAAAGGAGATTGAGAATGAATAATAAGACAGTTTATTTTATTTTGTTATTATTTTTATTTGGTTTATTATTAAATGGCTGTGCCATAATTGGATCACCAGTGATTAATAATATACCAACCGTTGATTCAGTTGATTTGGAAAGATATGCTGGTCTATGGTATGAAATTGCCAGTTTACCTACCTGGTTTGCTCGAAGCCTGGTTTGCGTTACAGCTACTTATAATTTACAGAAAGATGGGAAAATTGAAGTAATTAATCAGGGTTATCAGGGTTCTCCTGATGGTAAGCTAAATAAAATAAATGGAACTGCCTGGGTTCCCAACCCTGATGAGCCAGGACAATTACGGGTAAGTTTTTTCCCTTTATTTTCTAGTCCCTATAATATTATTTTATTAGATGAAAATTATTCTTACGCTGTGGTTGCTGGAAATAATTTTAAATTTTTATGGATTCTTTCTAGGACACCACAAATGGATCAGAATACCTATGATTCTTTAATCCAGCAAGCTGAAGCGTGGGGGTTTGAGGTAGAAAAAATAGAAATTACTCCCCAGATTTGTTTTAATGGATAGGATAAAAAGAAATAATAATGTAGCTATAAAGGATAAGAGAATTAGGGAACCAATTCATTAATGGGTACTATTTCTTTTTATCCTATCCTTGATTTCTAAGAAAAGTAAACTATAACTACTTAGCTAACTCGGAAGTACAATTGGGACAACGTTTAGCCTGGATAGGAATCATAGTAAAGCAGTAAGGGCATTCTTTGGTAGAAGGAGGAGGAGCTTCCTCTGTCTTTTTGAGACGATTTATCTGACGAATTATCAGGAAGATAGCTAAAGCTATAATTAAAAAACTGATAATTGTATTTAAAAAGACGCCATAGTTTAAAGTAACTGCTCCAACTTCCTGTGCTTCAGCCAAAGTGAGATAAGGGCCTGGGATTGTTCCCTGCTTAAGAAGAATAAATAAATTACTGAAATCAATTCCCCCTAAAAGAAGTCCAATAGGTGGCATTAAGACATCCTTAACAAAAGAGCTTACAATAGTGCCAAAGGCAGCTCCCACTACTATACCCACTGCCATATCTAGAACATTTCCCCGCATAATGAATTTCTTAAATTCTTCTAACATAAAAAATCTCCTTTCCGATGAGAAAATATCTCTAATTTATTATTTATTTATAAATTAGATCAGAGCTATATGACTGTTTTTCTTGCTGTGAAGTTTAATATTCTTTAGAATAAAGGGCAATTAAATTAAATAAATTTTGCGGTATTTTAATGGATTTTGCTATTATTTAATCTTTTTTGAATATTTTTAATAGTATTATACCTCTTTTATTGGATTATCACAATAAATTGTTTAGAATAGTTAATTAAACTATCAGCAATCCAGATGAATTAGTAATTACTTTCAAGTCAAACTTCAGTTATTATTGCCAAAAAATCAATTTTCGGTTATTTTTAGTATAATGTTTTTAATTCAACTGTTTTTTTAATGAATTCTATAATAATTTATTTAAATAGGAGAGGAGGGCTTTTATTATCATATCTTATGTGGCTTTATTGGCCAGAATATTTTTAGTGGCTATTGAAAAAATAATAGTTAGAATGCTAGGTAATCGGCAAGGTGATGTTGATTCTAATTTAGCGGCTACCTTTTTATTCTTTATTTTTGGAGCTCTTATTCTTGCTCCCATGTCTATATTAGTTCCACTTTCTAGTATATTATTTTTAATTCCTTGTTATATTAGCAGTATTCTCTATACTATATATGCCTATTCATTTGTAACCGCTCTTGCTACTGGAGAGACATCATTGGTAACACCCATCTATAGTTTAAATGGATTAGTGTTAGTTCTTTTTTCGTTTTTCTTTCTTTCTGAATCATTTACTCTAACCAAAGTGATTGGTGCTCTATTGATGATAGTTGGTACTTCTTTACTTAAAGATATTCGGAATCCTCTTTATTCACTGCAATACTTAATTAATGATCTACCTACTAGAATGATGTTTTTAGCTATGGTCAGCCAGAGTTTAGGTAGGATTATTGACAAATATTTTCTTCCCAATAGTCATCCTGTTTGGTATGCCGCTGTGCTTTATTTCTTTATTTCTGTTAATTTATTAATTATTTTATTCTTCAGAGGTAATATCAGAGCAATTAAAAGAGTATTTTCTAAAAAGCCAACACTATCTATATCTAGTGGTATTATTAATGGCTTTTCCTATTTATTTTTACTATATGCCATGCAACAGATTGATTTGAGTTTAGCAGAACCATTAACCAATCTTTCTGTGATATTGACATTGCTTTTTTCAGCTATCATTTTTCGGGAAAGTATTGTTCAGAAATTACCAGGAACTATTATAATTTTAGTTGGGGGATGGCTCCTATATTTGAATTTTTAACCGAGTTAATTATAATAAATTACTGATTAAGTGTACTATTTTCGAGTACTGTTTACACTTTAGTTTAAATTAACTAAAAAAATTGGTCATGCATGTTGTCTTTCCTATAGAATAGATATAACCAAAATATCACTATAGGAAGGAG
>Ga0067045_1031779_pt1 | contig 11494 bp, 9 predicted proteins | sample TerdegcTABiofilm_FD_59184 | JGI IMG/M metagenome (GOLD analysis project Ga0067045, IMG submission 59184) | Combined Assembly of (Gp0054472, Gp0054536) Wastewater bioreactor microbial communities from Singapore -Terephthalate degrading...
GTATAAGTTCACTGAGACGGGAGCTGATGCGGAATCCTTTATTGAGACAGTTATGTGGATTTGATCCTGTGAAGGGGGCAAAGGCAGTACCACCTGCGTATGTATACTCGAGATTTATTAGTAAGCTGAACTACTCATTATGCCTGGCACCGGTAAATAGCAGATGTCTTATTACCGAATAACGGCTATCCTCAATATCTCATTGTTATTCCGGACTGCAGGTAATAGATCGGCTCTGTAACCGAGACCGTCTTTCCTTCCTGATCCTTATATTCTGTTTTATTCACAACGTTGATCAATGCTGCACCTGCATCTCCCGGCACGAGGATACCTCCTATCAGCTGAACCGACAACAGCGAATCGAAGAAGACTCCCTCCGCAATAAGATTATTCTCCCACCCCACAAAAGATGAACCGAACGAATTTTCCTTCTCTGCTGTCATCAGAACTCCGCTTACAGGTCCGACTCTGAGCCAGTTCCGTATGTAGTATATCCCCAGATCAAATCCGATCAAACCCGCCTTCATCTCGTAGAAGACACCATCAAAAGCCCCGATTCGCTTATCCAGATTATCGCCTATCGGTCTCATATCATTTTCGCTCAGTATGAGAGAAGGTCCTGCCCTTCTGGAACCAAACAAAAATGCCCCCGAGTCATTCCCCTCGTATTCGTCGTCCGAAGACATATAGGAGAAGACACCTTCAACCTTTATCATGTTGTCATAATTGTATGTCCCGCTTAACATAAATCCGTAAGCAGATATATTTGTGTTTTTCAGATCGGCTCCACCTTTCTGCCTGTATCCGTGCAAATAGGTAGCCGACCCAGATATCTCCAAATCCTCCAGATTAAACCCCAGTCCACCCTCGAGTGCCGTTATCTGCCTTCTCCTGTCAATCAGGTGCATATCATCCACAAAATAGATTCCGGCCCTGAGCTTTAGTTCATCCAGAATTCTATAATATCCGTCGGCACCTACCAGATATACATCTGTCATAAAATTGGACGAGGTAAAATCCCAACCCTTGTAAGTCTGGTCCGGATATTCCCCGCCTGTCATAAAAACTCCGTATTCATCCTGCTGATAACCAATCCTGAGTGCCCCTATCCAGTGGTTTATAAACAGTGTCGAAATATCCATTACCCTTTGAAAACCAGCTTTCAGGACAAAGCCATCCTGCCCGACCTCTCCGTATATCTCCCTCTGTTTCAGGCCAATGGCATAAGATGAGTTGTTTTCATCAAGACCGACATCAGGGTTATTCCTGCTCCACAAATCCAGACCTATCTCTGCCTCCCAGTAAAACCTGACCAACTCATTTGCACTGAGAGTGAGCATCGGCTTGAAGAATGTCCCGGCGAGTCCCATCTCCTGTCCGTATTTGCTGTAAAAAGGCTCTGTCCTGTCAAAATCGGTATCATTTCTCAGTATAAACATATTCAGAAGCTCAATATTCAGCTCCGCCTTTCTTGCCTTACTCTCTTCTGCCACCGCAATACCGGAGATTAAAACCAGAAGTAAACTTATAGCTATTCTGTTCATAACGGCTCTCCTCTTTTAATTTCTTTTACCGACCAGAAGTTTTCCGTCTTTGTAAAAATATGTCCAGTCTGTATACTCTCTCTGCGCCTGAACGGGCCTTATCGTGATTTCGTGATTCTTTCCCGGTTCGTCAGCAGTAGGATACCAGAAGAACGTCGAACTCTCTTTGTCAAACATCCCCCATCCGTCGGAGAGCCAGATATAGAATCCGTCCTTATACTGAACAGACGGAACGAATATCTCCGTCGGCATATCAGACTCCTTGCTCTGCATCGACATATAGAACTCACGCCACGGGTCTAAAATACCCTTCGAGGAGTCGTAATAGTGATAATCGGAATAAAAGTGCATTTTATAAGGTTTGCCGGACAAAAATTTCGGATATGGTCTTGAGAATGCCAGTTCTCCGCGCGGTTTCCCCTCAGGGTCTATTATCGAGAAATCCTCATAATTCCACAGGTCTCCCTTGTCGTATGAGTTGTCCGCAGAGAAACACCAGAGCAATCTGCCGATAAAGAGAGATTCAAATGCCTCATAGTAATTGTCGAGTATCTCTGCAGAAATTCTGTAACCTGATTTTCTCGATTTCTCAATACCGTTGTAATTGAAATAGGTCCCGAACTCCCCGAAGACCGTCGGCATCAGACCAAAAGTGCTTTTTACAGCCTCGACCTTCTCCTTTATATATGGAGTAAAATCCTGAACCCGCCACTCCTCCACATTGAAATCACGCGGCGGCGAATTTATTCCGAAGAAAGGATATATATCCGGATACCAGTGTGGGGTAAAGACCACCTGTTTTAGTTCCTCCGGTTTGTAAAGATTGACTGTCCCTATCGTCCCGCCCAGAAGTGAATCAAGGGCTCCTCCTCCCTCCTCGAGCCAAATAATTGCGTTCGGGTCAGCGTTCTGAATTGCCGTTCCGATTCTCTTGTAGAGTTCTACCAGATAGACCACAAAATTCATATTGAGATCGAGCGTTGCAAATGTATCGATATCATCCGCCGCATACTGTTTTCTGAGCGTCTTTTTGTATTCGGCCTTCTCCTCCTCGATTTTGTCCCTGTGCTCGTCGATATAGAAACGGGTCTTCAGAAATGCCGCTTTGTCTGCCTCGTTCATATCCTTTGTCCTGTCCTGATATTTTGCCTCATTGAGCGAAAGCCAGCTCTGATATTCCGTCTGGTGTTCATCGGCATAACCATATACCTCCGACTTGTGTGCACTGACGTACCGGTCCTCAAAGTACGAATCGGTCGGGAATACAGGAAGGAGATTTAAGAGAAAGATAAGACGGTATAAAGCCTCGGCCCTCTCCTCCCCGACGATGTTCACAAGGAGATTCTTGACAGACTGTGGATTGAACTCGGAAGAGAAGTATGCAGACATAATCGTAAGCATCAGAAATCCCCCGGGAGGTTCATTGATCAGGTCATACCCTATCACATTGGGCAGATCCCTGACAGCCTCTACAACCTTAACCCACGAGTTTACATATCCGGTCTGCAGATAATCCTTCACGTTCATCTTTATCATCTTCTTTCCGCTCGGGTCACTAAGGTCGGGATATTCATATTCGTAATTCGGATATACCTTGTCACCGGCAAAGAAGGCCGCGTAGCATCTGTTGATATCATAACTCAGAAGCGTATTGTTCCACCAGTTCGTAAACGGGAAGACGTCAGTTGTCTCAGTTACATCGAAAGGAATAAGAGGTTCTTTAAGATTATTCTGCATCTTTAGGACCATATCCTGAAGCCACTTCGAAAGGTCTCTCTCCTCCTGTGCCGGAACCGGACCCAGAAGACCGGAATCTCCCAGAAGCGAATTTATGTTGCTTATTATCTGGTCTCTCATAAATGCATCACCCAGATTGCCGAGCAGTTTGAATGTCCCCCACTTTCTGGAGTCAAACTTCTTTTCGGGAAGACAGGCCTTAACTGCCCACATCGGAGCCCCGTCTCCCATAGTCCTCGAATCAAACTTTACCCTCCCCCTGTCGAGTTCCGATTCATCCGGAAATACAGACGCGAGCATATATTCCAGAGAACCTTCCTCTCCGAAGGCAGGTTTCCTGTTGAAGTTTACAAAGAGTATTCTCGAGAAGAGATTTTCGTGAAAATTTACAAGCACATAGATATTGTAATCGTTTGCCTTCTTTACTATCTCCCTGATATAGTTCAGGTATTCGTAATCAAATTTGCCCGGCCCGTCGTGCTCAACGGCCTCCCAGTTGACAACCAGACGAATCGAGTTAAATCCCAGCTCCCTTAAGACCGAAAACCATTTATCTGCATCCGACAGGGGAAAAGGTCTGCCCACGAACGTCACCGGCTGTCCCCTCGGGTCGGCCGTCGGAATCGGTTTTACGGGCAGTTTATTCGTACCGCCCACATTGATTCCGTTGAAATAGACATATCTGTTGTGAACATCCCTGAAATATGTCCGGTCAACCTTGAGCATCGACAGGCTTTTATCAGGTTTTCTCTCCGAATCCAGACAGGATACAGAGAGAATCAAAACAAGTGCTAAAAGAATCCTCTTCATTATCTCCTCCGTTTATTTCTGAAAGGACTTTAATATATCGAGCATCCTCTGATTTGGCTCCAAAACAACCTCCCTGTATTTCTCGAACTTTCTCTTTATCTCATCCTTCGAATCGAGATATATGTCCGGCCTCTCAAACTCAGATTTTAAGACGGACCTTACGCCCCACATCGATGAGTGATTGAACAGAATCTTTGCCTCGGGAGAATCTATCCTCTTATAAGTCCAGACAGACCAGTGATACTGCCTCTTTTCATACCATTTGACAAGTTCCGAGAGGGCTTCATAAGCCCAGTCGATATCCTTGATTACAGAGAAGCTCCCTATGAAAAACGGCACATTATACCTCTTCTGTGCATCTGAATAAATCTGGTCATACAGACTAATGAGTGTCTGATAGGCCGAGAGCGACGTTGCATCAAACTCAAAGATATGGGTCGAATAGACGACGTTCGTCCAGTTATATTTAGAGGGTTCGGGAAAACTCCCCATACCCTTGAAACCGTCGTGAATTACGAGGAGGTGGTCATCACCGTTCTCCCTGATACCTTTTACGATCTTATCGTAAACGACATCCCTTGCATCCGTACTCGGGGCATCGAAAGGCTCCGCAAGGAGTGAATACATCGCCACAATATCCCTGTTTTTGTATCTGTTCGAGATATATTTCCAGAGTTCGACCGTGAGAGCCTGCATCTTTTCATTCTCATATAATTTACCCTTGAAATCGGAATAATCGTTATGCCCGCCGGGAGATTCCTGTAAATCAATTACTGCATATACACCGTATTTTTCGCACCAGTTAAGAAGTTCATCGATTGCCTTAAGGACCGGTTCATTATATGTGAGCTTTTCGGGAAGTTCGGCATCCTCATCGGTCGTCAGTGTCCTGTAACCAATGGGAACCCTTATAAGATTAAATCCCTGAGCTGAAATCCACTTTATGTCTTCTTCGGTAATCCAGCTTCTGATAAAACTGAGCAACAGTTCGTCCCTCGCCGCAATTCCGAATCTCTGAGCCAGAAGACCACGTAATTTATAATCAGAGTCATCACAAATAGTAGGATACTTCTTCAGTTCGTTTACAAAAGCATCAGCATCTGTCTCGGGGATAAGTTTCTTCAGTTCTGTTGTGAATTTGTCGAGCCAGCCCGAACCGTTTCCTATACATACATTCGGGAGAGGGTCTCCCTTCTTTGCCTCCGGAATACTCTCCTTCAATGCCGCAACTATCTCGTCTTTGTATATATGTGATTGTGCAAACTTATATGCCCTCGAAGAGGTCGTATGGTCGATCTGATTTACCCATGTTTCAAGAAAGAGATAGCCGCCGATATTAAATCCCCTCAGCCTAACGGGATTCCCATTAGAGTCAACTATCCTCTTGCCGCTTGCAGAAAGCCTTGAAAACAGAGGCTGATTTCCTGTGTCATCCGAAATGACATCCGCGGCCTGAATTATATCGGTTCCCGCATCAGAGAATTCGGATTCCCTTTCACTGCAGAAGAAGATAAAAGGCAGGAAGACCAGAAGAACAAAGAATACTCTTTTCATAATAAACCTCCCTGAAAGCCCTGAACAGAACTGACATATGAAAAAAAATGTTTAACGAATAAAAAACCGGTTCCTACAGAATCAAACCGAAAGAGCATTAAAGATATCCGGTGCAGTATGAGGCAAAACATCTGACACTTAGTATCACATTACTTGTTCCATATCAAGATAATTTGACGGCCCTGCAGACGATTAATCCTGTTGCAAAAGCAGATATATTATTATATAAACTGAAACCCGGTATCAGGCTTTAAGGAGTCTTTATGCTAATTGTTCAGAAATACGGCGGCACATCTGTTGCCAATATCGAGAGAATACAGAACGTTGCCAGAAGAGCAGTCGAGACAGCCGGTAAGGGGCATTCTGTTCTTGTGGTTGTCTCTGCAATGGCAGGTGAGACAGATAAGTTAATTAATCTTGCCCATCAGATAAATGAAAATCCTTCAACAAGAGAGATGGACCTTCTCCTCTCTTCCGGAGAGAGGATAACCTGTGCCCTAACTGCGATGGCGGTTGAAAAATTTGGTAAGAAGGCAATAGCACTCACCGGGAGACAACTCGGAATATATACGGATTCTGTTCACACAAGGGCTCACATAGAATATATAACAGGCGAAAGGGCAAAAAAGGCTCTAAAAGATGGATATATAGTTGTCGTAGCGGGATTTCAGGGAATTACAAAGGAGACTGAAGAGGTGACCACTTTAGGACGGGGAGGCAGTGACCTTTCTGCGGTTGCCATTGCATATGCCCTGAGAGCAGACCTGTGCGAAATTTATACCGATGTTGACGGTGTTTATACTGCTGACCCTAATATCGTAAAGAAGGCAAGGAAGATAAAGAAGATTACCTATGAGGAGATGCTCGAGCTCGCATCTCTCGGGGCAAAAGTCCTGCAGACCCGTTCTGTTGAAGTGGCGGCAAAATTCAACGTCCCGCTTATGGTCAAATCCAGCTTCAACTACAATGAAGGAACTCTTATAACAACGGAGGACAAAGATATGGAAAAGGTCGTCGTATCCGCAATCGCCCACGACAAAAACCAGTCAAAGATTACCGTAAAAGGTGCACTGAACAGACCCGGTATTGCGGCGCTCATCTTCAAGTCGATTGCCGCAAAAAATATCATAGTAGATATGATAGGCCAGAATATTGCGAAGGGTGATGAACGTGCAGATATCTCATTTACGATTCCACGCAGCGAGACAAAGGAGACACTCAAAATAATCAGGGACCTCAAAAAGGAAATCGGATACACTGACATTGATGTAAATGAAAATATCGGAAAGGTATCAATTGTGGGAGTAGGTATGCGGACACATTCGGGTGTTGCTGCAAAGATGTTCGAGACTCTATCCGAACACGGAATCAATATTATGATGATAAACACATCGGAGATCAGTGTAAGCTGTATCATTGACCTCAGACATCTCGAAATGGCGGTCAGGGTACTGCACGATGCCTTTGGACTCGAAAACGAATTGAATGCCCAGCTTTCTTAGAAGAGGAATTATATGCATCATTTTAAGTACAAAAACGGAGAACTTTATGCCGAAGAGATCCCCCTCTCTGAGCTTGCAGACAAATTCGGAACACCGCTTTATGTATACAGCCGAAAGACAATAGAGAGACATTTCAGAACGTATCTCGACGCATTCAGATACATCGAACATATTGTCTGTTTTGCGGTAAAATCCAATCCGAACCCTTCGATACTAAGGCTCCTTGCAAAGATGGGTGCCGGTGCGGATATCGTAAGCGGCGGTGAACTCTATCTCGCCCTCAAGGCAGGAATCCCTCCGGAAAAGATTGTCTACACAGGGGTAGGCAAGACCGAAGAGGAGATAAGATTTGCCTTAAAATCCGGTATTCTGATGTTCAACATCGAATCAGAGGAGGAACTGAGAGAGATCGACAATATTGCAAAGAAGATGGGAAAGAAGGCGAGAATAGGCCTGAGGGTCAATCCGGAGGTCGACGCAAAGACTCATCCGTATATCTCAACGGGACTCAAGAAATACAAATTCGGCATCCCTATTGAAAACGCGCTTGAGTTATACATTTATGCAAAGAAACTAAAAAATGTCGAAATCACTGGTATTCATTCACACATTGGTTCACAGATAACTGCCACCGAACCGTTTATTCAGTCTTTATCAAATATAATCAGGCTCACAGACAACCTCAGACGGATAGGGATCACAATCAAATATCTCGACCTCGGAGGCGGACTCGGCATAAAATACAAGGACGAAGAACCCCCGCTCCCCTCCGAATTGTCGATGGAGCTCAAGAATATCCTTATGGGTCAGGACGTAAAGATTATTCTCGAACCGGGGAGGTCGATTATCGGAAACGCCGGCATCCTTCTCGGAAAGGTCCTATATACCAAAAAGGCACACAAGACGTTCATCATAACAGACACAGGAATGAATGACCTGATCAGACCAACTCTGTATCAGGCATATCATCAGATATTACCGGTCAAAAGGTCAAAACTTTCGAAAACTATTTTCGGAGACCTTGTAGGACCGATCTGCGAATCGGGAGATTACATAGCAAAGGAAAGGGTCCTGCCGGCAATGAAAAGGGGAGATTATTTTGTGGTTATGAGTGCTGGTGCCTATGGGTTTTCGATGAGTTCCAACTACAATGCAAGGCCCAGAGTTGCCGAAGTGCTGGTCGACGGCAAGAAGGTCTCTCTTATCAGGAAGAGAGAGACATACGCTGACCTGACAAGAAACTGCAGGATATAAAAAGACAGAAATGAGAGCAGTAATTCAGAGAGTCCTTTCCGCCTCCTGTGAAGTAAACGGGGAGATTACCGGTTCAATCGGACGGGGACTTCTGGTATTTTTAGGTATCGGGAAGAATGACTCAGAATCCGATATTGAATATATTGCAGACAAGACAGTAAACCTGAGGATATTCGAAGACAATGAAAAGAAGATGAATCTCTCAGTCAGGGATATTGCAGGCTCGCTTCTGGTAATAAGCCAGTTCACCTTATATGGAGATGTGAGAAAAGGCCGCAGACCCTCATTCGACCTTGCGATGATACCCGATGAGGCAGAGAGACTCTACGAAAGGGCCGTCGACATCTTCCGTAAAACAGGCATCAGGACAGAGACGGGAAGATTCAGGGAGATGATGAAGATATACCTTGTAAATGACGGACCCGTAACAATCCTTCTGGATTCGAAGAGATTATTCTGATGAGAATTCTGTTTGTAATCCACGGCTTTCTGCCGTTTTCATCCACAGGGGTCGAAACCTATACATATACGCTTGCAAAGGCCCTGAGCAGGAAGAATGACGTCCTCGTTTATACCGCAAGGTTCGACCCCCTTAAGAAAAAATATTCGGATTTCGATTACACATACAGCGGAATCAAAGTTAGAGGTTTTTACTACGACTCGGTATATAAGAATCTTTCTGAGACATACAGAGACAGAAAACTGGATGAAAAATTTGCAGAAATAGTGAGAGAATTCAGACCCGACATAGTACACTTTCAGCATCTTATATTCCATTCTGCAGGTTATACCGAAACCACCAGCGACCTGAAGATTCCCTCATTACTTACACTTCACGACTTTTATTACTTTTGTCCGAACCTCGGACAGAGATTATTTTTGGGCAGATACCGGTGCAGAAACAAGATTCCCTTAAAATGCGCAATCTGTTACAGGACATCTAAACTGAATATCTCCCCGGTCGATACAAAAATCTACAAACAGACCGAAGGCAATTTCCTTTTTGAAAGAATCAGAGACTCTCTGCCTCATCTGAGTTATCTTGTCAAGGGATTGAGGTTATTACGGATTCATCCGACCCCTGACGAGATGCTCGAAAGGGAAAGAGAGATGCTTAAATTTCTCGGCAGAATAAACCTGTTAATCTCTCCCTCCCTGTATTACAAGAACTTTTACGAAGGATATACCGGCCACAGCAATATAATTCATCTCGACTACGGATTCGAGAAAGCGGGGAAATACAGAAAAAAGAAGAAACAAAGCAGCAAACTAAGATTGGGATTCGCGGGGACTATCAGCAGACACAAGGGAGTTCACCTTCTGATAGAACTTGCAGAGAGACTGAAAGACTCCGTCAGAATCCTTATATGGGGAAACGATAAAAACGACCTGATTCTGGCCAAAAGGCTCAAATCACAGAGAAATATAGAGTTCAGAGGTGAGTTCGGGCCCGAAGATAAAGGGAGAATATACGGGGAGATTGATTATCTCGTTGTCCCGTCGGTCTGGGAGGAGAATTCACCGCTCGTGATACACGAAGCCCTCCTTTACGGCACCCCTGTAATTGCCTCCAGAAGAGGTGGGAACCCGGAACTCATCAGGGAAGGGAGAAACGGATTTCTGTTTGATCCGGACGAAAGAGATTCATTGACAAATCTTATTAAAAAAATATTGCAGGAGAAAATCCGAATCGAAAAACCTGACTCATCTGTCGTAATGAATATTTCCAGACACAGAGAGGTTATTGAAAGATTATATGCAAATCTGCTCTCAAACAAGTAAGGTTTTCATTTGTTTTTATTGCAGCAAAATTTTTATACATTGTCCTGTAATTCTTAATAGCGATAATACTACAAAATTCACTTTATTGGTCTATACACACTAGAGAAAGTAAAAAATGTCATTAAAACAGACTAAAAAGATAAATCTGTTCTGAATATCAGTACATTGATAGCAGCTCGGTCTCGGTATTGACATTCACCCTGAAGCGGGCGGAGAGTATCTGGTAATTCAGAAGGATGATATGTGCATAGTAGTTCATAAGAATTGCTGTCTCTTCCGAAATCTCACCTTTTTTATAGCTTTTGAGCAGCCCTTCTCCCCCCAGATAGGCCATAAGCATATCTGTATAATTGCCGTATTTCTCCCTTAACCTCGAGAGTTCGGCCGTGCCCTTCTGGATGTTGGTATCTATATCATAGATATTTACCTGCACCTCGTCGAAATAACGAGGTATAAGCTGCATAAGTCCGGCGGCCCCGCGCGGCGAAAGAGAGAACGGATTATATTCACTCTCCTTATAAATCACCGATGTAATAAACAGCGGGTCGAAATCGTACTTCAGGGAGTTTGAAATTATACTCTGGCTTATCTTCTCGACAAGACTATACGAAAGGTCCCCGTTCTTACTCATTATCAGAAGCGAAATGGCGTTTCTCAGGCTCTCGTTGTTCTGTTCCTCGAGCGACCTGATACTCGTGCTGAAATTCTCCTCGGTCCTGTTGTAATATCTGCCCGGAGACTGCGGATTGGAGCAGCCGTAGAAGATGACGACTGCCACCGCGGCATATTTAATTATTCTGCTCATCGACCATCCTCTGGAGTTTCTGAATCTTCTTGGCGACTCTCTCAAGCCTCTGGTTAAGCTCTGATAACTCAGGTCTGATATTCTGATAAAACCTTCTGTTGAGATAATTCAGTGACTTCAGGAATTTCTTCCTGCTCTGCCTGACGTAATTTCCGCAGACCGCCTCGTAATTATGTATTATCCTTTCGATCTCATTATTTTCTATTTCGGATTCGGGCAGCTTCGAAAGGAGGTATTTATACAGGTCGCTTACATTCTGCTCCTTTGCAAGCATCATATTCCTGATCATCTGTTCAAAGCGGTTTTTAAGAAAATCAATCGCCATAACCAGTTAATCTTATCACATATGACACATTGTGTCAAATGGTTTTTTAGACGGGTGTTGTTCCAAAAGAGCTTTTTGCGTTGCACTGGGATATATGGAAAATGGGGTATCCCAGAGACCTCTTGATAAAAAATTCCCCCAACTCTACAGAGGGAAACACTACTTTTAAACATACATATTT
>Ga0067045_1031780_pt1 | contig 11492 bp, 12 predicted proteins | sample TerdegcTABiofilm_FD_59184 | JGI IMG/M metagenome (GOLD analysis project Ga0067045, IMG submission 59184) | Combined Assembly of (Gp0054472, Gp0054536) Wastewater bioreactor microbial communities from Singapore -Terephthalate degrading...
CCTGCTACTCCACCGGGCCATCCGCCAGCGCGAGTAACGGTCCGCAGATCTCCTCGCGCCCCGAAGCCCACATCGCAGCGCCGACGATCCCCGCTTCATTTTGCAGTTCAGCTGCAACCACCGGCGTCCGTGTCTGGAGGCTGTCCAGGAACTTCTGGGGCTTCTTGCTGACCCCGCCGCCGATGATGAACAGGTCCGGCCAGAACAGGGCTTCCAGCACGTTGAGGTACTCGGTGACGCGCTCGGCCCACTTGGACCAGTTGATCCCGTCGTCTTTTCTCGCCTTATCCGATGCCCGGTGCTCTGCTTCCTTGCCCCGGATGTCCATGTGCCCAAGCTCGGTATTGGGCACCAGCATGCCGTTGGTGAAGATCGCGCTGCCGATCCCGGTGCCGAAAGTCAGCATGAAGATTGTCCCGGTCTTGCCCTTGCCGGCGCCGAAGTGCATTTCCGCGACACCGGCTGCATCAGCGTCATTGATGACTCGCGATGGGCAGCCGGACCGGTCGGTGAAGAGCTGGGCTGCATTGGTCCCAATCCAGGCCTTGTCCACATTCGCTGCCGTGTGGGCCACGCCGCCTTTGATGACGGCCGGGAAGGTGCAGCCCAGCGGCCCCTTCCAGTCGAAATGCGCCGCGAGTTCGGCAACCACGTCCGCGACCGCGTCCGGCGTGGCCGGTTCCGGGGTCCTGATGCGATATCTCTCGCTGACCAGCACGCCCTTGTCGATGTCCACAGGGGCGCCTTTGATGCCTGTTCCGCCGATGTCGATTCCCAGGATCTCCATCGTTTCGCTCCTGAAGGCTTCGTGATTTGCATACGCCGAGCCACCACGACTCCACGTGTCTCTATTTCGCCGAAGCTGCTTCCGGGGCCTGCCACTTAGCGAGCGCGCGCTCAGTAGCCCAGCCGCGCTTCGGTTCGCGCCACCAGGGCTCTCGCATTGTCCCAGAAGACCTTGCGCACATCCCCGGGTCCCAGGCCGATGCGTTCTGCCGCTTGCTTGAACGCCCTTACAATCTCATACGCGTAGAACGTGCAGCGTATTCGGTAGCTGCCGGTGGAGTTGTGGATGCTCCACGGGTGGATGCGCTTTGTGAAGAAATGGCGCTGGCCATTAGCACTGAGCAATTTGCCCTTCTCCTGGGCTACCGGCATGTCCAGGCCGAACAGGATCTTGTCGGGCCCGAAGGCATTGATCATGATCTCGCAGGCTTCCCAACTCTGCACCATGGAGAAGTCCACGTACAGGTTCGGGCAGTCTGGCAGGGACTTGAGGTCGCCCACGGCCTCGGGGAAGTATGCCCGCCCGAAGTGGGCCATGATGATGGGCGAGTTGGGGCACTCATCGCAGAGCCGCAGGAGGCCATCCACGTTCTCCGGGTCCGCCAGCCTGCCAAGTCGCGGGATGTGGACCATCTGGATCAGTCCGAGACGCTCCGCGAGGCGTCTTTGCCCGGGGGGTATCATGTCCTCTAGCGTCACGTCCGCCTGGGCCTTCCAGGTGACGTAGGTCCAGTAGGGCTTGGTCCCGAGGAACCCGCCGGAGCGCAGTTCCTCCTCGAGCGCCTCCTCATCTTCGCTGACCCCGCACATCATCAGCCCGTGCAGGTTTTCACGCTCCCGCAGCGCGCGAGCCACGTATGCGTTTTGGTCACGCATCTTCGAGTCCGCGAGCACGGTGTTGAAGACCAGCGCCTCCAGCTGCTTGCCGGGGAAGAGGCGTGCCATTGAGTCCAGGTAGTTCTCGACGGGGTAGTACTCGCAGACGGTCGGCAGGGACGGATCGGGGTTCTCCTTCCGGCCGCCGGAGACGCAGTCCCGGGAGTACACATGGGAGTGGAAGTCGAAGATCGCGTCAGGCAGCCACGGCCCGAGTTCGTCTTCGAAAACCGTCCTGTCAACGTCCTCTTCGTAGTCAAGCGGGAAGGCGATGTCCATTCAGTTCAGTCCCGTCTCCGTGGGTCAGATTCTAAGGTCGTGGAAAACCAGGCCCGAGAGCACCTTGGGGTAGAAGTACGTGCCCTTTTGCGGCATGTGCTCCCCGGCCAGCGCGACCTGCATTACGTGCTCAACCCGGGTGGTGTTGATGTACAGCACCATTGCGGCCTCGCCCCGCGCCACACGGTTCGCGGCATCATGGCCATCCCTGGAGTAGACCACGTTCGCTCCGGTCGCGGCCAGTTCTCCCGTCAGTCCCATGATGCCCTCGATCACAAGCTTGTGCAGCAGCGCCACGTCAAGCTCGCGGATCGCAGGCGGCAACTGGTCGACCCCGTGTGCAATGGCGCGGTCCATGTCTCGCAGGTGCAGAAGCAGCGCGTACGCACCACCCGAGTACAGTGCGAAGGTGTGCTCGCCCGGCGCCGCCTCAGACATGCGTCCCAGCAGTGAGTGAATGCCGGCGACCCGCGCCTCATCCGAAGACCCGTCGAAGATGACGCGCTCGGTCTCGAACACGTCCATCACATTGCGCCAGAGCATGGCCTCGGCCTCCAGGGGCAGTTCGCGAAGGAGCCGGTGGCAGGGAAGGATCGTCAGTGCGCCCGCGTCCGTATTGCACAGGAACATGGACACATACTCCCAGGGCGCATCAGGGATGTGCCCGTGCCTGTCGCGCTGCTCATTCCGGTACGCAAGCGCCGTCTCGTAGCGGTGATGTCCGTCCGCGATGACTATCGGCCTGTCTGCGAACATGGCCGTCAGCGCGGCACACATGCCCTCATCGGTCATCGCCCAGAACCGGTGCACGACACCCTCCGCATCGGTGACTTCCCACAGCGGCGGACAAGAGCAGACTTCCTCGGCCATCGTTTCGAAGGTCAACTGGGGATCGGAGTAGATGCTGAATACCTGGCTGAGGGAGCATTCGGTGGCCCGCATGAGCCGCAGGCGGTCCTCCTTGGGGGCCCGCAGTGTGCTCTCGTGAGGCAGGACGACCCGCTTCTCGTATTCCTCGAGGCGCACCAGTCCAATGAACCCGCGACGTTTCAGGGGTTCGTCGCCTTCCCGGGGCATTGGCGTGGGTGGGCGATAGGTCTGTTCGTAGACGTAGAAAGCAGGCGCGTCCTCCTGCACCACAACGCCCTCGCGCCGCCACTCGCGCAGGTCAGCGGCTGCAAGTTCGTACCTGGATGGCACCGGGGGACTGTCTAGCGGGTCAATGCCCAGGTCGAGACGCACGATATTGTACGAAGATCGGGCGACGTAGGCCTGGCGTTCGCCCTCTGAGATGACGTCATAAGGCGGGGCCACGATGTCCGCCATCTCTCCGACGCGCTCAGGGTTGTAGCGCCATCCTTGGAAGGGAATGACCTCGGCCATGGAGAACCTCCCGCTTCGTCGGGCAAGAGATGCAACGGGGTGATGGCCACTTTGTACCACGTCAGGGATGTCCACGCAAGTCCTGACGGACCGCGAAGCCTGGTGCAGCTCCGTCCCTGGCCCGCCGATGCACTGGATTCCGCCCACGGGTGATGCCGATGACGTCCCGCGACCGGCTTATGGCGGCGATGAGACGCACGCAGCCGTACCAGTTGCCCATTCAGGTCCGCGGGGTCCGAGCCTGGGACCGCGAATGGGTGGCCACGCGCCACCCGAGCTACCGCCCGGTGATTGACGCGGTCGCTGAGTATGGCGACTACGTGCTGAACTGGGGCCCTCCCGGCGGCTGGTTCCTGACCCAGGCGCAGGTGCCGGCCACAACCCACCAGGTGGGGCACCCCGACTGGGTCGAATCCATCACGCTCTGGCATACGCCTCGCGGCGACCTGCGGACCCGTCACCTCGCCAGTAAGCGCGGCCTGCCCGGCATGCAGATGGAGTTCCCCATCAAGTCCCTCGAGGACGTTGAGCGCTTCCTGTCTGTGCCCTACGAGCCGCTGCGGGAGATCGACCCCACGAGCTTCCGCGCGCAGGACGAACTGGCCGGCGACAGGGGGATCGTCCAGGTCTACATCGCGCAGGACCCCATCGGCTACGTACATGACCTGATGGGTTCCGAGCTTCTGGCCATCTGGAGCATCGAGGAGCGCGACTCCATTCTGCGCTTGATCGACGAGTTTCTCCGGCGCATTCTCGACCGGGTGGACCTGCTGATTTCCGCGGGAGTGGGGGAGGTATTCGCCACCCTGGGGCAGGAGTATGCCACGCCGCCCCTTCACAGCGCCCGGGATTTCCGGCGGTTCTGCGTTGAGCCCGAGCGCCAGATCCTCGAACGGATACATGCCGCGGGCAAGCTCCTGCACGTCCACTGCCACGGGCCCCTGGACGCTGTGCTGGATGATTTCCCGCAGATCGCGGACGTTCTGCACCCGCTGGAAGCGCCACCGATGGGGGATGTCACGCTGGCCGACGGCAAGCGCCGGATCGGCGACCGCGTGTGCCTGGAGGGCAACATCCAGATCGGGGACATCTATGCGACACCCACAGGGCGGTTTGTGGACATGGTGAAGCGGGCGATCGAGGATGGCATTCCGGGAGGGGGGTACATCCTCGCCCCGACCGCATCCCCGCATACCGAGGTCCTGACTGACCTGACGGTGCGCAACTATGTGGCGATGGTGGAGACGGCCGCGGCATATCGGTAGGGAGCACGCGACCGCGGATCCAGGCGCGGTTCATCAAAGATCGCGATGTCCGGATCGCTGGTCAACGGGCGTACGTCACGGTGGTGGGTGATGCCCAGCAGATTCCTGCCGTCGTCGAGCTGGATCAGCCCGTGGTTGCTGAGCTGTTTGCTGTGCATCTCGGCGGCGATACTCATGGGCGTCTCCGTGTAGTCCCCTGGCTTCTGCTCGATGGCGCCCGTCTCGGAGCATCTTCACCATCCTGCTCGCGTGGGAGTCGAGGGCCCTGGACGGCAAGGGCGTGACGTTCGTGACCTAGGCGTCGCGCCCGGACCTCAATCCCGCCAATCAGAACCCAATGCGGCCGAATGTGTCCATGATGTTCACAACGCCTGGGCCAAGAATGACCACGAAGATTCCCGGGAAGATGAAGAAGACCAACGGGAAGAGCATCTTCACGGGGAGCATCGCTGCCACTTCGCGCACGGCAAGGCTCCTGCGCGAGCGCAAGGCATCCGCCTGACCGCGCATCACCCCCGCGATGCTGGAGCCCAGCTCCTCGGCCTGAACCAGCGCTGCCACGAAGACCTTGAGCTCCAGGATGTCTACCCGAGTAGCCATCTCCTGCCAGGCCGCGCGGCGCGCCTTGCCCACGCGGATTTCGGCGAGTACCCGCGCGAACTCATCCAGCAGCGGCCCCTTGCGCCTGGCGATGACCTCCTGAACGCTGGCATCCAGACCAAGCCCAGCCTCAACGCTCACCACCAGAAGATCGATGACATCCGGCAGGGCCCGACGGATCATGAACTGTCGGGCTTTCGCCCGGCTATCGAGAATGTGACCGGGGGCGATGATCCCCCCTCCGGCGACCATCAGCCCCAGGGCAAGACGCAGGGACGCATCAAAGTGGGTGCCCTTGAGGACCCACAGGCATCCCGCGATGCCCACAAGAAGTCCGGCCAACTGGACCAAAGTCCACGAGCCGGGGTTCAGGCCCCACGGTTGGCCGGCGCGCTCAAGGCGCAGTGTGATCGCCTTTGTGGACGCCTTTGGTGTCAGGCGCAAGGCGAAGGCATTGAGGCGCTGCAGCAGCGGAGACAGGACGCGTTCACGGAAGCTGCCGCGGACAGCTTCCGGCACATCGTCCGCCGCGACCCCCGCCGCCACCTGGGCGAAACGGCTGGACATTGTGCGAGACTGGTTCTCCATGACCGCGGCCATGGCGGCGAAAGTTGCGGAAACGAAGACCAGCCCGCCGATGAGGATCACGAACACACGGCATCAACCTCCGCAGGGCCGGGATGTCTCCAGTTAGCCCTCATATCTGGATGTTCAGCATCTTCTTGATAAGAGCGAGCCCCGTCAGCATCGCCACGGATGCGCCGCCTAACATCATCAGCCCCGCACGCGTGGAGAAGAGCGGCTGCAGGTATCCGGGGCTGAGACGGTCCACCACGAGCGCCAGGAAGATGGGCAAGGTAGCCAGGATGCCCGCCGACAGCCGACCTTCGGCGGTAAGGGCGTTTATCTCGCCGTAGAGACGCACGCGCTCTCGGATCATCTCCGCGGCGGTCTCGAGGATCTCGGCGAGATTGCCGCCGACGTTGGCCTGTATCTGGCAGGCGGTGACCACCAGTTCCACGTCGGGCGTGGGGCAGCGCTCGTGCAGGTGCTTAAGTGCCTGCTCCTGGGAGACGCCCACGTTCAGCTCATCCAGGACCCGCCCGAACTCCTCGGAGATCGGCGGGTCCATTTCGTCGCAGACCACTTGCATAGCCCGTAGGAAGGAGTACCCGGAGCGCAGAGAAGAGGCCATCATTGACAGAGCCTCGGCAAGCTGGTTCCCGAGGGCCTTGCGCCGCGCGCCGATGCGTATGTTCACGTAGAACCATGGGACCATCAGCCCCGCGGCGGCCAGAACCAGGGCCCCTAGCAGTTGCTTCACCACCATGCCGATGGCGAAGCCGACCCCAGCGCATCCGAGCATCAGCGCGGCAAGCTCGGAAGGGCGCAGGAGCAGACCGGCCTGCAGGAGCATCCACTGCAGGCGGCGGTTGACGCCCATGCGCTGGAGGGTTCCGGTGATGATGGGCGAGGCGTCTCCCGGACGGCTCTGGGGTTGCGGGGTGGCCTGCGACGCCACTGCCTGGTCACCGGATTCGCGCTCTGCCGCGGACGAGAAGGCCATGATCAGCGCGGCAACTGCGGCCCCTGCGGTGAAGACGGCGGCGGCGATGATGATCACTGGCGACATGCTTTCCCCGCTCCCATCCATGCCTGCTGCAAGTCCGTGGGCAGGCGGACGCCCTGCGCCGTGAGCTTGTCGGCAAAGAGCGGGCGAAGTCCAGTGAACATGAACTTGCCTACCACACGCCCGGCCATGTCCACGCCTTCCTGCTCGAACTTGTACAGGTCCTGGGTGACGATCCGATCGGATTCCATGTGCTGGACTTCAGTGATGTGGGTGATTCTGCGCGATCCGTCACGCAGACGGGCCTGCTGGACGATGAGGTCAATGGCAGCCGCAATCTGCTCGCGTATGGCGCGCGACGGCAGTTCGGCGCCGGACATGAGGGTCATGGTCTCCAGGCGCGAGAGAACGTCGCGGGGTGAGTTCGCGTGACAGGTGCTGAGGCTGCCATCATGTCCGGTGTTCATGGCTTGAAGCATATCCAACGCTTCGCCGCCGCGCACCTCGCCGATGACAATGCGGTCGGGGCGCATGCGCAGGGCGTTCTTCACAAGCTGGCGGATGGTGATCTCGCCGCGGCCCTCGAGATTGGGCGGGCGGGCTTCGAGGGTGATAACGTGGCGCTGCTGCAAGCGCAGTTCGGCGGCGTCCTCAATGGTGACGATGCGCTCGCCCGCTGGAATCATGGAGGAGAGCACGTTCAGAGTGGTAGTTTTTCCGCTCCCCGTGCCGCCTGAGACCAGGATGTTCAGGCGGGCTTCCACGCAGGCGCGGAGGAACTCGCGCATCGGTTCGGTGAGGGTGCCGAAAGAGATCAGGCTGTCCACGCTGAACGGCTCTCGGGAGAACTTGCGGATGGTGACGCAGGGCCCGGTGACTGACACCGGCGGGATGATGGCATTGACCCGGGAGCCGTCGGGCAGACGGGCGTCAACCATGGGCATGGATTCATCGAGGCGCCTGCCAAGGGGCGCGATGATCTTGTTGAGGATCCGCATCACATGAAGGTCGTCGACGAACTGCCGTTCGACCTCCTCAACCTTGCCTTTGCGCTCAACGAAGATGACGCGGGGACCGTTGACCATAACCTCGGTGATCGTGTCATCATCAAGAAGCGCCTGGATGGGGCCAAAACCGCGCACCTCATTGTAGACCTCGGACAGGACCTGCTGCCGCATGCGCGCGGTAAGGGTGAAACGGGAAGCCCGGGCGACTTCGCCGGTGATGATGCCGACTCGTTCGAGAAGCTGCTCGCGGGTCATGCGCTGGAGGTCCTGCAGGTCGGTCTCCGCGAGGAGTCGCTCATGAACCTGAGTCTGAAGACGAAGCAACTGGGCTGCGAGCGCCCGGTTGCTCGTGGTCTGGTATTCGCTATCCCACACTGATCCGGGATTGGCAACCATGTCTCGGCCTGCCTTTCGTGCTTATGAGTGCGGTCGTCGGACCGGTCTGTCCGGAGGTCTAGGCACCGGCTTCTTCGGGTGCGGGCACCCGCGTCCGGGCCTCCTCGACGATCTTGCCGGCCAGTTGGGTTATGCTGCGCGAGAAAGGTGATGACGGCTTCGCGAGCACTGCGGGCACGCCGTCATTCGCGGCTGCATGCACGGTCTGGGTGTCATTGGGGACCGAGTGCCAGATCTTCTTCCGCGTGGCTTTGCGCAGCGCGGCCTCATCGAAGGCATCCTGGTTGGCCGAGCGGTTGAGCACGAGACGGAATGACTCGTCGGTAACGTATTGGGGCACGAATGCGTCGATCATTTCGGCAAGGGCGTTGAGTTCGGTGATGCTCCAGAGGCTGCCCACGCAGAGGGCAATCTGCGCGCGGCTGGCTGCGTACAGTGATCCCGGCCAGACGGTAGCGGGAAGATCGCAGATGATGTAGCGATACCTGCGGCGCAGAATGCCGAGCAGAGCGGCTACGAAGTTCACGGAGAGCACGTCCATCCATGCGGGGTCAGGGCGTGTGGCGCCGGCGAGGAGCTTCAGCCCCGAGGGGTGGCTGAAGAGGAAGGTTTCCACCAGGTCCAGGTCCATCTCCATCGCGTAACCGGCCAGATCAAGCACATTCCCCGCGGGCTTGGAGTTGAGCAGGAGGGCCAGGCTGCCGAACTGCCCGGACAGGTCCACAAGGACCACCTTGTCAGGAGCGTGGGACAGTAGCGCCGCGCCGAGGTTGGCCGCGAGCGTGGACTTGCCCGCACCGTCACGGGGCGAAATCAGGGCTATCGTCTGGGGCATGGCGTCAGGATCGAGCGCCATGCGGTACTCTGGGTCTTGTCTACGCGCGGGCAATCTTCTGAGGTCCTCGACGATCTGGGCAAGTTGCTGGGCCGACGTGGCCGGGGTGATCACTGCCCGAGCACCGGCGCGCATGGCCCTGCGCAGTGTCTGTTCGCTGGAATCGTCGCACAGCAGAGCGCAGGCAACGCCGGGGGCAACGAGGGAGATCAGTTCGCAGGCGGAGGTCCCCGGCAGGCCCGGGAGATGCTCGGGCAGGAGGAGTATCTCGGGGCGGGTGGTGACGGCCATCTGGACGGCCTCGAGGCCGTCGCGGGCGTATCCCGTGACATGTACGTCATCCACGGATGCCAGTGCAGCCCGGATGCCCTCGGCAAGGCCGGGTGCTATCTCGGTGATCAGGACTCGGATCATTTCCCGCGGGTCGCGTCTGTTTCCATTCGCGTCCCGCTACTCCCGGTGGGTGGTGCGTGAAACGACAAGGTCGATCCCCGCCTGCCCTGTGTTCCCGGCAAGCCGGCTGAAAAGGGTGCCGAACAGCAGCGCGTGCCTGCGGGTGACGGTCACGCGAATCTGGGAACCGATCGGCGCAGTGTTCCCGGACTCATCTTCGGGCAGCGGCGCCCAATCTGTAAGGCCGCTTCCCTGCCTGCGGCGGTATTCGGCCTCAATGCTCACGGTGCTGCAACACGGGTCGCCCATCTGGTCGAGCAAAACGGTTCGCGCCCCCTCCAGTGTGGCGCCGATGGCCAGCTGACGGACCGCCTCCTGGGTGGCGTGTGCGGTGATCACTGAGTGATGGATGGTGTTGCCGGCTTCGAGCACGCCCATAATGAAGGCGAGCAACACCGGGATGACCAGCGCAAGCTCAACTGTGTAAGCACCCTGCTTCCGGCGCCTTGGATGCGTCACTGCCCAAACGCCTCCCCGGTGGAGTCCTCAACAATGCTGCTCACTTTCCGCCCGAGAGTGGTGTAGGCCAGGTATGTCGCCAGACAGACGGCGACCAGCATAAGGGCTGTCTCAGTGGTGACAGCCCCCTGCTCGTCGGCCCAGAGCCCAACGATAGGGGACACTCGTCCATCCTCCATGTGGAGTCGGGCGCGAGGATCATGAGACGTGACCCTCGCGCGCAACGGGTTTGGGTGGTTGTGCACGAGCACAACCGGCGGGCGTCAGGAGCCGCTGATGGTGGTGTTGACTTCGTCCACTTTGTCGCTCACGCTGCCGCCAAGGCTGCCCCAGGCGGTGATGCCGACGATCACGATGAGCACCAGCATCAGGGCGTACTCCACCGTGGTCAGCCCGTCCTCGTCATTCCACAACCGCCGAATCGCTCCGAACATTTGCGGCACCTCCATGTTTGGTCGTTCATCCGTGAACACGGGTGTGTCTGCGGTCACGTGGAGTATCGACACGCTGGGGAGATGTCTTGACCTCCCGGCAGTGACGCCGGTGTAACGGCCGGGACACGTTTGGATGATGTGATGGGTGCAGCGGAATCCCGTGCTGTGCTACAATGGAGGCGTGAACCCCCGGTCCATCCGCCACATGAGCCGCTCACAGATGCGCTCCCTGGGGCCCGACCTGCGGCCGCGCGTGTCCAGGCTGCGGGTGCTGGGCGACGGCGCCCATGCCCTTGGGGAGTTGTTGCTCGTCTTGGGCGCAGCCATGTGCCTGCCCGCGCTGGTGGCCCTGTGGTACGGGGAGATTGCCGAACTGGAGGCTTTCGGTGGAGCGGCAGTGGCCGTAGCCCTGTTGGGTTGGTGGCTGGAGCGGAGTTTCCCCCAGAAGCACATGTCGTGGCGTGCGGCGCTGGTGCTCTGTGTTGCCGGCTGGGTGCTCTACTCGCTTACTGGCGGCCTGCCAGTCTGGCTGAGCCTCGGGATACCCTTCGTGGATGCCGCTTTCGAAGCCACCAGCGGATTCACGACCACCGGGTTCACGGTCCTGACGGGCATCGAGGATCTCCCGCGCTCGATACTGCTGTGGCGGGTCGAGATGCAATGGCTCGGGGGGCTCGGGATACTGAGCTTCTTCCTGCTCGTCAGTTTCCCAGGTGGCGAGGCATTCCGCCTGCTGCTGGTGGAGGGCCCGAAGGCCCTTGTGCAGCGCCCCTCGCCAGGAGTGCGGGGCACGATCCTAATCCTGTGGCGGATTTACATCGGCCTAACCGCGCTCAACTTCCTGGCGCTCCTGTTGCTGGGCGCCGGGGGGTTCAACTCGCTGGCGTACGCGCTGTCCACTTCATCCACGGGCGGCTTCGGGCTGCATGACGCGAACCTCGGACAGTTCGCGCTGGCCGGACACCCGCACGCGTATGGGATCGAACTCGTGACGATCGTGTTCATGCTGCTGTCGGGGATCAGCTTCCTGAGCCACCACCTGCTCCTCAGCGGCCAGCCGCGCTCCACGCTGTTCGGCTCGGAGACGCGGACCTACTGGACGATGCTTGCCGGGACGGTGCTGCTGCTGGTGGTCGAAGGGTACATGAG
>Ga0067045_1031782_pt1 | contig 11491 bp, 8 predicted proteins | sample TerdegcTABiofilm_FD_59184 | JGI IMG/M metagenome (GOLD analysis project Ga0067045, IMG submission 59184) | Combined Assembly of (Gp0054472, Gp0054536) Wastewater bioreactor microbial communities from Singapore -Terephthalate degrading...
CTCGAAGGGACAAGCCGAGTGCGTTCAGCGCCCGCCGGCGTGCGCGAAGAAACAGCCGCGCCCTTCCGCGTTCCGCGTTGGCGGGGCTTCAATCTGCTCGACTTCTTTCAGGCATTTTGGCGTCCCACCGAGAACGGACGTCCCAAAGTCGAAGCCGTGCCCGAGGAAGACTGCATCTGGATCGCGGAGCTGGGCTTCGATTTCGTCCGTTTGCCCATGGACTATTGGCTCTGGATCGAATCGGACTGGCCGACCACGAAAAAGCTGAGTCCGGACGACGTTTTCAAGATTCGGGAAAGTACCCTGGACCTGATCGATCAATCGGTCGAGCGGTGCCGCAAGCACGGCTTGCACATCCAGTTGAACTTCCACCGCGCGCCCGGTTACTGCATCAACGATCCCGAGCGAGAACCGTTCGTCCTGTGGAAGGACGAGCTTGCCCAGAAGGCCTTCGTCACGCACTGGGAGATGTTCGCCAAGCGCTATCGCGGCATCCCCAATGAGGTACTGAGCTTCAATCTGGTCAACGAAGCTCCGGGGCCGCGGGAAGGATATATGACCGCCGACGATTACTGCCGAATCATGAAACAGGCGGTCGACGCCATTCGAGCCGTCAGCCCCGATCGCCTGATCTTCGCCGACGGATTGAGCGTGGGAACGCGCGTGGCCGAGTGCCTGATACCGACGGGCATCGCGCAGAGCGTTCACGCGTATCATCCGGCGCAGATCAGTCATTACCGCGCATCGTGGGTGGATCGGAATTCCAGCTTTCCCACTCCGACGTGGCCGTTGCGCAATCCGGACGGGACCGTTCGCGTGGGTCGGGAGTAGTTGGAAAGCTATTTTTCCCCCTGGGGCGAGCTGCGCCGAAACGGCATCGGAGTGCATTGCGGCGAGACGGGCTGTTTCAACAAGACGCCCTACGAGGTATTCTTTGCCTGGATGGAGGACGTGCTCGACATCCTCAAAAGTCACGACATCGGCTACGCCTTGTGGAACTTTCGCGGCTCGTTCGGCGTGTTGGACTCGGGACGCACCGACATCGAGTACGAGGAATGGCGCGGACACAAACTCGATCGGCGCCTGCTCAATCTCTTGCAGCGCTACTGAGCCGGGGGGCGGACTCTCGCACCGCCGACCCGCCGCAAGTAGATCCATAAACCGACCGCCAGGACCAAGAGCGCGATGCTGACGACCTGAGAGATCGTCAATCCGCAGTACGCGCCGGGTTCGTCGTCGCGAATGAACTCGATCGTGAATCGCGTAATGGGATACAAGGTCAAGAGCAAGGCGAACAGTTCGCCGTCTCTTTTCTGAAAAGGCTCGAATGCGAGCAATACCAAGAGCAGAATCAGCGCGTTCAGCGAGCTGTACAATTGGGTCGGATGCAAAGGCTCGCCTCGGGCCGGCAAAGGTGAAGCGTCGGACCAGCGCAGCGTCCGGCCCTCCTGTGTTCGTAGCGTAATTTCGACCGGTACACCGTTTCGCGAGGCAGTCGCGACCGCTTGTAACAGCAAACGGACGGCCGCTTGCACCGAGCCTGCGGCACGGTCGCTTTTAGCGGCCTGCGTACAAAAGGCGCAGGCGCAGCCGGGCGTCAACACCCGAGGCTTGGATTCTACGCTCTCCCCCGACGTGGCGTAGCCGTTGACGGTGAGCACTTGCATGCCGGGCTTGACGCCGGCTTTTTCGGCGGGGGAGCCGGGCAAAACGGCTCGAATAACCGGCGCGCCCTGCGGCGACGCGGAATCCGCTCCCAACTTCACGCCCGCGATGTACAGATCGCCATGCTCCAATTGATGCTCGTAAGCCGGTGAATTCGGGGGAAACCGCACGGCCCAGGGGAGGTCGCACGCTCCGCCGAAACAACAACCGTTCAGGAAACATCCGAGCCGACCAATCGCCAATCCCAAGGCCAAACTGGGCGCTATCAGGTCCAAGGTGGCCCAAAACGGAAGAGCGTTCCGCAGAAGGAAGGCCGTACCGCCCAGCAGTCCGCCGATCAAGGAACCGTAGACCACCAGCCCTCCTGCCGAGATGTTCGCTATGGCGGCCAACGCTGCGGCGGGCCCCTGCTCCCGCAAAACCGGGCCGTAGTGGATCGGCCAATACTCGATGACGTGGAAAAGCCGCGCCCCGAGAATCCCGGGCAAGATAATCCAAAATGCCAGGTTGATGATCATTCCGGGGTCCAGTCCTCGCCGGCGGGCACGATGCATCGCCAGGAGTAGCGCCGACGCCACCGCCAGAAGGAGCATCGTGCCATAACCGCGAATGGGCAAACCGTAAACCGGCGTGCCGTCGGCGGAGCGTTTGCCGGGAATCTCCACCATGACATTCGGCAGGACGAAACAAATGAGCGCACCCAACACGGCCAAGGTGACGAGCGTCGCCGCGGCGTCGGAGTTCCAACCGCTCCGCCGGACCTGCAAGGCCATCACGACAAGGCTGATTATCGCCCAAATCGCGGCCATCAGACCGAACCCGAAGAGCGGAATTCCTCCCAACTCTGCCGGAATGTAAATGAGGGTTTGCCACATGGGTACAGCTTTCAGAGCGATTTACAAGAAGGCGACGCGGAAATCTCGGGCGGTATCAGTCTTAGATTGTCGATCAGCCTGACGCCGCCGATTCGGACGGCGAGCAAGGCCTGCACGGGCGCCGTGATGTTGGACACCGGCTCCAGGGTGTTCGGATCGACGACCGCCACATAGTCGATGACCGCGTCCGCAGCCGTAGCGATGATCTCCCGCATCTCCGCAACCACTTTCTCCGCCGATCTTTCGCCGCAGGCCACACGATCCGCCGCATGAAAGAGGCTTTGCGACAAGACGCGCGCTTGCCGGCGGTGTTCCGGGGAAAGGTAGGCATTTCGAGAACTCATGGCCAATCCGTCCGGCTCGCGTACGGTGGGGCACGCGCAAACGGTGACCGGAAGATTGAAGTCCTCGGTCATGCGGCGGATGACCAGCAATTGCTGGTAGTCCTTTTCCCCGAAGTATGCTCGATCGGGACCGACCATGCAGAACAGCTTCAAGACCACCGTCGCAACGCCCCGAAAGTGTCCCGGCCGAAATTCCCCCTCCCATCGCTCGGCAATTCCGCCCGGTTGCACCCAGGTGTCGAAACCGACGGGATACATCTCACCGTCGGTCGGAGCGAAGACCCAATCCACGCCGAGATCTGACAAAAACCGCGTGTCGGCCGGCAGGTCTCGCGGATACCGATCGAAGTCTTCTCCCCTGCCGAATTGGGTGGGGTTGACATAAATCGAGACCACCACGACATCACACTCGCTCCGTGCGACGCGAACCAAGCTGAGGTGCCCCTCGTGTAAGGCCCCCATCGTCGGCACGAAGCCGATCGTTCGCCCGGCCTGGCGCGCCTTTTTTAGGGCGGCCCGCAACTCGTGAACGTGACTCACGACGTGCGGTGCTGTAGGTTCGGTGGACATGACATCTCTCCGGATCCCGTACCCCCGCGGAATCGCCTATTGTAGTTTTCGCGAATAATTCCGCATAGATTGACATCTTGGCATCGGCTTGACCGACGGACGTTGCAAAAGCCGGGCCGACGGCCGTTCTCAAAACTCCTTCAGGCAATGGCCGACTGAAGCACACCCTCAACGATTCCCGCAACCTCCGCGATGATCGACGGACGGGGCTGAGATTCCAGGAAGACCATGGGCACCTTGCCCCGGCAAGACTCGATTTCTCTCCGCAAGCAAGCGAAAAGTTGCTCGGAACCGATTGCGCACCTTGGTAGGCTATCGCAAGTTCCAACATCGGGCGACCTCTGCGATTCCTCCGTACGTTGCCAAGCAGACGATATTCGCGGAAGGTACTGCAACGCGGTCGGCCCGTGGATAACCACTCGGGGCAGCCGTCGCTCGGCGGGAATAGGCGACTCCGCCGCCCGCCTCGACAGCGCGGAATCGAGGGGTTTCCAAAACGCCGTGATCGGGACCGGCAGCGACTCACGAATCGAGGCATCGTGTAACCTCGAGGCCGACTCCGGCGTCGAACCTTTATTCCTTCGGCGACCGCCTATGGTCGCCAAGATGCGTGCATCGTCAGCCGGGAAGCGAAAATCAAACAAGGCAGGCAAGCCCGATGAGACGCTCTTTTCCCGTGCACGGGTGCGAAGCAAGGCTACGCAATCCGCCGCCACTCGAGCCGTCGCCTGCTCGCACGCGCGAAGAAATCCTTCCGCATTATCTTCTGGAAAGGCGTTGTTTTCGGGACCGGAAGATGCGGCGGTACCGACCCAAAAACCGGCCGGCGCAAGGGCGATCCAACGCGGGGATTCCAATAGATGAGCTAGCATTGCCGCCAAGGTCATTCCGCAGACGGGATGGACCTGATCGGCAGCTATTTCGACCGCCGGCTCCAGAGCAAAAACCCGTCCCGCCAAACGCGGATGCGGTATGGTAAGTTCCGACGTCACACAAACCAGGTCATCGAATAGGAGGATGTCGAGATCGAGCGTCCGGGGCCCCCAGCGTTCCGCTCGCTTGCGCCCCAGTCGCTCCTCCGTTTCCTGAAGCAATCGCAACACTTCCATCGGGGTGAGCCGCGTGTGCAGCAAGGCGACGGCATTAAGGTAGGGCACTTGTGCGGTATCACCGCCGGCGGCCGGATATTCCCGAAAACGGCTCACCGCCCCAACGGAGATCGAAGCGCGGCGAGAGATGTGGTCCAAGGCCCGAGACAGGGTCGCGTGCCGATCACCCTGATTGCTCCCTAAACCTATTAGCACCGACGGCATGTTGCTTCCCTGGAATTAATTTCCGCCCCCGAGCCGCGGTCGGTCCGAACCTCCAACTGGAGGGAAGCATCGTCAATTAACGCCCGCTGGAACAACCATTGGTTGGAGCAATGCGATCCGCCGTGCCCGCCCGTCGTGCCTGACGGAGAGCAGAGGATCCCCCAGATCCGTCGATCCACCCCGGACACCCTCAACAAGGTAACGCGACGGCTATCCAGCCGGATTGCCTTCGCGGGATGCCGGGGCCGGACACACGAGTCGCTTCGCAGAACCGGATAAATCGTTATTATGAGGGATAACACGCACGCGGTGAAAGGTCGGCGTCCTCGCCGCAATTTTCAGCAAAACATTTGGGCCCGGATTCTTCCGCCGAATCGTTCGGCCCGACTCGATTCCGTTCACTTTTTGTCAGCCATTTACGAATAATTGGAGCAAGTAGTGAGACAGCACAAGAAGAAAACCGGGCAGTGCGGCTTGAAGGTTGCGGTAGGCTTCAAAACCGAGACCCAAGGCACAACAATTCGAAGGAGGACCGTCCCCATGCGTTTTCTCTCCCTTTCTCTTGCGTTGCTTGCGGTCATCCCGTTTTCGGGTTGCGCCCGGCCGGTTGACGCCCCTGCCGGCCCACAATCACAGGAGACGAAGGCGCTCGCTTCGGACAATTCGGGGACGGCAAGCTCCGGCGAGGCCGAAAGCCGGCCTGCTCCCGCGATTTCCCAAGTCCGGGTTGTCGACGAGACTCAGTTTCAGGCCGTTCTCGACGAACTGAAAGGAAAGGTAGTCTTGATCGATTTCTGGGGTACCTGGTGTGCCCCGTGCCTGGAGTTGCTGCCGCACACACTGGCGGCGGCCGAAAAATACGGACCGCGGGGTTTGACCGTGGTCGCGGTTGCCATCGACGATCCGGCGGAAGTCGATGCGGTCGACACAAAGCTCGCAGAAAGAAGTGGTTACGTGATTCCGCTCATCTCCAAATACGGCATCAGTTCGGACTCGGTGGAAAAGTTCGGAATATCCGACGGTGCCCTACCCCATCTCAAACTCCTCGATCGCGACGGAAAGCTGGTCGAAACCTTCGGCGTGGCCGGCAGTCCGCCGTCTGCTGAAAACATTGACGCGGCAATCGAGCGGGTCTTGGCCTCGTCGGCGGGATCGGGCTGAACGAGAACGGCGCGGGTACGAAGCGATATTGCCGCTCCCGTTGCGACACGGCATAGCAATCAGCCAGTCGCCGTTTCATCGCGGAGTTCCGCTGCGCCGACTTCCCGCCGTGCATGACGATCTTGCTTCAAGCTCCACGTCGCCGTTATGGTGAAGGGAGGAGGCTGGGTCGTTGTCTCGTCGATGGACGTGCGAAGCCCTATTAGACCAAGCGAATCGTTCGGGAATCTTACCATGCCTGAAGGTTCCGAGCAGTTGACGGTACCCCGATTCGTCCGGCTTAAGAGTTCCGGACGCAAGATCGTGATGCTTACGGCCTATGATTACCCGTCGGCCGCGATCGTGGACCGAGCGGGTGCGGACGGCATCCTCGTGGGTGACAGCCTGGGCATGGTAGTCCAGGGCAAAAACACCACCTTGCCCGTCACCATCGAGCAGATGGTATATCACGCCGAGATGGTCTCCAGGGCCGTCCGTCGCGCATTGATCGTGGTGGATCTGCCTTTTCTGACGTTTCAGTTGGGTACGGCAAGGGCGATCGAGAATGCCGGACGGATCCTGAAGGAGACCGCCGCGCAGGCCGTCAAGCTCGAAGGCGGGAAAGAACAGGCGGATTTGATTGCCGCCCTTACCGATGCCGGCATCCCCGTCATGGCGCATCTCGGCCTGCGACCGCAAAGCGTACGCATCCTCGGCGGGTACCGAGTCGAACGTGATCGGGAGCAACTCTTGGCCGATGCCGAAGCGGTCCAGGCGGCAGGGGCGTTTGCCGTGGTCCTCGAGTGCATTCCCGCCGTCGTTGCCGGCGAGATTACGCGGCGGCTGACCATCCCCACGATCGGGATCGGAGCCGGCAATCAGACCGACGGACAGATCCTGGTCTACCACGACTTGTTGGGTTATTCGCCCGACGAACGCATTCCCAAGCACTCCCGCAGATACGCCGACCTCCGGTCCATCATTACCGACGCGGTCCGGAGTTACGCGGAAGACATTCAAACGGGACGCTTTCCCGGCCCGGAGAACACCTTTTCCTGATATTTCTCGCTCACTTCACCGGCACCGAGGCGTCACGGCGCGCCGTTATGAGTCAAGCCGTGAGACTTTCGTTCGGCCAAGCTATTTCTGCGAAGGCGTCCCCGCTTCCAACCTCGCCAAGACTGCCGCGCCTGCGAGCATGAGCAGACCGGCCGCACCGAAAGCCGCCTGGGGCGAGAGATGAGTCCAGATCGCTCCGACCAAAATACTCGACCCGAGATCGCCCAAGCCGTTCACGGCTCCTAGCACGCCGAAACCCGTCGTCTTGACCTCGGGCGGGACTAATGTGGACGTGATGACGGGTTCCAAAGCCTCTTGCACGGCCATATATAGACCGGCCAGGACAAACACAGCCGTCATCACGGCCACGGTCAAGGCGGGGACCGCACTCAAGGCCGGCAATGCAAACGCCAGGACGAGCAAGAACATGGTAGCCGCCCCCACTGCGTACCCCGAGACCAAGAAGCTTCGATATCCGATCCGGTCGGCCCAGGCTCCGACGGGAAACGAAGCGGTCGCTTGGATGATGTTTCTCAAGACATACAATCCTCCCGCCAAGGCGGCCGCAGTCCCAAGATCGAAATGACGGTGGAGGGCTTGCGAGGCGGCAAGAATGAGCAAGGTGGGTGCGAAATCCCCCATGCCGAACAGAGCCACGGCGAAAAGATATTGCCGGAAGGGCCTGGGAAGGCTTGCCACCGCCCGATGAAAGCGAAGCTTGGGATTGGGTCGGGACCCGTAATCCTGCACCAGGAATGCGAAGCTGAGCACGGCCAAGACGCCGGGGATGACCGTCAACCCCATGGCGATTTGAAATGCCGCCACCGGCGTCCAGTGACGCTCGGCGACGTACTGCACCAAAAGCGGAAGCGAAGCCGCTCCCAATGCCGGCCCCAGCACCGCTCCCAGGGTATCGGCAGCCCGATGAAACCCGAAGGCACGTCCCCGCTGATCCTCCGGAATCGCGCCGGAAACGATGGCGTCCCGGAGTGGTCCGCGGATACCCCGTCCCATCCAGCCTATTGCCCGACCCAAGAGTATCATGCCCCATGCGGTTGCCACAGCCATCACGGCCTGGCCCAAAACCGTGAGTGAATAACCCAGGACTACCAGCGGCTTGCGATGGCCGATGCGGTCGGTGAGGTATCCTGCGGCGATTTTAGTAAAGCTGGCAATACCGTCCGCAATCCCTTCGATCGTCCCCAACACGGACGGCGACAAACCCAGGGCCGCAAGAAACCCCGGCAGAATGACGTTCGCCGTTTCGTAAGACAGGTCCGCCAAGCCACTGGTGATACTGGCGCCGATTACCGTGGGATTCCACCACGATTTCCGCGATGGATCGATTCCGTCGCCGCTCTGGTCTGAAATGTCCATATCGAACCACCCTGGCAGGTCCTTCCGGAGACCGGGCAGACAGCTATCTCTTATGCACCAACGCTTTCGCGGGCAGGACCACGACCGCTACCCGCCTTTCGGAAGCCGGCGGATCGTCCACAGTTCAAATGGTGTGAAATCATGCGTGATCTCAGGCCGAGTCACATGGATGACTTCTCCGGAAACGGTATCCTCATAGGTGCCTTCCGGCAACCGAAGAACCACACCGACTTTGGCGTTGTAATCGGTGTTCACCAGTGCGAAGTAGGTGCCGTGACCGCCGGTCTCGATACGGCGAACGACGACGGCATCGTCGGCAGCGAGTCCCGGGGCAAGTTCACTGGGCAACGCCGGAAGCGACAAAAAGGCCCTGTTGAATGCGCGGACGACCTCAGGAAAGCCGCGAGCCAGGGAGTTTCCGGTCAAGTAACCGATATACCAAGGATCGCCGTACGCCAGGGCCAAGGCCTCGGCGGCCATACAGTAAGGCCCGGCATGCTCGACGTCCGCCACGAAATAGTCGAGCTTGGGTTTATCGTGTGCATCGAACATCATGTCCTCGTTCAAGGGATAGTGACGGACGACGGCCAATCCGCTGGGACCGCGAAACCGGTCCAACGTCCGCGGCGACAGGACGGTGTAAAAACGATTGAAAGCGTAGGTCATCAGCACACCTTCCGTCGAAGTATAACGCTGCGGATCGGGAGCGGGGTGCGCGTGGTGCCACTCCCATCCCCCCCAATTCAAGGGCGGCGACAGCAGGGCTTCCAAATAGAGATCCCGCTCTACCACTTCCGAGAGCGATAGCACGCGCCACTTTTTGTCTTGGAGATGCGGGGGCGATTGTAGCAAGGACTCCCACATCGTTGGGTCATCGGTGACGAGCGTTTTATCCCACGTCGGAAATGACGGCCCGGATTCCGCGAGCAAGGACGTGTACAAGACCACGGCGTCCGGTCGCGCTCCGTGGGCACGAATGTAATCCCTTACCCGAATCAAGAACTCACGCCGCTTTTCAAACCACCAGTCATAGTATCGTTGCAGCAGGGCGGAGTCGGTTCGCAACTGTTCCCGTGTGGGCACCGTATCCCGCTTGGTTTCTTCCGCGAAGCGCCGTCGCGTGGCATCGCCGAATCCGATGGGCAGTTGACCGCGAGATCGCAACCACACCCCGACAAAGCTAGCTTTGCTCGACGGCCGCACCACGGTGAGTTCCAGCATCTTGCGAAAGTCTTCCCAGGTATCCGGGTCGGTAATATCGGCATTGGCGTTCTCCACCCAGGAGATGTGGGTGTAGGCGTCATCACGTGTCAAGGGCTGTGCCCGCCGCTGATAACCCAGTCCCTGATCACCCCGGCTGCCCGCATATTCGTAATAAGGCAAGACCTCCACTCCGGCTTGTCCCATGATCTCCACGATCCGCTCCCAAAGTCCTTTGTGAGAATCATTGAAATGGACCCAGCGATTTCCGCCGTAGGGAGTGGGATCCCAACCTTGGCAAGCTCCGAACTCCAGCAAATCCTTGCAGTAAGTGGGAATGCCGAGAAACTTCATCGTGGAGAGCTTAAAACGATACCAATCCAAGGGGTCGCGCAATCCTCGCTTCTCCTCACTCCTCGACTCAATCACGCCGTCCGCCATTTCCTCTCGCCAAAAGACATGCCGCCGCGGCAACGGCTCCGGCGGAAAACGGATGGGGCATTCCAGGCGGGAATCGTCCGGCACTTCGAATAGCCGAATTCGCGACACCGCCGCTCCCAAAGACATGGGAATGTTTGGGGCCGAAAACTGGCCGATGATTATCGGAAAACCGTCCTCCGGCAGAAGCGGTCGCTCGGCTTCCCCGCGGGGAATACCCAATTCCGGAAAGCGATCGTGGAGTCGAAAGAGCATCTTCCAGGTACGGTACTCTCCGGCCAACGGGAGCCGCACCGATTCCGGCAAGGAATCCACGTACTTCGCGTGCAAAGCATCGGGGAGCGTGGAACCCGTGTGAAATCCGAGGCGCGTCTCGCAACCGCCGTTGACGACGATCCAATGCCGCGGGGCATCCTCGGGATAATCGATCACCAAGAGATAACTCGCGCCGGGACGCAATAGCTTGAATCGGCCCAGACGATAGGCGATGTATCCGGCCTGGTCAGGCAGCGGCCGAAGAACCCTGCACGGTCGCCCGAGAATCTCTCGCACCTCCGAAACGCCCTGCGGACTCTCGCTAAAACCATGACTCGGCGGCTCGCCGGCGCAGTCGATTTCATCCACCAAAGGCAGCTTTCCAAAGGGCGGGCCGAGATCGACCGTGGGTCGGCGGCTTACTTCTTCCTCGGCGGCTTTCAGCGCCGCCTCGCGCTCGCGCGCCGCCTTTCGCCTCGCCTCCAAATCGGCCAACCCCAACGGTGTGTACTCATCGATCGCCATCTCGGCAACGTTCGCCGCCGGGTCCAACCGCGAGAATCTCAGATAGCGGCACGTTCGGTCTACCGGAATCGCAACCCAACTCTGAAAACGCTCGGTACAAACTACCGCGATCTCCTGCCAAGCCCCCGGTTCGCCCGCCTCCAATCGCAATTTCCCGACATTGAAGGTGTCGAAGAACCAAAACTTCGCGACGGCACGCTCATTTCCCAGGTCGATCACTACGGCATGGGGTAGCGTCTGCCCATGCCGGTAGTCGAAATCCCAACCATTCACGGGTTTGCCCGTCGGGGGATCGCCGATAAGATCCTGCTCGTCCGCCAACACCGCGACGTTGCCCGCGTATTCCGTTTCCGCCCGCAGCATGTCCGGTTCAAGCCGGACGCGCCGCGTCATGGAACCGCTTTCGGAACTCGTCGCGGCCCGATTCTCGGCACTGAGCGCCAGTGCGACCGTCGCAATCGTCACGATCGTGCGGATCGCGGCAAATCCTCGCTCCTTCGACTTGAAACGGGGTGAAAAGCACGTCACGTTCAATCTCCTCCGGTCAGCGCGATAGCCGGGACGACGGGTTGCATTCTCCCAAGTTTACCGCTTAGAAGGTTTCTCGGCCCACCAGGGCCGCAGAACTGCCGCGTCCGAATGGATCGAATGGCAAAAGTGGTCGGCCCGTCCGCTTCGTAGCGACCTTGTCACCAAACAGGATCGCGAAGACTGGCGGGCAAGCCGGCCC
>Ga0067045_1004269_pt1 | contig 11490 bp, 10 predicted proteins | sample TerdegcTABiofilm_FD_59184 | JGI IMG/M metagenome (GOLD analysis project Ga0067045, IMG submission 59184) | Combined Assembly of (Gp0054472, Gp0054536) Wastewater bioreactor microbial communities from Singapore -Terephthalate degrading...
TGATAAAGCAACATTTAAGAGATTAAAGAAAACAAATGGGAAGGTCCTTCTTGAACCAGCAAATGAAAAATATGAACCCATAGAACTCAAAGAGAATATGAACATCAAACTCTACAAAGTCATAATGTCCGTAAAGAGGAAGAAGTTTTAAAAGTAAATAGTCTAATGGCAGTCAAGAGGAAGAAGTTTTAATGGTGAAAATATCAAAATCAAAATAAAAGGAAAAAAGTTTTAGTAGCTAAAAACTCAATTTATTGTAAAATATTAATAGATAAAATAATTTTTTAATAGAAGTAGGTTTTTAGTAGGAGATGAAAAGTAATTAAAGATATGATTAATGTTCAGTTAAAAAAAATAAACAAATTTAATTTCATATATAACACCGAAATGGAAGGATATATGAATTTATATTCGTATACACCGAAGTTAGATGTCATTCGTTATATTGTAAAAAATAGGAGACCATGAATGTCAAATCAACTTCAAAAGCCTAAGGAAAATGACAATATAAATTGTCATCTACAACAGGTTGGAATGGGTACTCTTATATGTCGAGCAGCACGACAAACTGGTGATAAAACTACAAATGAAGTTAATCCCACTATTTGTTTCAATTGCCCTGCTGGAAAGATTTTCAGAGAGGTTGGTTGCGACGCAGTCCTTCCGAAGATTCGAATCTATCCATGTATAGGAGGAGTCAATACCAATGTAGAAACTCTTTTTTGTAAGATCCGCAAAAGAGAAACAACCTTAGATTTTTGCCGTACATGTGGTCTGGCTACAGCTGAAACTACACGACAGATTGTCTCCACAACAAGGGGACTTTTCGAAGCGCAAGGTTTCTACTCTGCTTACAAAGATTTGGAGAAAGCCAGAGAGTCAATTCGCGACGGGAATTTCGAAAATGCAGTTACAAGAAGTATCGATTGTCTAGAAAGTACTATGCGCATTTGTCATGAAAAATTAGGAAAGTCCTTACCAAGCAAAAAACAGGTTACTGACCTATGGAAATCAACACGGGGCATTCTTCATTTTGATGAACTTGACTCCACTGGGGCAACCTTGGACTTAATGAATGCTTTGTCAGGTGTCGTTACTCATTTAGGGGGATTAAGAAATACGTTAGGAGATGCCCATGGGAAAGGCATTTTTCCACCTGATGTGTCGGAAAGTATAGCAGAGCTCGCTATAAACACTACTTCAACCCTCTCTACAGTAATTATCCGCCGCTTTAATTGGATAAAGGAGAAAGACGAATGAGTGAAATTAGGATGAACCTTTCATTTCCTTTAGACAATGATGGATTCTTTAGAAGAGAATGCCCTTTTTGTCGCAAAGAATTTAAGGTTCTATTAGAAAAAGAGGAGTTAACAGATCTCGCTCAGAAAGGTATAGATTCCTTTATGATCGAACTGAAAGAAGAGACAATGGATTTAGATAAGAGTGAACATTCAGAAACTGAATTTATTTGTCCTTACTGTGGACAACGGGCGCCTAGCGACAGTTGGTGGACACAAGAACAACGTGCCTACATGGGTATTGTTGCCAAAAACATTATAGCCAAGATAGTTAATGAAAATCTCATATGTCCACTTAAAAGAACGTTTCGAAGATCTAATTCTGGTATGGTTTCTATACGGTTTGAAGGCGAGGAGATGGAACAACAAGAACCATGGATATCTCCTGAAGTCAATGATATGAAAATATTCGACCTTCTATGCTGTCAACGTAAGATAAAGATAGAGGAGAATTGGCGGAATGTAGTATATTGTTTTTTTTGTGGATTCCCTTATAAACATGAGAATAAAGAAACGTTAAAAAATGAATTTATTAAGTGTGTTTCGATTGAAACAATTATCTTAATGGAGGGTTAATATGCCAGATATATTTAGCGAAATGATTCCGCGAGTTGAAGTCTCTTTGAATAATAACCCCAGATGCAAATCTGAACTTGAGAATATTGCAAAACAAGAAAAGTGGGACCTTATTAATACTCCTTCTATTACAGTCAAAGGATCAAATTTTGAAAATGGTAAAAAGATTATGACGATTATCTTTAAAGATGAAATAATCTCAAAGGTAGAAATTAATATCGTTGATCATAACTTTGTGGAGACAATTGAATTGCCATCGCCACTTGAAGATCCAAAAGAAATAGAGGTGAAGGTCGGAACAACTTTCCATAAAAAAATTCCTTTCAAATTAAAACACCTTTACGGAACAGTCACATACTTTGACGGGTCTCCTGTATCATATCCAATTATTAGCGCAGAAGGAAAGATGGTTACCATAGGAGATGAAATGGGAAATTTTGAGATAATTCTAAGTGGAAAAGAAAAAAGCATAGCAATCTTTGAAAAGAATTATTCAAAGGAGACATTGGAATGTTGGCTTTATGATGTTGACTTGAAGGAAGATACAAAATTGAATGTGAGGATCGATAAGTTGGAAGTGTATGAACTTGGTGCATGGGAAGCATCTACAGGCATCTATATACACTTCATTCCTATGTCTTTAACAAGAATCTTAAAATTGATTAACAAAGGGATAACAAGCGAGATCTCAATGGCTAATGATCCAGAAGCATGGCCTCATCTTAAGAAAAATGATATAAAAATCTTTATTAATGAAATAGAAGTACCTATTTCGACATTTAATGAATACGAGGATTTCATCGGTGAATATGAGGAGAAAAAAATTACTCGCCCTGGCTATATCTTAGGTATTGCGAGGAAAGATTGGAAAAAGGGAATTATAAAGGTCGAGATTAAGCATCATATAAAATCAGACGGGGAAGAAATAGTGGAAAAAGGAGAAGGATATTTTTTCGGATTTAAAGAGTGATGAATGATAGGAAAAATAATAGAGGATTACCAGAAGATTGGGTTACAAATAAACTTTTTGAGTTCACATTCTTTTATACTAAGAAACCCGACAATCTTTAATATATTTTATCTTGCTGTTATTGATGAAAGCGTTGGTTCAGGTACTGAAAGATTAATAGAGCCTAAAAAAATTCAAGGCTTTTAGAATCTAAAGTTCACAAATATATTGGAATTTCTTAATATAAATAGTAGCAAAAAACTCAATTTAATTGTAAAATATTAATAGATAAAATAATTTTTATTGTTAGTTAATTTAAGTCGGAGGTAAATTTTAGTAAAAGGTGGAGAGGGAGTAAAGTTGTGATTTTTAATGTGAAGGGATTTTATTAAGAGGTGAAAGGTAATTAAAGTTATGACTAAGTTTAATCAATGAGAAAATATGAAATTAACTTAGTATATAATATTAAAAAGAAATATATAAAAAATTATATTCTGTACATATATACCTGTATTATATATAATTACTATAAGGAGGAATCAAAATGCCAATAGATAAAGTAGTAGAAAAATATCTTCAAATCATAAATACAGAGCATTTTGCAAAATACGAAAAGGATTTTGCATTTAAAGTTCAAATAGGTTTAAAAGAAGGATACAGCCTTGGACTTAATGAAATAAATATGGTTTCAATAATAGAAAGAATTGTAAATAATTTAAATGGTTTATCAATATCAGACAAAAGGTTTAAGATTTCTACCAAAAGTATTTTTATTCACGGAAATGAATCCAAAGTAGAATTTGAATATTACGGGGATAAACTACAAAGAGAATTGGGTGATCTTATTTTTATATTATCCGTTATTTATAATAGGAAAAAATATTTTGAAAAATTTACGATATCACAGTTCAAAAAAGCTAATGATAAGTTAAGATGGGATCTTGGAAATAAACAACAACTCTATTTACTTTCTCGTTTTCCAACATTTCAAGGTATAAGCGGTTCTATAGTACCTATGAGGGAATTCAATCTACCTAATTACTCTGGATGTTTGGGTTCTTATAATTTACTTTATAAACCAGGAGATTTTATTTTTGTAAGTGCAGCACAATTAGAAAGTTTCATTAGAAATAGAAGATTTATAGATATAGTCAATATATACAAATTGTTAGAAACACCAATTTCTTATTTCACTTGTCCCATACCATTTGATCTCCATAATATTGAAGAATTTTTCTACATTTATAAGAAATTATTTAGGCATTGTACAACCATTCAATTTTTCCCATCCTATTTTATAGGTATTCTTGGTTCTTCTCGTTCAGCCTCTAATATTTATGATTTTGTAGATAAATATTTAAGAGGTTGTATTGGGGAGTTGACTTATTCAGACATTGGGATCTATAACACTCCTGCTTTTGATTTCCTCTGTGAATTGTTCGCTGCTATAATGAGAAAAGGACAAAAAGAGAAAAAAGCTGAATTCATGAATTTCGTAAATGAATTTTTTGAACATCCCTATGGGGGTAATAAAGAAGGTATGAGACAAGGTATAGAATTTGATTATGAAGGAGGAGGCATTGGTATTATCTATACTTCAATCAATTTAGGGGAAGGTGAGGAATAATTGTGTTAGTGTATATCAGTGCGTTTAAGATTTGCTTCACTCACCTAAATGTCTTCAATATTTCGCAAACAAGTAAACCTTTAATCAAAATCTTTCGTCTCAACTGGGATAAAATTAGAGAAAATAATAATTATATAATTATTCAATCTCACTATCATCATTTAACAGAGAAATTTAATTTAGCTAATAAATTTGAAAATAAAAACATATACCAGATTGCCTCACAATTCTACATAACAATATTTAAATGGTTCATAATATCCGATTTATATTTTTTCTTATTCATAAATGAAGTGTTTAAAAATAATAAAATTAAAGAGAGAGATAAAGATATCGTCTATTTGTATTATAATATAGATGAATACAAAATGGTGATGTAAAATGGCAAAAAATAATAAAGTACAAGAAGAATCTTTGGAAAAACAACTTTGGAAAGCAGCTGATAAGCTAAGAAAAAATATCGATGCTGCAGAATACAAGCACGTTGTCTTGGGTCTTATTTTTCTAAGATATATATCAGATGCTTTTGAAGAATTACATGAGAAATTGAAAAAAGGCGAGGGTGAATATGAAGGAGCAGATCCAGAGGATAGAGATGAATACAAAGCTGAGAATGTTTTTTTTGTCCCCCAAGAAGCTCGTTGGTCATATCTTCAGTCAAAAGCCAAACTGCCTGAGATTGGTAAATTTGTAGATGATGCTATGGTGGCAATTGAAAAGGAGAATCCATCCTTAAAAGGAACATTGCCAAAAGTTTATTCATTGGGTAATCTTGATCCAACCAATCTTGGTGGACTTATTGACCTTTTCGGAAATATCACTTTTAATGAAACAAAAAATAGAAGTGCTGATATCTTAGGCCATGTTTTCGAATATTTTCTCGGACAATTTGCCTTAGCAGAGGGTAAGAAGGGTGGTCAGTTTTACACACCCAGAAATGTTGTTGAACTTTTGGTAGAAATGTTAGAACCATATAATGGTCGTGTTTTCGATCCATGTTGTGGCTCTGGTGGTATGTTTGTTCATTCTGAAAAGTTTGTTGCCAATCATCGTGGAAGAGTAAATGATATCTCCATATATGGGCAAGAGAGTAACTTAACAACATGGCGCCTCTGCAAAATGAACCTTGCAATAAGAGGCATAGATAGCTCACAGGTAAAATGGAATAATGAAGGTTCATTTCTAAATGACCTACACAAAGATCTGAAAGCTGATTATGTACTCGCTAATCCACCTTTCAATGATAGCGATTGGGGTGGAGAATTGCTTAGAACCGATGGAAGATGGAAATATGGCGTACCCCCAGTAGGAAATGCAAATTACGCTTGGGTACAACACTTCATCTATCATCTTGCTCCAACTGGTATAGCAGGCTTTGTATTAGCAAAGGGATCCCTAACATCAAAAACATCTGGAGAGGGAGAAATTAGAAAACAAATCATAGAAGCTCGCTTAGTTGACTGCATTGTTAATCTGCCACCTAAACTGTTTCTGAATACCCAGATACCAGCCTGCCTCTGGTTTATCAGTAGAAATAAGGCAAATGGAAAGTATAGGAATAGGAGAGACGAGATACTTTTTATTGATGCTCGTAATATGGGACATCTTATAAACCGAAGAACCCGTGAATTTTCTAAAGATGACATAGAAAAAATTGCTTCTACATACCATAATTGGCGTAATCCAGATGGAACTTATGAAGATATAAAGGGCTTTTGCAATTCCGCATCTATCGAAAAGGTAAGAGAGTTAGATTATGTTCTTACACCAGGACGTTATGTTGGACTTCCAGATGAGGAGGATGATTTTGATTTCGAAGAACGTTTCATAAAACTTAAAGCAGAACTTGAGGAGCAGTTGAAAGAGGAGGAAGAATTAAACAAGCAAATTTTAGAGAATCTGAAAAAAATTTCAATTGAGGAAAAAGAATGAATGCACATATATTGTGCATACTCTATGGGAAATGCACAAAAAATCACAATATTTGTGCGAACTATTAATGAGTTGAAAAAGAAGGTGAAAAACCAATGGGTAATATCTCGATACCAAGTTTTGATGAAGTGCAACGGACAATTGAAAAAGCATTACGCCTTCTTTATAAAAATGATCTTTTTCTTATTACAAATACTACCAATGAAAGGTCAATTACGCACAAGTTCGCAGAATATATTCAATCTTTATTTCCAGAATGGAATGTGGATTGCGAATATAACAGAAAAGGAGAAGGAGAATCAAAGAAGATAGATGGCCAAAAAACTTCTTACCCGGACATTATTGTTCATTTAAGAAACACAAAGCATAATCTGCTAATAATTGAGGCAAAAAAGTACCCTGCCTGCCAAAATGAGGTCGAAGAGGATAAAGCAAAAATTAAAAAATATATTGAGGATAAAAAATATGGATATAGATTTGGTCTATGGATTTGCTTCTATGATGAGCTTGAAGAAACAAAGATGGATTGGTTTGATAATCAAGATGGTAAATGAGTATCAATGTAGTTGAAATGAACAGTAAAATACCAGAAGGTTGGAGGGAATGTAAACTTAGTGATGTGGCAGATATTGTAGGTGGTGGAACCCCAAGTACCAAAGTCGCGGAATATTGGAACGGTGAAATACCTTGGATAACACCAAAAGATATTTCAAATCTCAATAACAGATTTATATCTAAGGGAGAGAGAAACATATCTAAAAAAGGACTTGAGAACTCTAGCGCTAAAATATTGCCAAAAGGAACGATATTGCTAAGTACAAGGGCGCCTGTTGGTTATTTAGCAATCGCTAAAAATGATATTACAACAAACCAAGGGTTTAGAAGCTTAATACCTCATAATGAAACAGATAATATTTTTCTTTACTATTTGCTGAAAAATAATATTGAATATTTAAAATCTCAAGCAACCGGAACTACTTTTGGAGAATTATCTGGTTCGGTACTAAAATCTTTAATATTTTTATTCCCTTCTCTGCCTGAGCAAAAAGCTATTGCTTCTGTGCTTGGAAGTCTTGATGACAAGATAGATTTGCTCCACCGCCAGAATAAAACATTGGAACAAATGGCAGAAGCACTTTTTAGGCAGTGGTTCGTGGTAGAAGCAGACGATGAATGGGAGGAAGTAAGGCTTGGTGATTTCTTCCCAGTAGTAACTGGGAAGAAGGATGCTAATTTTGCAACAAACGATGGATTATATCCTTTTTTTACTTGTTCACAAATACCTCTAAGAGCACCAAGTTATAGCTTTGATTGTACAGCAATATTACTTGCTGGAAATGGTGATTTCAATATTAAACATTATATTGGAAAATTCGAAGCTTATCAACGTACATATGTTTTAATACCATATAATCCAATTTATTTTGGTTTTTTATTAACATTAATGAAATATTATCTTTCAGAAATAACAAGTGGCCATCAAGGAAGTGTAATTAACTTTATCACTAAACCCATGATTGAAAATTTTGTTTTTTTGTTACCAAAGTGTCGTGATTTAATTCAGGAAAAACTTATTCAATTTAATGAACTATATAGAAAAATAGATGCTAATGGTGCACAAATCCGTACACTAGAAAAACTTCGTGATACTCTATTACCAAAGTTAATGAGTGGTGAAATAAGAGTTAAGATATGACACGCATTACAGAATCTGCTATCGAAGAATTAGTTATTGAGCTACTTGAGAAGCAGGATTATGAATATGTATCTGGCCCCGACATAGCACCAGATGGAGTGAAAGCAGAGAGAAAATCTTTTGAGGATGTTCTGTTACTTAAACGCTTGAAAAATGCTGTCAATAGAATCAATGCAAAGATTCCTCCTGATGCAAGAGAAGATGCTATTAAGCAGATTCAAAATCTTAACTCTTCTGAGCTCATTACTAATAATGAAACTTTTCATAGGATGTTGACAGAAGGGATAAAGATAAGTTATCAGAAAGATGGTATCGAGAGAGGGGACCTTGTCTGGCTTATTGATTTCAAAAATCCTGAGAATAACGAATTTCTCATAGTTAATCAGTTCACAGTTATTGAAGGTAATATAAACAAACGTCCCGATATTATTCTTTTTGTTAATGGGATTCCTCTGGTTATCATAGAATTGAAAAATCCAGCAGATGAACAGGCTACCGTGACCTCTGCTTTCAGACAGATTCAAACCTATAAGCAGATGATACCCAGTCTTTTTAATTATAATAGTTTCATAGTGATTTCTGATGGTTTTGAGGCAAAAGCTGGTACAATATCATCTGGTTATAGCCACTTTATGGCATGGAAGTCTATAGATGGAAAAAGAGATGAATCAAATCTTATCAGTCAACTCGAGACACTTATCAGAGGAATGTTGAACAAGAAGACATTACTCGATATTATTCGCCATTTCATTGTGTTTGATAAATCGAGAAAAGAGGATAAAGAGACAGGTATCACTTCCATTTATACCATTAAGAAGTTAGCTTATTATCATCAATATTTTGCTGTAAATAAAGCTGTAGAATCTACTCTAAGGGCATCAGGTTATATCTCTGAAACAAGCGTCGATAATCTCAAAGTAGCGGAATCCCCTGAAAATTTTGGTTTAAATAGTGTAAAGACACAACCTATAGGAGATCATAAAGGAGGTGTTATCTGGCATACGCAAGGAAGTGGTAAATCCCTCTCAATGGTTTTTTTCGCAGGTAAAATCATTCTGACATTAGATAATCCAACTATAGTAGTAATCACTGATAGAAATGATCTTGATGATCAGCTATTTGATACTTTCGCGGCATCAAAACAACTCCTTAGGCAAGATCCTGTTCAAGCTGAAAACAGAGAACATTTGAAAGAATTGCTAAATGTAGTATCGGGTGGTGTTGTATTTACAACGATTCAGAAGTTCCAGCCAGAGGAAGGGAATGTATATCCGAAGTTATCTGATAGGAGAAATATTATTGTCATAGTTGATGAAGCTCATCGTACACAGTATGGTTTCAAAGCAAAAACAATAGACGAAAAAGATGAGCAGGGTAATGTTATTGGTAAAAAGACTGTTTATGGTTTTGCAAAATATTTGCGAGATGCCTTACCAAATGCTACCTATATCGGCTTTACTGGTACACCGATAGAAAAAGAGGATAGAAACACACCAGCTGTTTTTGGTAACTATGTTGATATCTATGATATCTCACAAGCACAAGATGACGGGGCAATTGTGAAGATATACTATGAAAGTAGGTTAGCAAAGATTGGTCTTACTGAAGAAGGTAAAAAGCTAATCAACGATTTGGATAAAGAGCTTAAATTAGATGATCTCGCAGAAAATCAAAAAGCAAATCCTAAATGGAAACATCTTGAAACATTGGTTGGAAGTAAGGATCGTGTAATGCATATTGCTAAAGATATAGTAAATCATTTCGAGCAGAGGCAGGAAATTTTTGAAGGAAAGGGTATGATAGTTACTATGTCCAGGGCTATTGCTATCAATCTGTATAATGAAATCATTAAGATAAGACCTCAATGGCACAGTGATGACCTAAAAAAAGGTGCAATCAAGGTTGTTATAACTTCGTCATCTTCAGAAGGACCCGAAATGGCTAAGCACCATACAACAAAGGATCAGAGACGTGTTTTGGCTGAAAGAATGAAAAATCCAGAGGATGAATTAAGGCTTGTGATTGTATGTGATATGTGGCTTACTGGTTTCGATGTCCCCTGCTTACATACTATGTATCTTGATAAACCAATGAGGGGTCATACACTTATGCAAGCAATAGCAAGAGTGAATAGGGTATATAAAGATAAACCTGGTGGATTAATTGTGGATTATCTGGGAATAGCTTCTGACTTGAAAGAAGCTTTATCGTTCTATTCAGATAGCGGTGGAAGGGGTGATCCAGCTGTTCTTCAAGAGCAAGCTGTTGAGATTATGCTCGAGAAATTAGAGATAGTTTCTCAGATGTTTCATGGATTTGACTATAAGCATTATTTTACAGCTGACACCTCAACAAAACTATCAATAATCCTTTCTGCTGAAGAGCATATTTTAAGTCTTGAAAATGGTAAGAAGCGTTATATCGATGAAGTTACAGCCCTATCGAAAGCCTTCTCTATTGCTATTCCTCATGAGCAAGCAATGGCAGTTAAAGATGAGGTTGCATTTTATCAAGCAGTAAAAGCAAGATTAGTAAAGTTTGATATAACTGGAGCAGGGAGAACAGATGAAGAAATTGAAACTACCATCAAGCAAGTTATAGATAAGGCACTTGTAACTGAAAAGGTAATAGACATTTTTGATGCTGCTGGAATAAAAAAACCTGATATCTCTATACTATCTGAAGAATTTCTTATAGAGATTCAGAACATGGAACACAAGAATATTGCAATGGAAGTGTTGAAAAAACTACTAAACGATGAGATAAAGTCAAGAATGAAAAAGAACTTAGTCCAAAGCCAAACTCTTATGGAAATGTTAGAAAATTCTATCAAGAGATATCACAATAAGATTATCACTGCAGTTGAAGTTATCGAAGAATTGATTGGACTCAGCAAAGAAATAAAAAGAATGGATAAAGAACAAGAAGAAATAGGATTAACGGACTATGAATATGCTTTTTATACTGCAATCGCAGATAACAAGAGTGCAAGAGAGCTTATTCAAAAAGAGAAGCTATTGGAATTGGCTGCTGTTTTATATAAAAAGGTCAAACAAAATGCCTCAATTGATTGGACAATAAAAGAAAGTGTAAGAGCAAAATTAAGAGTAATTGTAAAACACACACTAAAAGCAATATGGCTATCCACCAGATATGCAAGCTTTAGCTACAGAAACTGTAATTAAGCAGGCTGAAATGATTGCAGATGAACTGACAGGTAGTAGATAAAGTTAAAAGAAAAGACAAATCATTAATTTATTTTTTTCAAAAGATATTTTAGAGCCAATTGATATAGTAACAATTCCAGAGGATGAATCAAGAAATGTCTCTTTTGGCCTTTTTGTAAAAGGGGATTCAATGAAGGATTTGGGAATTGATGATGGAGATATTCTTTTGGTTAATGCAAATTCAC
>Ga0067045_1031783_pt1 | contig 11490 bp, 11 predicted proteins | sample TerdegcTABiofilm_FD_59184 | JGI IMG/M metagenome (GOLD analysis project Ga0067045, IMG submission 59184) | Combined Assembly of (Gp0054472, Gp0054536) Wastewater bioreactor microbial communities from Singapore -Terephthalate degrading...
GGCGACGAGGCTGCCAGCGGCGATGGGTATGGCGTACGGTAGACGCGCTGTGACGGGGGTGCCATCGCTGACGTCGATAGGAACGCGAGCGAACAGGCGCATGGTCAGACCCGCCCAGAGCCGCCGCATGCTCGCCAGAAAGTCCTTCCGCCACAGTGTGATCGCGATGGCCATAATCCCGCCCGCAATGGCCGTATAAATCACAGTCCACAGGAGGAACTCGGGGCCCTGCAGCGCGCCCACCGCCATGAGCAGCTTGATGTCCCCGCCACCGAGAATGCGACCGAAGAGAGAGCTGAACAGGAATACACCGAAGCCCGCCGCCAAGCCCAGAAGGCTCGCGCCTATGCCATCCAGACCGTGGAAAACGCCGTTGAGGATAAGGCCAATGATTGCGGCCGGGAGGGTTACTGAGTTGTAGATCTTGCCCGATCGGACGTCGGTGATAACGGCGATGAAGACCACCGCCACCATGACTGCCGTCGTGCTGAGCGTCGCCCAATCCATCACTGTGCTCTTGCCCCTGTGCTGCGAAGATGCCCCGAATGCAGACGCCACAACGCCACCGTGGCGCCCAGGCAGGCCTCTACGGTGACGCTAGCGAATCATTGACTTCCTGCAATGCCTGGACCATCCTGTTACGCAAGGTCGTCCAGGCCCCGAGGCAACCCACCACGATGACCACGAGCATCATCGCGTACTCAACAGAGGTGTTGCCGTCCTCGTCCACCCACAGTCCCATCAAGGCCCCTTGCATGGGAGTGCACTCCTTGCTCGCCTGAGCCACACTGACGAGTGCTCTAAGTTCCCCCAGTCCAGACTGCGCGTTGCCCCTGCCCCAGGGAGTACTCGGCGTTGCCCCGCCGCTTGCTCGTCCGCGCGATTGTACACGAACTCAGACCTTCGGACCAGCATCTCCCACTTACAAAAGGGCGACGACCTGCTCGCGGCTCAAGCCGTCGCCCTGTCTGTCATCCGATTGCTTGCGCGTCTGTTGCTGCGTAAGCTGCGTCTTCTTCGCACAGCACCAACCCGTTGCCCCGGGCGTGCTGTTGCCGAGAGCTACTAGCTGGCGGCGCTGGTGGCTTTGTCAAAGGCGTCCTTACTGTCGGTGATGGACTCCTGGACGCGGCCACCGAAGCCGGTCCAGATCGAGATCGCGGCGACAACGAGCAGAGCGAGCAGCAGGGCGTACTCAACGGTGGTCAGTCCTTCTTCGTCCTTCCAGAGCTTCTTGGCCATCTCGAACATTGGGGTCCCTCCTACCGGGGATGTTTGTCTCGGTGTCAGTCCCGTCTTCGGATGGGTCCGCCAGGACCTTGTCTCATCCTCCGCCGGTCGCGCGACTGATCCGAGCTTGCTGCCTTCTGAAGGTTGTCTCCCTCAGCTTGGGCTCATATTACTCAAGTTAGGCTCAAGAGTCAAGGCCTATGAACGCTTTTTTTCAGTTTTTTTTCTGGACTGGTGCTATAAAGACTAAAGTAACTCTCAAGGTGCTATGCCCCCACTCTACCCGCGCCTAAGTCACCGCAAACATCTCCTTACACAGGTCGCATCCACTGGCCCACGCCTAGGGAGGAAACATGGCCGCGACTGCGAATGATACCTTGGCGCACCTAATCCCGCCCTCGCGCCGCCACACGCCCGATCCAGGGCGGCGGCCGTCGAGGCGAGAACAGATTGGGGCTTGCGATATATGCGAAGCAATCCGGCCCTGAAGACCGGCGACAGTATCTTCGGTCGCATCGCGTTCGGCCTCTTGCGCACTTACGGTGCAATCTGCAGGCGGGCCTCACACCGCGAGCCGGTGCTGCCGCCAGACCACCAGGTGCAGCGCATCCTGGCCATCAAGCTCTGCTGCCTGGGCGATGCCATCCTGGCCGTGCCGGCCCTGCGCGCACTGAAACAGCGCTGGCCGCAGGCGCACCTGACTGTGGTCTGCACCCCGCGCAGTTGCGCGGCTTTCGAGAACCTCGCGTACGTCGACGACATCGTCTGCATCCCGGTTACCGGCCTGTCAGGCGTTGGAGAGCTGATCGCGAACCTCGGCACGGTACGCCGCGCCCTGGCGAAAGTGCGCAAGGAACGCCCCAATCTTGCCGTCGATCTTGACCTGTACTTCAGGGCGACTCCGGTGCTGGCATGCATGTCCGGCGCCCCTGTGCGCGTCGGTTTCGATACGGAAGGGTTCGACCGCGCGGGCCTGTTCACCCACAGCGCGCCCCGGGCGCGTGACCGTTGGGAGGCCGAATGCTTCATGGACCTGCTCCGGGCCATCGGGGTGGATTCTGATGACCTGACCCTGGATTTCCCGATCCCTCCGGCGGCACGCCAGGCGGCCGACCAAATCCTGTCCGCCCACGGCATAGCCCCCGGCGCCGGATTCGTGTCCATGTGCCCCGGCAGCAGCAAGAACTGGCCCAGCAAGCAGTGGTCCACCCACCGGTTCGCTGAAATCGTGGATTTCGTGCACCAGAAGTACCGCCTGCCCACTGTGCTCATCGGCGCCAGTTTTGAGGTGGACCTTTGCGACGAGGTTGCTGGACAGGCATCCGTCGATGTCGCGAATCTCGCGGGCGAGACGTCAGTTCCCGAGACTGCCGCAATCCTGCAGCGGTCCAGCGTGCTCGTCACCAACGACACCGGGCCCCTGCATCTCGCGACCGCGGTGGGAACTCCCGTAGTGGCGATCTTCGGCCCCACGAACGAGAAGAAGTGGGGGCCTCGGGGACCGCGGGATGTGGTGATCACCAATGAAAACTGCGACTGCCGACCGTGCTATTACCTGAGCTACATGCCGGACTGCGAGCATCGGCGCTGTCTGGCGGAAATCCCGGCGTCGAGGGTAAAGGACGCAGTGGCCGGGGTCCTTGGTTGACCGCGTGCGTGTGACATGATCCGACGCGGACACCCATCGTGTCCGCGCCCGGCATTCCGCCGTTGCATTCCAACGTCCAGCGAGGCGCCATGGAGACGAAGCATCACGACAGCCTTGCGCGGCGCGCGCTTCTGCTTGCGACGCCGTCGCTGATCATCCTGGCGATCGCCTGGGCGACGCGCGATTGCACCGTCGATGACGCGTATATCGGCTACCAGCATGTCCGCAACCTGATTTCAGGGCACGGGCTGCAGTTCGACCCGGCGGAGCGCGTGGAGGGCGTCACCAATGCCGGCTGGCTGCTGGTGCTGGCGGTCCTCTCCCCCATCGCCCAGCCCCCGGTGATGGCGAAGATCGCCGGCCTGCTTTCGCTACTCATCGCCACGATCTGGTGCTTCGGATTCGCGGCGCGGTTCTTCGGAAGCGAACCATCGGGCCTGCTGCTGGCGCTCCCGGTCGCTCTGCTAACCGCAACCCATTTCGAGGCAGTGTACTACGCGGTGTGTGGGATGGAATCGGGCCTGCTTGCGGCGATGTTGTGCTTGCTGGTCTGGCTCGTTTCCACCGGACGGTTCACCGCGGCGGGGATTGTCGGCGGCCTTGCTTTCCTGGTGCGCCCCGAGTGCGTCCTGATCTACCCGCTGTGGTGGGCTCTTGCGATGAAGTGGGCGCCGTCCGGTCACCGCAGGGGGATGCTGGGCGGGCTGGTGGCCTGGGCGGTGCTGATCGCCGCCATATCCGCTGCCCGGCACGCTTATTACGGCGACTGGGTGCCCAACACATTCCTGGCGAAGCCCACAACCACGGGCAACCTGATCATCATGGTCTCGCGGACCTTGACGGGCATGAACACCAACCTGGGCCCGCCCTTTGCCGGGGTGCTGGCGATACCCGTGCTGGTACTCGGCATACGGGCTCTCACGAAGCGCCTCGGCGCGGCCGGCCTGATGACGGGGAGCGTCGTCCTGGTTGGCTGGCTGTTTTCGACCTACGCCGTCGTGGACTGGACCCGCAATGCGCGCTATTTCGCACCCTACACCCCGCTGGGTTTCGTGGTGCTCTGGATCGGTCTGGTTGAGGCTGCCCGGAGCGTGGCGGCCTACATCGGCGCCGCCTCGCGGCTGGACGAAACGCTGAAGGCCCTGGCGGTGCTTCTGCTCGTAAGCAATGGTCTCATGCTTTCTTGGCACCTTTCGCCCACCGGCATGCAGTCCTACCCGGGCTACGTCCTCAACAGCCGGCCGCTGCGCGAACCTTGCCTTTGGATGCGCGACAATCTGCCGGCGGAAGCCACCATCGCCACGCGCAGGATCGGCGCCGTGGGGTACCTGACCGAGCGGAGGGTCTTCGACTACTGCTTCGGCCTGAACCACCGTGCCGTGGCCAGGCTCATCCACGAGTCAGGCAAGCAGTTTGATGACCCGCACGATCCCGCACTGGCGCCACTCTGGGCGCAATACGCCCCGGATTATCTGCTGGAAGACCGAGACATCATGACGCGCATCGCGGCCGACGCTGGGGGCACTCTCGAGCGCTTCGAGGTCCACGGGATGATCTACAGCCGGATGAGAGCTTTCCCGCTGGGCCCGGACTCGTCCTGGATCCTCTGCCGCAGGCTGAAACAGCGGGAGCCAGATGGCCCCCCACGACCGGAGAGCAAGTCCACCTGAAGAAGGGTTGGTCGATCCAAAGTGGCCGATTTCATGGTTCGTTGGATTACCCGCTGGGACCGTGAGGCCGTGACGGACATGCTGCGCGAACTCGCGCGGCAACACGGAGTAGAGCCCTCTGATGACGCCCTGAACGAATCCTTTGACTTCGCCCTGAGGTTCCCTGACCAGGTGCGCTTCTGCGTTGCCGTGCGGGATGGGAAAGTGGTGGGGATGGCCTCGATCCACCGCGCATTCAGCACCTGGCGAGGGCAGTCAAAGGGCACGATCGAGGACGTGTTCGTGGCGCCGGAAGCCCGCAGGACCGGGGTGGCCACGGCGCTCCTGACGTTCCTGATTGCCGAGGCGCGCCGCCGCGCGTATTGCGCGCTGTCGCTGGATGTGATGGCCGACAATGAGGGGGCCCGAAGCCTGTATACGCGCTGCGGGATCGTCGATTCGGGCTATGTGGTCTGCCAGATTGATCTCAGTACGGATGGGAGCTGAAGGACTCAGTATGCTCCGCGCGCTGTGAGGACCGCGGGGATGGTGAGCAACAGCAGTTTGATGTCCAGCCACAGATTGCGGTTACGCACGTACTCGATGTCCATGCGGATCCACTCATCGAAGCCGATGTCGCTGCGACCGCTCACCTGCCAGATGCAGGTGAGGCCCGGCTTGACGGCCAGGCGCTCGGTCTGCCACGGCTCGTAACGCTCCACTTCGGCGGGGATGGGCGGGCGCGGGCCTACCAGGCTCATCTGCCCGAACAGGACATGGAACAACTGGGGCATCTCGTCGATACTGTACTTCCTCAGGACCCGTCCCACGCGAGTGATGCGTGGGTCGGCTTTGATCTTGAACACGGGGCCGCTGGCTTCGTTGTCATCTTCGAGGCTGTCGCGGATGTCCGGGGCGGAGGCGGTCATTGAACGAATCTTGTAGAGCAGGAATGGCCTGCCGTTCCGACCGAGGCGATATTGCCTGAAAAACACGGGACCGGGGGTCTCAAGCCTGACCGCGATAACTGCCACGACCATGATCGGCGCGGCGATGACGATCGCCGCGGTTGCGCCAAGGATGTCCAGGAGCCGCTTGGTGAACAGGTACCAGAGCGGATCGGTGGTTCGCACCCGCGGCAGAGTGCATGATCTAGCGCCGCTGGAGGACAGGCGCGAGATGCCCATCACTTCCCAACTTTCGCAGCATCGCGATTCACGGCGCCCTTGCCCGTATACCACATGGCCACGGAAGCGGGATAGACGGCGCGGAGAAGCTCGGTGAGCGGCTTGATGGAGGTCTTCAGGTCCTCAGTGCGCGGGTACGAACGCAGGATGATGATCATCCCGCCTGCCCCGCGCGGCCCCGTGGCGACGTGCCAACCGTGGGAAGTCCAGTCCGCGGTGGTTGCGCCCGGCCGGGCGTAGACGAACAGAGAGACCTCACGCTTGTCCCCTTTCACTGCGTACACCGCGCGCGCCTCCAGATCGCCCGGGTGGGGGCAATCTTCGGGCGCCTGAACCCGCAGCACCTCGTTCTCCTGCATCTTCCAGCCCTGTGCCGGATAGCAGCCAGTAGGCGCGTGGATGGACCGCCAGTCCGTGCCGTAGATGGCGGTGTAGCTGATCGCGTCGTCGGGCGCCTCGTAGATGCGCTGCTCCATGGCGTCGGCGGCCAGGTACTCGAAGATTCCCTGGTCTACGTCGCGCTCCACCGCTTTGTACTTGCCCACAACTCTCGGCACTTTGGAGAAATCAGGCGTGTAGGCTGCTTCCGTCTTCCGCAGAGCCATTGCGCCCTGGGTCAGCCCCGCCCCGACCAGGAGCACGATCCCGGCGATCAGATATCGTCGCGTATCTTGCTGCACTTGAGCACCGTCCCCACGATGAACAGCCCGATGAGGGCCATGAGAAACACGAAGATCCCGGATGCCTCGTGGAAGAAGCCCTCCGCGGCCTTCGAGCCGAAGATGCGCCCGAGTATGAGAGTGAGAGCAATTCGCGAGCCATTTGCGAACAGAGCCACGGGCACGGAGAGCACAACGATGGCGACGCGCTTCCACATGGGCGCAACCACCAGGTAGGCGTACAGCGCGCCCAGAGCGGTCATGGCGATTGCGGACTTCAGGCCACTGCAGACGATGGCGACCTCGAAGGTGTACTCCGGAATATGGATCACGGTGCCTTCACGCACGGTGGGAATGCCGATTGCGGTGGAGAAAGCGGCCCCGAACTGGGCGCTGAAGATCTGCAGCGGTTGGGCGAACTGGTCCACGAGAAGGCGGGCGATAGGCACACCAAACGCGAGATAGGCCAGGGGGAAGGCGGCAACACGCGTGGCAGGCAGGCCGTAGAGCCAGATGCAGACCCCGAACATGGTGACGATCAGCGCGAAGCCCGACCCGAAATTGACGTCCCACCAGGTGGCGACCAGGTGCATGGCCAGGCCGATAAGGATCAGCGGAAGACCGAACCGGTGCCCGACAGACGGCTGGGCCAGGAACTCATCCTTCTTGCGATAGAGGAGGAAGCCGCTAATGATCGGCACGATCAGACCGTGGCCGTAGTACTCATCATTCCACCAGCGGTCCAGCATCCAAAGGATGTACTGACCGAAGCAAAGCAGCAGGGCGGCCAGTACGAAATACAGATACGCCGGAGGCACGCGTTCAGGGCTCTTCTGGATCGGCTCGACCTGGACCTGTTCGGACATGCTGCTCAGACTCGCCTCCGCCTTTTGACCTCAACCAGCCGGGGGTCGGATCGGCGCCGTGTGGTGAGAGCGCCCTCGCGGTGGAGATAGATCACCACGCCCACAACGGCCCCCACCAACCCCAGGAGAATCAGGACGACGGAGCCCCCGATGCGTTCGGAGAAGGCCTCCGACATGCCTTGGAGCGACTTGCCGATCGTGGCCAGGGCCAGTCCCAGGCGCTCGCCCAGGTCCTGCGGGAGCTCAGTGCTCTCCACAGTTTCGTTCCGCAGAGCCAGCCCGCCGATTACTGCGTTCAGGAGCGCCGCCAACCCCAGCGCAACCAGCAGACCCACCGCGCCGTAGCCCAACGCATCCAGTGCGCTGACGCGCCGGTGACGCTTGCGGCGCCGGACTTTGACAATCCCCTGCCAGTCCGCGCCGCAGTTGGGGCAGGGGTCTTCCCCGGGCAGGAGTTCCTGCCCGCAGAAGCAGATGCGGGTCTGCGTGCGCCCACATTCGGGACAACGTCCATCCGCGCCCACGGGTGCATCGCACCATCGGCATTCCAGTTCGTCATGGCCCGGAGTCGCCGGGCCGTTTTCGCTCGCCATCCGCATCTATCCTTGTCGGCGATGCCCATAGCGGCCATCCCGCGAGGTGCGTGAGTAGCCGGCGCTACTGTGCATTCCCTCCGGCCGGGGAATCCGCGCCGCTCGCGTCTTCGCGCGGCTGCATGCGCTCCAGCACTTCAGGCGGGAGGTCGCGCTTAGCGTTAGGATCGGCCTCCAGCAAGACCCAGCGCCCCAGGGAGAGCCGCTTGCTCGTAACGTACCCCTCGAAATCCCGGTCTTCCGCGAGGTTCACGGCGTAGGCCGGTCCCCACTCTTTGAGCATCCGCTCGGTGGCGTCCAATGCCGGGTTGGCCACCGCCGGCGTAAGGAGCATCCACCTTATCTTGCCCACCTTGTCTTCCATGTTGCGCAGGTCGCCGCGGGTCTTCGGCAGCCAGATCGCCGTCCGGTCGCCAAACCAGGCGATGGTCCATGGCGCATCGGTCAGAATCGGCCCGGTGGTGGTCGCCGTCACTTCCCGAGCGGACTGAGCAGTGCCGATGAGCATGCGCTGGTCGGGCGTGATCTCGCGGAAGCGGAACAGCTCCAGTCCCACCGGAAGGGCGTTGATCACGAGAAGCACGCCCATGCCGATGCGCAGCAGGCGCATGCGGCGCTCCTCAACCGGTTCATCGATGCGCGCATTGAGCAGGCGCAGGAAGAACCCCGCGGCGATGACGATGGCAAACGGGGCAAGCGGGGCAAGCTGGCGCGTGTCCGGGCTCACCAGGGCGAGCGCGATGGCCATCACGATGAAGATTGAGTACCACAGGTAGCGCATGCGCTCGAAGGCCCTGGGGCCCAGGGTGACAATCACCGCCACCAGGAAGAACGGCGTGACATACAGCCCCGCAATGCCGGGCAGAACGTTGTACAGTGCGGCGATTCCGTCCCGGAGCTTCTCCAGGATCTCCACGGGACGGTCCAGGACGTACCATGGCCACGAGGGGTACTCGTCGATGAACTGGCGATAGAGCGTGTTCCCGGGATGGGTGCGGGTGCCCATGATCGACTCGGCCGCGCGGAAATTGAAGAACGGGTCGCCGACCACGTTCACGTTGCGCACACACCAGGGCGCGATGACCACGGCGAAGACCACAAGGAACACCAGCAGCGTTGTCCACCGGCCCAAACGGTCACTGGACACCAGTATGTAGATGGCGATCAGCGGCAAGACCACGATCCACAGGACCTGGGTAAGGTAAATCAGGCCCATGAGAAGCCCGGCGATGGTGGCCAGGACCAGCCGCCACCTCTGCTTGCGCGCCAGCGCGTGGAGCACCAGGAACAGCAGGGAGACCCAAAGGCAGAGCCAGGTAGTCTCCAGACCCGAGATAGAGTAGCCCAGCAGCAACAGATTGGTGGCGTACAGGGCCGTCGCGAGGTACCCGGTGCGGATGTCGAAAAACTGCCAGCCCAGGAAGAAGACCACAGGGGCGGTCAGGAGGAACCCGAGGCCGCAGGAGAGAGCCAGCGCCCGTGAGTCGTCAGGCATGAGCTTCATAAACTGCGCGGCGATCCACGGATGGACGGGCGACAGGGTCAGCTCCGGGTGCTTCTCGATCCGAGGGACCCGCGCAAGGCTCAGCGGACGAACGATCTTGGTGGTGTAGCCGTCCCCATTTGCGAGATTGCGGGCCACCTGACCGTAGTCCATGGCGTTGATGTCGCTGATCCCTTTGAACCGTCCCGCATGGTACATGAGGTACGAGACGATGACCAGCAAGGCAACCAGCAGGACAAGCCCCACCTTGCCAACGGTCTCCATCCAAGTCTTGGTAGTGTCCATCCGTCCAGCCAGGCCCCCTTCGAGGCGCATGAAGGCTCAGTACGGCAGTCGACGCATTCTACCACAAGAACCGCTCAACCAACAATCGCCTGCGGAAGAGGGACCCCATGGCGGCGAAAGACATCACAGCAACGACGCGTCAACCACGGCGCCGTCCCGCATGGACAGCTTCGCGGCTTCTAGTGCTGCCATGGTCCTCCTGACATCGCGACCCGACGATTCAGGCTCGCGTCCGTCCAGTATCGCGGACGCGAACTCGGCAAGCTGCTCGCGCATCCCGCCGCCGTCCTGCAAAGGCGCATCGATGGTCTCGTCGCCCAAGACCAGTCCGTTCGTCTCGATTCTTAGCGCGTTCTCCTCGCCGATGACGATGCACTCCCATGCACTGAAGACGCAGTTGATAGAATGCTGCTGGGTAGCCATCGCGCCGTTGGCAAGGTTCATCTGGATCGTGATATCGTCGTAATCGCCCCAATGGGGGTTGGTGCGCCTGCCGGTGGCGAATACGGTTTCCGCCGGGGAATCCATGAGCCATAGGATGGCGTCCACTTCGTGGGAACCGTACCCGTACAGCACCCAGCCACCCGCGAGGTCCGGGTTCGCCGACCAGGGCGCGTTCGGGTACTCCTTCATCAGCCCGAGCCTGCGGCGCAGGACGTTCACCGGCCGCCCGATGGCCCCCTCGTGGATCATCTGCTTCGCGAGGCGATTGGCATTGCGGAACCGCAGCACCTGGCCGATCATCAGCACGGTGCCCGCCTCATCGGCTGCCGCGATCATCTCATCGGCATCCGCAAGGGTGGTCTCCATTGGTTTCTCGCACAGGACATGCTTACCCGCTTGGGCGCAGGCCACTGTGGGCGCCCGGTGCAGGTGATGCGGAAGGCAGATGCTCACCGCCTCCACCGCGGGGTCAGCGGCCATCTCCTCGACGCTGGTGTATGACCGCTCGGCGCCATACTGACGGGCGCATTCCTCCGCGCGCTCGGACTGGATATCGCAGGTGGCCACGAGCTTGAGTCCGGGCACGAACTCCAGGGCATCCAGGTGGGCTCGGGCGATTCCGCCACAGCCGATGATGCCGTAGCCGATGGGTGCGGGCATGGATGATCGATGATCCTTTCGTGGTTGAACAGCAGGTAGCCCGGGCTATCCGGTTCAGGGCCGTCTCCCCCGGTGAGGTGGTCCGAAGTGGCGATTCCCGGAGCCCTGCCGGCTGCGCGAGGCCTCCGCGATCTTCCTGTCCATGAACTCGTCGGTGAGGCCCGTGTTGACCTCGTAGTCTTTGAAACTGGCGGAGACCCGGGCCTGCTTGCCCTCGCCGGCGAAATCACCCTTGACCACGCAGTCCACCTTCGTGGGCATCCAGAAGCCGCCGGACTTCGCGTACCTGAAATCCACGCTGAGGATGAGCTTGTCGCCGGAGAAGACGTGTACCTTGTCGGTGGTCCAGCGGTCCGAGCGCACCCAGACCAGCACCCGGGCGTTCCTGGCTTCGGCGTTGTCCTTGTTTTTCGGGACGAGCTTCACACAATACGTGGTCACTCCGCCGTCAGTGCGCTTCCCAACGAAGGATGCAGTGGTCTCCTTGTCGATCTCCTTCGCGAGGTCCCCGAACAACAACGCGCGGCGCGGGATGAGTATCAGGCCGCGGGAATCCACGAAGACCTTGTCCGGGCGTTTCACGTAGACTTTCGCGGAACGCACGGGCATGTCCACATCCGGTATCTTTGCGTCCACGGTCACCGTGGCCGTGTAGTCTTTCACGCCGTCTTGCGCCTGCATCGCCTTGCGGACCACATCCATGGGCGCGAGGTCGGCCAGGGCAAGGGACCGCGGTACAAGCACTACGCAGGCGATCAGTATCAT
>Ga0067045_1005616_pt1 | contig 11488 bp, 7 predicted proteins | sample TerdegcTABiofilm_FD_59184 | JGI IMG/M metagenome (GOLD analysis project Ga0067045, IMG submission 59184) | Combined Assembly of (Gp0054472, Gp0054536) Wastewater bioreactor microbial communities from Singapore -Terephthalate degrading...
CCGGACCCGACGGCACCCGCGGGGACCTCTATCTAGTCGTAAGAGTTCGAAAGCACCCGGACTTCCAGGTACGGGACCGGGACATTCATACCGAAGTTGACGTTCCATTCACCGTCGCCGCGCTGGGCGGGGAAGTTCAGGTCAAGACGCTGAACGGTACACGCTCCCTGAACATTCCGCCGGGCGTTCAGAGCGGACAGAAGATTCGCGTTGCCGGCCATGGCATGCCGAATCCGAGCGGCAAGCCCGGAGACCTCTATGCCCGGCTGCGCGTCATTGTGCCCAAGGAGCTCAGCCCGAAAGAGCGCGAGCTCCTGACCGAACTGGCCCGCCTGCGCGGCGACACGGTCAGAACCTAGACTTGGAGGCAACGAGCATATGCCACGCGCCCCCCAAGAACCCGTATACATGATCAGCGTTGCGGCGCAGTTGACCGGGCTACATCCGCAGACGGTCCGCCTTTACGAGAGGCTCGGCCTGATCACGCCCCGGCGTGTCAGCAACAAGAACCGGCTCTACTCCGACGAGGATATCGCTCGGCTGCAGCAAATACGCAGGTTTACCCGCGACATGGGCGTGAACCTCGCCGGCGTCGAGGTCATATTGGATCTCCTGCGACGAATCGAGGAGATGCAGGCCGAGATTGACCGTCTTCAGGCTGAACTCAACAGGCGGTCGCGCACCACAACCTAGCAGCCGTGCGTCGTCAGTGGCGAAAGTGGCGAATGCCGGTGAACACCATCGCGATGTTGTGCGCGTCGCAGACGGCGATGGTGTCGCTGTCTCGTCGCGAGCCGCCTGGCTGAATGATCGCCGTTACTCCCGCCGACGCGGCGGCCTCGGGTCCGTCGCTGAACGGGAAGAATGCATCGGAGGCCATCACGGCGCCTCTCGCCTTCTCGCCTGCCTGACCGACGGCCAGCCGAACCGACTGCACGCGGTTCATCTGCCCCGCGCCCACGCCGACCAGCGTGGTTCCCTGCGCCAGAACGATGGCATTCGACTTAACATGGCGCACGACACGCCATGCGAAGCTCAGCGCATCACGTTCCGCCTCGGTCGGAGCACGGCGAGTCACGACGCGAAGATCGGCCGGTGATACGATGTGCAGGTCCCGTTCCTGCACCAGAAATCCGCCGACTAGCTGCTTGGTTTCCCAGCCTCGTGCGCGCTGTCTCCAGCCCTCCAGCGGCCCCACGGCCAGCAATCGGACGCTGCCCCCCCACTTCGGCCGCTGCGTCAGTACGGCAAGCGCCTCAGGCTCGTAGGAAGGCGCGATGATGACTTCATAGAACTGACCGGGGTCTGTAAGGAGACCGGCGGTCTCAGCGTCCATGGGCCTCGTGAACGCCGCAATGCCCCCGAAGGCAGACACAGGATCGCACTCCAGAGCCGCCCGAAATGCCTCAGCGAGGTTGTCGCCTATCGCGGCGCCGCACGGGTTCGTATGCTTCACAATGACGCACGCCGCCGCATCATGGAACTCCTTCACAGCCTCCAGCGCAGCATTGGCGTCGCACAGATTATTGTAGGACAGCTCTTTGCCTCCGAGAACCTCGGCATGGCCGATGCAAGGCTCACCCGAAGGGATCTGTCGGTAGAAGGCCGCCCGTTGATGGGGATTCTCGCCGTAGCGGCACGCATAGGCCAGGGCGCCACCCGATGCATAGGATGCCGGCATGTCCGTTACGCCAGCCAGATCGCGCATCCATGATGCGATCTCGGCATCATAGGCAGCCGTCAGACTGAACGCCTTGGCGGCCAGACGACGTCGCATGGCCTCGGAGCACGCCCCTCCATTGTCACGCATATCTGCGAGGACGGCCTCGTAGTCCGAGGCATCCGTGACAACCGTGACATCGCGGTGATTCTTCGCGGCTGATCGGATCATGGCGGGCCCGCCGATGTCAATGTTTTCGATGCAATCTTGTACACCAGACCCGGAGGATACAGCATCGGCGAATCGGTACAGATTGATGCAGACGAGGCTGATAGGCCGGATACCGGCGGCGGCCGCCGACTGCACGTGTTCTGGCAGATCTCGTCGGAAGAGGATCCCACCGTGCACAAGGGGATGAAGTGTCTTTATCCGGCCGTCCAGCATCTCCGGGAATCCCGTGAGGCTTTCGATCGCGGTGACGCTGATCCCCGCCTCCGACAGGGTCCGCGCCGTTCCGCCCGTCGAGACGATCTCGTAGCCAAACTCCACGAGGCCGGTAGCGAATGGAATGAGGCCGCTCTTGTCGGTTACGCTCAGCAATGCGATCGGTTTGTTCTCGCTCTTGTTCGATGCCATGCCAGTCTCCCTGTGAAAAAGGCCGAGCGCCTGAGCGGCAATAGTCGCTGCCCAGGCGCTCGGCACATCATCTTGGCAGACGCTCCCCCGAGGTTCACTCCTCGATTGCGCCAGTCACGTCTGCCTGCTGTCCCATTCTACCGCATGGGATCGACTATGTGCTCCTACAGGTCGCCAAGACTGGTCTTGGCTACGAGCGGCGCAATCGCGGCATCCAGGGTGGCCTCGGTGGTTCCCGGCTTGACGTCGCCGAATAGGAACCAGCGTTCAACATGCTCGATCGTATCGCCGGGCTGTATCGTCATGAGCGGGCCGACAGTCTCCACCTCCATGAACGTGCCCTTCGTGAACGTCTCACAGTTGCATCCTTCGTCCGGGTACTTCGCTCCGGGCATGTACGGGAACCGCTTCACGAAGAGCGTGCCGCCGTTCAGGTACGCCATCCAGCCCTGCTTGTTGGCCACCCCGACTTTCTGAGCGAAGTTCATGGTCTCTTCCGTCCGGAGACGGATGTACTTCTTGCCGATCGTCCATCGCGGGTCGGTGAAGTCGGTGTAGTGCCAGAGCACCATGGGGCGGGCAGGCAGAACATAGTCATCGTGGGAGATGTAGGGCTCCTGCGGGATGATGGTCGTGCCTCCGCCCGCAACGATCGTCAGGGCCCACGCTGCGGCCTCAACCGACCAGACGCCCTTGTTGGTGAGACGATGCGCGACCTTGACCCCCGTTCCGACCGGATCCAGCGTGACTACCATCTCTTTCTGCATCCCGGTGTGCTGCTCGACAGCCTGCGTCAGCCTGATGCCGTCGGTGCCCACCATCTCGAAGGCCACCTTGTCGTTGTCAGGCGCATAGCTGCGCGGCTTTACCTCAGGCGCATGCCAGAACCGATGCCCTCCATAGGGCTTCCACACTCCCCACTCGGTCTGAACTACGTCGTCAGGCAGCTCGGCAAACACATTCGCCTTTCCCACGAAGCCATAGCGAATAACCCGAGGTCCGATGTCCGTTGTGACAATGACCTCCACGGTTCCGTTGGTCAGCTTGTAGCAGTTGGGCTGACCGAAATACGCAACTTTCTCCACCTTCACGTCCCCTTTCGACGGAGTACACCACAGAGACACGGCTGCCCAGGCGGCGGCCAGCGTCATGATAACGCGCATCAGGCACCTCCATCCTTGTTTCCCACAGATCGCTCGACCACCTCGACGACGCCATCCCGGATGCGGAGACGTCCCTCAGCGAAGAGCCGGACCGCTTCCACGTAGGTCCGGTGCTCATGCGGCAGAATCCGGGCCGCGAGGGTCTCCGCAGTGTCGCCGGCGAGAACAGGGACACGCGTCTGCAGAATGATCGGTCCGTGGTCGTATTCCTCATCCACAAAGTGAACCGTGCAGCCGCTCTCCGTTGCGCCGCTCGCCAGCACGGCCTCGTGGACGCTCATTCCATACATGCCCCGGCCTCCAAATGCCGGCAGAAGTCCGGGGTGCACATTCATGATCCGCCAGCGGTATCGTGACACCACGCGGGATGGAAGAAGCCTCATGTATCCTGCCAGGCAGATGAGGTCCACGCGATGTTCATCGAGCAGCGCCAGCAGCTTGGCGGCGTAGACATCGTCTGCGCCGTCTCGGGGCGGACGAACCACTGCGACGGGTATTCCGGCCGAAGCCGCTCGTGCGATCGCAGGCGCTTCCTTGCGCGTTCCGATCACGAGCACCACGTCGCCGGAAATCACCTGCGTGCGGCACCCGTCTATGATCGCCTGCATGTTGGACCCGCGCCCATGCCCGCTGACCATCACGGCTATCCGGGTCGGCGTCAGTTCGGCGAGGTTCTGTGCTGATCGCATGTCGTCCGCTATTATAGGTTCCGCCTATCGCCGCGTCAAGCTCTCGGTGTCTTTGACAGGAGGCGTTCCAGCAGCATAGGGGCCGTTAGGGTCCCGCGGTAGCTGGCGTCACGTCGAAGTCCTGCTCCCAGACCTCCTGAGGCGCATACGCATAGAGGTCCGCGTTCCGCAAGAAGAAACGCAATCGGACCGGCTGCCGCTGCATGGTGGCCGGGAACCGGTCGCGATCCCAGCGCAGGACATGCTGCACGCTGTCGCCTGCGAAGGGCTTGCATTGATCGCGACTGAAGCCCGGAACCACGCGATTGCGACTGTCGAGGAGTTCAGCAACCACGAAGCCGTCACCGTGAGTGCGAGCGTTGATCGTAACCGCGGGCACGCTTGGCGCCTCGGTGCGGCTCACCAGCATTCCCTCCCTATCGTCTGCCCTCATCGAGCAGAAGCCATCCAGGCGAAGTCGCGCCAGACCGATCGCTGCCTCATCGCGCGGCTCGTCATGCGCCTTCAGGCACCCCCCATAGTAGAACCAGAGTTCGTCCTGTACGCGAATGGGAGCTCGGGCAGTGTAGATCATGGCGGCATCGAAGTCGCCCGGGTCCCCGCGCGGAATGAACGGCTTCCGATCGGGTGTGCGCGTCCAGTTAACAAGATCCCAGCTCCACGCCAGCTCCACGTCCACCGTTCTTGGCGAGCTTGCCTGCGCCGCGAGCATAGCGGCAGGACTGTAGCGCCCCACCTTCACATAGCGCGCACGGTACATCCATGCGAGGCCGATGTACAACCCCTGGTACGGAAAGACGGGCATGCCGTAGACCTGAGTCGCGTCCAGGTCCAGATCGTCGGCAATGAACACCGGTCCATCTACAGGCTTGCTCCAGTGGATGCCGTCGTCGGACACCGCGACTCCAACCGAACGGCCTCGACGGCTCTGCGCCTTCCATGTTGCCGCGAACCGCGACCGCAGGGAATCCCTGAAGACGTTGACGACGTCGGACGACCGGAACAGAGGACGCGCTGCAGCGTCCTCGGAGTAGCGCCAGCGCAGGCCGTCTGGCGAAAAGGCCAACCGAGGACCGGAGGAGTAGTCGAATCCGTACAACCGATACCGTCGCGCGGGATCTTGCTCCCACGGGCAGCATACGACGCTTGGATTGTGGCACGATCCGCCNGTGGCCGACTTGTCCCAGTCCGACACCACCAGATTGTTCTTGCGATCCGTCTGGCCACGAAGAAGCCCAAGGTTCGGTTTGCGCCACTCAATACCGTCCCGAGACTCGGCGTACCCCACGTGCTGACCGTCCATGATCAGCTGGTACCACAGCCTGTACCGACCGCCGTCTTCCAGCACCGTCCCGTAGACATACGGGCCAGCAACAGCGGTTCCTGCTTCCCAAGGACGATCTCGTTTGATAATAGGATTCGCCGACAACTTAGACGCTTGATGGAACACCCTGGCAAGTCCAGCGGATTCCTCGACAACGGTTGCGTCAAGGAAGAGCCTGCGCCATAGGCCTTGCGCCGGATCGGCATAGCCTTGTTCTGGCGAGGCCACCGTTTCGCCCGCAACAGAGCTGCGTGCCCGTCGAATGTCGCTCTGCTGCTCCTCACTTGCCGCCATCCGGCAGCTCGCCGCCGCAACTGCGGCGAGAAACTCGCGTCGCTGCATAGATTCCCTCCAATATATAGCTTTCGGCCTATTTCCTATACACCCTGCGCTGCTCTGCCTTGCCGCAGGGCCCATCATCCGCGGCGCAGGGCAACCTTCCGCCCGCTGTGATCTCAATCTCTCACGTGCGCGCGATCTTCTTTTCGCGCGAATAGTTGCCACAAAACCGTCTCGGCTTTGTCTCACCGATCGGTAAGCACTACTTCCAGCGAGGTTCACCCAGATGTACAGCAACAGCAACAACAGCAGCAACTCCCATCCAATCCAGGAGGTGACGGTGATGAACTGTCATGACGTATGGGATCTCCTGTCGGCCTATGCTGACGGCGAGACCGACGCCCACGAGACCGAGATCGTCGAGAGCCACATCGCGACATGCTCGGACTGCGCTCGTGATCTTCAGTTTATGCAAGGGACGCACGTGGCCCTGCAGGCGCTCCCCGAAGTCGAGCCCCCGATCAGTCTCCGCTCGGCCATTCTTGCCGCGACCGTTAACCGGCCGTCTCTGACCGAGCGCTTCACCACTGCAGTTCGCCGCGGCCTTGCTCCCGCTCCGGTCCGCTACGGCGCTCTGGCGGCCGCCGGTGCAGCAGCAGCCCTGACAGCGGTGACAATACGCGACCAGAAGAGCCCGGTCGACTACGTGCGCACCAGCCCGACGGTTGTTGCCACGGTGCCGCCCGCTCCCGCCCCAGTCGAGCGCGCAGAATCAGCCCCGTCGCTCGACCTGCTGGACGTGTATGAGCCGCCGACTTCGACCGCTCGAGCCCTGACGCCGCGCGTCCGACAGACCCGAAACCGCTCGCAGGAGCCTCGTCCCGCAATCCGAATGGCTTCTGCCTCAACTCGCAACCCGGTGCATCCGGCAACCAGGCTGGCGAAGGCGAACGGCGATACCAAGACAAAGCAGGCCGCCACTGTCGACGAGCCCACCGGATCGGCTGTTGCCCCCGCTCCGACGACGCCGGTCATGTCTCCTGAGCCAGAGCCCGCCCCACGCACCATCGTGGCGTCGTCCGAGACTGCGCCGAACGAGAGTGCGACGGCGCCAGCAATCGAGAACGCAGGTCGCAGCGCCCGCATCGTGCTGACAGCATCCAGAGTGACGCTCGATCCTGCTCAAGCGGCAACGCTCGCCGATCTCCGCCGATCCCTCGGGCAGCACAGCAACGGCGCCGTATCGGCTGCGAATCTCGGCAACGCGCGTGATCGGCAGATCCGTGTGGACGTGATCCGCGGAAGCTTCTAGAGACAGACCACGACATTGACCTTGCACGGCGTGACGACATGGAGGTACTTCCATGAACTATAGACCAACCCACAAACTGGCCATGACGCTGGCAGCGGGCGCTCTGATGTTGAGTGTCCGCTTAGGTGCGTTTGGACAGACCCCTGCTCCGGCTCCGCTCGACCTGACGGGCAAGCTGGAGAAGCCCAGTCTGTTTGCGGGCCAGAGCCTGTCGTACGTGGACAAGAACGGCGCTGCCACTCGCGCCTCCAAGCCATTCCTGGAGAGCCTGCGTGGCAACGGCACGCGCGCCGGTTACATGCTGTCGCATGGCGGCATTGTGCCTGCGTCCGTTCGCGTCTCTGTGGGTGCACGCTCGCTGCGGGCCAATACTGACTTCAGTCTCGACTACAACAGCGGGATGCTCGTGTTCGCCGAACCGGTTCGCCGATTCGATACGGTGACGGTCTCCTACGAGTACGTGGAGGGTCTCGACGGCTCTCGCTCCGTCGCTCCAAACTCCGGTCTCGCGATGAACTTCCGCGGCACGTCGCTGAACTTCGGCTACGGCGTGTCTTCCTTCAACGGGCTTGACTTCAACAGCTACGGCCTTGCCATGAACAGCAAGGTCGGATCATCCGGCAGTCTCACGGGCCTGATGTACTTCAGCACACCCGCGGCCAGCAACGGAAACGTCGTTGGACGCACCGACACGACGCGCGCCGGCAACCAGAAGCGCAACGAAGCCGCCGCCAAGAGCGACCGCCTCATCACCCAGAACCTGAACATCAAGTCCGGCAATGCCACCGTCCGGGCCACCTTCCAGGACGTGGGCGCTGCGTTTGGCGGTTTCCAGGCGATGCGCCAGTCTAACGCCAACAATGCCAGCCTGCTCCAGGAGATAGCCAATCTGGAGAAGGAGCGCGGCATCAAGCGCCTCGGATTTGGCAGCAGCCTGAACCTCGGCGGCCAGAGCGCCGTCGGCGTGGACTGGGATCGCATCACCGACAGCACGGGGGACGTCACGCGTCAGGGCATGTCGCTGAACCTCAAGGGAATGTCGTTCCAGTACAGCGACCTGAACATCGACAAGGGCTTCTCGGCCTTCAAGCAGCTTCGCGAAGGCGAGGCCGGTCAGTGGGCGCGTGAGCGCGGCATCCGCCGCACGACGATGTCCTTCGGTCTGACGCCCGGCAAGGACAGCACGTTGGGCTTCGGTCAGACGTCTCTGCGTGATGCAACAGGCGCCATGACCCGACAGAACATCACACTGAACACGAAGACCACACAGGTCGCTTACAGCCGCCGCTCTGCGGAGGGCTCCTTTGGCCGTCTGAATGACCTGTCCGACGCAGAGAAAACCGAGTTGGCGCTCGACATACGGCGACAGTTCAACCCGAATGCCGCAGCTGGTGAAGTGACCCAACAGGACCGCCAGCAGATCGGGCTGGACGCTGGCCTCGATCGCTCTCGGCTCGCCATGAAGACAGCCCTGGACAAGAACACCGGGCTCGCCTTCAGCCAGTTCACCATCGGTGACGGCTCCGGTTCGATCCGTCGCAACACACTGGCGCTATCAGGCAAGTCGTTCACGCTCAACTACCTCGATCAGAACGTGGATCGCGACTTCGCACGCCTAGGGAATCTCAGCGATTTCGAGCGTTCCCAGTTCGGCAATGAGCGAGGCATGCGCCGAAGCGCTCTCGACATGACCCTCAAGCTCAACGGCGCCTCGTCGCTGGCGTTCAACCAGGCTTCGTTTGGGGACGATTCCGGACGTCTTACCCGNCAGTCCATCGCCTACACCGGCAAGGGNCTCAACGCACGCCTGAACCTTGCTTCCTCCGATCAAGCCTTCGCGCGCGCACGCGATATCGCNGGCCTGTCGGACNACGACCGCAAGGTGATCGAGGAGGAGCGCGGCTTCAAGCGGATGGACTTCGCGGCTGACGTGACTGCCCTGAAGGGGTTGTCGCTCCAGACCTACGTCTACAATGCCAACAACGCCACCACCGATGAGACGCGCAACCGGTACCGCCATTTCGCGATCTTCACGCCGTCCCGGACCAGCCGCATCGCTCTGCTCAACGAGGGCGGATCGTCGGCATTCGGCGGCGCTGTCGCCAACGGCGTAGATCACACGAACATCGCCCTCGATCAGCAGCTGGCGAGAGGCATGAAGCTCAACGCCTTCACCGACACGGTCCGAACCGTCGCGGGGGATCAGCGCAGCAGCGTAACGACCAACTTCCTCCACTTCGAGACCGACCGAAGCAAGGCGAACAACCTCATGGCGGAAACGAAGCGCATCCAGCACAGCGACAGCCGCTTCGAGAACACGACTCAGCTCGACATGAACTTCCGCCCGGCACGCAACATGTCGCTTCGCCTGAACCATCTGAACGTGGACCGCGGCTCTGAGCCCTCGGCAATGACCAACGCCGTAGAGCTCGGCGTGCAACTGAGCAAGACGCTGTCGTTCTCGACGGCATACAGCTTGACCGACACGAACAACGGCACGAACGCTTCGGCCAAGTCGTTCTCCCTTGCCGGAGCGCTGACGAGCAACCTGAACTTCAAGGGTACCTACACCGAGGCCGGTGTCGTGGGCCGCAACCGGCGCGCCGCATCGGACATTGCGATCAGCAACGCCAAGCCCTTCTCGTTCCTCGGACTGCGCGACACAACCATGTCGTTCAAGTACGTCGCTCTCAACGATCAGGGCCGCAAGAACAGCGAAGCCGTCGCTGGCGCGATGCAGGCCAAGCTCGGCAACAATCAGCTCGCCTTCGAGTACGGCGGATCGCTCGATCCCAAGAACAACAGCGCCGTCAGCCGATCGTTCAGCTTCATCAGCGATCGCAACGAGAAGCTGCCGCTCCATTTCGACATCCTGTACAAGGCCCGCAACATCAATGGCGGCGATGTTCAGCTCGTACGCCGCTACAACCTTGCGCTGCGCGTTGACAAGCAGACCAGCATGACCTACACCTATTCGTCGCTGCCCGAAGACGGCGCCGGCAAGATGCAGCCGCTGGTCAGCTCTGCGTTCGCTCTGAACCGGTCACTGGGCGCGGACACCAAGTTCGCCCTGAACTACACCACCAACGTGGACATGGCCAAGCGGACCTCCGTGCGCAAGCTCGGCGCAATGCTGCAGACGAAGATCGCCAAGCTGACTGCAGTCCAGGTCGGCTACAGCGTGGACATGAGCAACCTCAATGGCCGCGACACGAACGCGCACACCCTGTCGCTCAGCCTCGATCGCCGCATCAATGCCGACAACGTTCTCGCCTTCGGCGCCGCCTACACGAAGAACATGAACGGCGCGGCCGACGATGTCCAGGGCACGGTCGAGTTCAAGACCCGCTTCTAAGTCGGTCCTCCAACCCCTCCCGCAACGTTAACTCTCAATCCTCGCTTAACCACCAAACTAGTAGAAACCGCCTCTTCGGCCTGGCAGCTCAGCAGTACGCGAACGAGCCTCTGACACTCCATCGCTCTGCCTGCGGCGCGGTATACTCGGCACAGCACCTTCGCGGAGAAGATCCTTGCTTGACAGTAACCGGTTGCTCGCGCGTGCGCGCGCAGTCATACGTATGGAGGCCGATTCGATACGTTCGCTAGCCGACCATCTGGACCCATCGTTCGTTCAGGCAGCCGAAGCCGTTCTTGCGTGTCAGGGCCGAGTGATCACCACAGGGGTCGGCAAGGCCGGAGCGATCGCCCGCAAGGTCGCTGCGACGCTGGCCTCAACCGGCTCCCCGAGCCTCTTCCTCCATCCGGCCGACGGCGTGCACGGGGATCTTGGCGTCGTGACAAGGAGCGATGTCGTGCTCGCGTTCTCCTACAGCGGGGAGAGCGACGAAGTGAGCCGCATTCTTCCCACGATCCGTCGCATCGGAGCGAAGCTGATCGCCGTGACAGGCAAGCCAGAATCCACCCTCGGTCAGGCGGCCGAGATCGTCCTGAACCTTGGCCCGTGCACGGAAGCCTGTCCCCTCGGCCTTGCTCCGACCACGAGCGCGGCAACCATGCTGGCAATGGGCGACGCGCTGGCGATCGCCGTCATGGAGGCCCGCGGCTTCACGCGTGAGGACTTCGCAGTCTTTCATCCAGCCGGCGCTCTGGGGAGACGACTGATGCTCCGAACATCGGACGTCATGCGCACAGGCGCGCAGATGGCCATTGTGCCCGCCGATACAACCATTCGCGACACGCTGTTCGCCATCACTGCCGCCGGCGCCGGATGCGCGTTCGTTGTCGATTCCGACGGCAGGCTCGCGGGCATCCTAACCGACGGGGACATCCGGCGCGCATTGGTCCGGGACTCGCGTGCGCTCGATGCGCCCGCGGGAGCGTGGATGAACCGCAATCCGATCACGATCATCGGAGACGTACTCGCCAGTGAGGCTCTCGCCATACTCGAGGAATCGGACCGACGCC
>Ga0067045_1031785_pt1 | contig 11485 bp, 8 predicted proteins | sample TerdegcTABiofilm_FD_59184 | JGI IMG/M metagenome (GOLD analysis project Ga0067045, IMG submission 59184) | Combined Assembly of (Gp0054472, Gp0054536) Wastewater bioreactor microbial communities from Singapore -Terephthalate degrading...
CGGCCCGCCGTCGTCTTTGCGCCGACCACCACCATCCAGCAGCAATGGCAGGAAAAGGTCAGCCTCTTCACCGACGATCCGGCCTGGATAGCCGGGCATACCAGCTTAGAGCCGGGCCGCCTGGCCGAGATCACCTGCCTCACCTACCAGGCGCTCTCCACCCCCGGCGAGGCATTGGAGTTCGTGACCGAAGTTGCGCTGGAGCGCTGGGTGGATGACCTGCTGAGCGGGAGCAAAACCGAGACCGAAGAGGCCGCCCGCGCGCGGATTGAGGCCCTGCGCAGCAGCAACCCCGCCGCCTTTCGCGCCGAGATCGCCAAACGGTATCGCCGCCTCAAGCGCGAGATTTTGCAGCGCGGCGAGGTGTCCGTGCAGCAATTCCTCCACCCCAACGCCCGTGACCTGATTGCCCGCCTGGTAGCGCAGGGAACGGGCACCGTCATCTTAGACGAATGCCACCACCTGCTGGACTACTGGGCCTTCGTCCTGCGCGCGCTGATCCAGGCGCTGCCGGGAGTGCGCGTCATCGGCCTGACGGCCACGCTGCCCTCGCCCGAAAACGAAACGGAGTACGAAAACTACACCTGGCTGCTCGGCGAAGTGGATTTTGAAGTGCCCACTCCTGCCGTGGTCAAAGAGGGGAATCTCGCCCCCTACCGCGACCTGGTCTACTTCTGCGAGCCCTCCCCGCGCGAACAGCACTACCTCAAGCATATCCAGCAGGAATTTGAGACCGCCATCCAGCGGGTCACAGGCACACCGGCCTTCCGCGATTGGGTGGTAGCCCTGGTGGAGCGGCGAGACGAAGCAGCGAGTCGGCAAGTCAACGTCTCCAACGAATCCACGGCAGAAGAGCCCGCTGAGACAGACGCGGAGGCCGAAAACGGCGCGGACATGGCCAATACCCCCCTCTCCCCTTCTTCCCCCTCCCCCGTTGCCCCTCTCTCTTTTGAGGCCTTCTTCAACCGCGAGCCGCTGCTCTGTAGCGCTGCCGTGAAAGTGCTCCAGGCCTGGGGAGCGCCGCTCCCGGCCGACGTGCTGATCACGGAAGAGATGCAGGGATCACCCACCATGGACGACTGGCTGACGTTGCTGGAGCGGTTTGGGTTGGTTGTGCTCAAACCTAGCGCCGATCCCGGCGCGCACGCGCTCTACCGCGAGCTGCGCGAGCTGCTGCTGACGTTCGGCATCACGCTCAGCGAGCGGGGAATCCGCCACGGGCGCTCCCCCGGCGACCTGGTGCTCGCGCTTTCGGAAGCCAAAGATGACGCTGTAGTAGAAATCCTCACCGCCGAGGCCGCCGCGCTCGGCCCGCCCTTGCGCGCCGTCGTGATCACCGATTACGAACGGCTGAGCGCCAGCACGCGTGGCTTGAAAGGGGTGCTGGATGCCGACGCCGGCAGCGCCGTGCGCGTCTTCCGCCGCCTGGTCGCCGCCCCGGTCGCCGAGGTATTAGGCCCCATCCTGGTCACCGGCCAGCTGGTGCTGATAGATGTCCGTCGCCGCGACGCCTTAGACGCCGCCATCCGCCAGTGGCTGGCGGCGCGCGGCACGACCTTCACCTGGGACTGGCAGCCGACCGACGATCCGCGCATCCTGCAACTGGTGGGGAGCGGGGCCGCCTGGTCGTCACGCACCTACGTGGCGCTCCTCACGGCGCTCTTTGAACAGGGGCTGACCCGCTGTTTAGTCGGGACGCGCGGCATTTTCGGCGAGGGCTGGGACGCGCTCAGCCTCAACACGCTGATTGACCTGACCGCCGTCACCACCAGCACCGGCGTCCAGCAAATTCGCGGGCGCAGCATCCGCTTGGATCCGGCCTGGCCGCGCAAAGTGGCGCACAACTGGGATGTCGTCTGCGTCAGCCACGCCTTTGATAAAGGCGATGCCGACCTGCGCCGCTTCGTCGCCAAACATAGCCGCACCTGGGGCGTCGTGGCCCAGCGTCCCGCCCAGGACCTGCAACGGCAGCTCGGCGCGGCCCTCCAGGGTCAGGTTGCACCCCCGGCGCTGGCCGGCCAGATCGTGCGCGGCGTCGCCCACGTGGATCTGAACCTGGCCCGCGACCTCTGGCAGCGGCCTTTCAAGCAGATCCATTTTGATACTTACACGCGCCGGATGTTAGCCGCCGTCGGCGAGCGAGACCACATCTACGACCTGTGGGGCGTGGGCCAACCCTACTCCAACTTCAGTTACAGCGCCACCCACCTGGTCAAAGAAGACCTGACGTTCCGTACAGCCTACACCGTGCAGGAATCGCTCACCGCGATGAGCCGGCGGCTCCTGGTCAGCCTGGTGGCTACCGCAGCGGTGATCTGGCTCAACCTGATTTACCTGGGCAGTGGGGCGCCCGAAGCGCTGCTCCTGTGCATCCCGCTTGCCACCCTCGCCGCGCTGGTCGGAACGCTCGCGCTCAACGGCTACGAGATTTACAAGCTCTTCCGGCGGACCTTTCTGGAGCTGCCCGCCGACGCGGTGCTCCTGGATATGGGGCGTGCGCTGCTGGCGGCGCTGCGTGACGCGGGCCTGGTCAGTCATACCCTGACCGATGCCTATCTCCGCGTGGTAGAGACAGAGGAGGGCGGCTACGAGGTTTTCGTGGACTACGCCTCGCCGGAAGATGCCGACACCTTTGCGCGCGCCTACCGCGAACTGCTGGGGCCTTTGGGTGACGCCCGCTACCTGATTGAGCGCGACAGCGCCTCCTTGCGCGGCCTCATCTACCGGCCGCTCTGGGCTGCCGTGCGCGCCCTGTTGGGACTGAGCGAGGACCTGCGGGCCTACCATCGCGTCCCTGAAGTGCTGGCGACCCGCAAAGAACGCGCCGAAGCGTTAGCGCGCCACTGGCGGCACTACGTCGGCGGCGGGCGGCTCATCTACACCCGCACCGAGGAAGGACGGCGCATCCTGCTCCAGGCGCGGGCCCGGCCCCGGCGCCGCATCCGCCAGCTGGCGTTTGAGCGGTGGCGGTAGGTGCCAGTCATGGCTGGACGCTGCTCGTGATGACCACAGACGACAGACCACAGACCACGGGTTTCAAGTCCGTGGTCTGTGGTCCGCGGTCTGCGGTCCCGTTTCAACGGGTAAAACACCTTTAACGGAGTGCTATGCTGGACTACGAGATTGTCGCCACCTTAGGTCCCAGCAGCGAGGGCGAAGCGATCTGGGACGCGCTGCGGGCCGCCGGCGCGACCGCGTTCCGGCTCAACACGTCGCACCTGGACCTGCCGCAAATGCGCCGCTGGGTAGAGCGGTGGGAACACTACCATGCAGGCCAGATGCAACCGCCCCTCATCCTGGACCTGCAAGGGAGCAAATGGCGGCTGGGAGATTTCCCATCGGCGACGCTCCAGGCCGGTGCGGAGGTGACGTTGATCTACGCCGCCGCCAGCGACCAACCCGCCGTGCTGCCGGTGCCCCACCCCGATTTCTTCCAGGCCGCCCCCGGCTCCAGCGGCGTCATCGCGCTGAACGACGCCCGCGTCCGACTGGCGGTGGAGGCAGCCACGGCGACACAACTCCGCGCTCGCGTCCTCCAGGGCGGCGAGCTATCCGCCCGCAAAGGGATCACCTACACCGCTTCCGAGCACCGGCAGGAGGCGCTATCGGAGAAGGATCGCCAGATCATCACCGAGACACAGACGTTGCCGGGGGTGCGTTACGCGCTCTCTTACGTGAAGGACGCGGTGGAGATGGCTCGCTACCGGAACCTGATCGGGCCGGCAGCCTATCTGATCGCCAAGTTAGAGCGGGAACCGGCCGTGAGCGAAGCGGCGTCGCTGGCCACTTACGCCGATGAGCTCTGGCTCTGTCGCGGGGATTTAGGGGCAGAAGTGGGCCTGCGGGCGCTCGCCGAGACCGTCTACCGCTTCTCGGCGCAGGTGAGCGCGCTCCCCAGGCCCACGTTGCTGGCAGGACAGGTGCTGGAGCACATGACCGCCCACGCCGACCCCACCCGTTCGGAGCTCTGCTATCTCTACGCGGCGCTGCAACAGGGCTATCGCGGCCTGGTCCTCTCCGACGAGACCGCCGTGGGGCACGCTCCGGTAGCTGCCTGCCGGATGGCGGCGCTCTTCCGGGACGCAGTCAGTAAGAAGGATGAAGGCAAAGGGATGAGGGCGGGAGCAGAAACGGCAACCCTTACCAATGATAGGTAGCAACTTGGGTTATTTTACTCATGGCAGTGGGGGCAAACGTATGGATAACAATGATGAGAGTGGGAACAGCCCGAAGGTTGCCGCTTTCTGGGCAGCTTACCTGGCGACCCTACCGGAGGCCGACCGGCCCGCTACGTTCACGGCCTGGAGCTTCGGCCACACTCCCGCCGTCGCCGATGAATTGGGAGCGCTGGTCATGGCAGGCCGCAAGACCGGCACCGCCTCGCTCTTGCAGGCCTACGAGGTCCAACACGAGCCGCTGCCCCAGGTGGGTGATTACAGCGTAATCCTCAACGGTGCGGGCCAGCCGCTCTGTATCATCCAGACCACGCACCTGGAAATTCGCCCGTTCAATGCAGTGACGGCCGAGCACGCCTATGCCGAGGGCGAGGATGACCGCTCACTGGCAGCCTGGCGTGAGGTCCACTGGCGCTACTTTGGGCGGGAGTGCGCGGCGCTCGGCCTGGAATGTACTGAGACCATGCCGGTACTCTGCGAGCGATTCCGCGTCGTCTTTCGCGGCGCGGCGTAACCGCGGCCCGCTCACCCCCTCACCAGCGGGACCGCGACCTCCCACGCGCTCTCTTCTGCCGCCGACCGCCCCGGCGTGGGACCGTAGGACTCCAGATACCCCGGCCAGGCCGGACGGTAGTCGGTCTGCGGCAGCCAGGTGTGGTAAAGATAATCCAGCGTCAGGCCGAAATCGCCCGCCGGGCCGCGATGGGTAACGATCCCCCAGGTCAACGGCGGCAGCGACTTGACGACGAGCGCGCGGCCGGCCGCGAGTGCGCCGCTATCCGCCACCGCCGCTAAGCAGGTCACGTCCGGCGCACCATCAGCCGCCCCGCAGGTCAACCCGTAAAACGGCCCCGGCGCGGCATCACCCAATTCGCGCCGCAACCAGGCCCACGCCGGAGCAGGGTCCGCCGTCTCCGCCGGCAGCCAGGTCATCGCCCCCACGAACGAGAGCGCCGGCCGCTGCTCAACCACCGGCCGCCAGGCGCACCGTTGCCAGTGGCGCAGGTGCGTTAGCGTCAACGGCGGCATCAACTGGCGCGGCCCGATCCGCGCCTGCCGGCGCCACTGCTGCGGTTGCCATCCCAGCACCCGCTTGAAAGCCCGCGAAAAGGTCTCCGGGTTGTTAAACTGATACATCAGGGCAACGTCAATGATTTTATGGTCGGTCTGCCAGAGCGTGCGCGCGGCCTCGGCGATACGGCGGCGCATCAGGTAGTCGTAAGGTGTGTGGCCTGTCAGCCGGCTGAAGGTGCGGCAAAAATGATAGAGGGAATACGAGACGGCCAACGCCATCTCGCCCACCCCGATCGGCTCTTGCAGGTGCGCTTCAATGAAATCCACCGCGCGCGCCATGCTCTCCACATCCGCCATCGCCCTGCCCTCACGACGCCAGCGGAATGTAGACGTCCAACTCTGATTCGGCGATCCGGTCCATCCCCTTGAAACGCGCGTCATACCGCTGGAAACTGTGTGTGGCTAACCGCTGCACTCCCAGCGCCGGCAGCCATTCGGTGTCCAGCTGCCAAAGCCAGTCGGAAACAATCTCCTCGCCGGTGAGGGTAAAGACGGCATAGCGCCCTCCCGGCACCCGCTTGACCACGACCTCCAGCGGCAGTTCCATCACCTGCACCTGGGCGACTTCCACGCCGGTGAAAACCTCCAACTCGCCGGTCTGGAGCGTCTCCGGGTGGTAGATGTGGACTTCGTACATGACTGCCATCTCTTTGACGGCATCCAGGGAGGAGGGCGCCGTCTCCAGGTAGTTCATCCAGCGCTGCCACAGCCGGCCGATTTCGTTCTCGGCGCTCCAACCACCGTGGCTCCTAAACGGATCGCCGAAAAAATCAAACCCGACCAGCCACAAGGCCGGCATTTCAACCAGACGTGCTTTCATCGTCTCGGGCCCTCCCCCAAAGGTTTAAGGGTTTTTCACGGGCAGGCTTTGCCCACCCCTGAAAAACCCTCTTTAACCTCATCTTCTGCGGCTTCAGCCGCGCCGTTACCGCGCGTTGACGAAGACCGCGGACCAATCAAAGGTGGCAGAATCCTCATACCACTGCGGCCAGGCGGCGCACCAGTCCGGCACCCGCACATCGCGCACCCGGTCACTGCAAGGAGAGTAGGGTTTGAGATCCAGGATCGGCGTCCCGTCCTCGGCGTCAATGTAGGGGATGGTAATGATACCCCGCTCTACGTCCAGGTCCAGGACCGCCACCGGCGTCACCGCAATCGGATTGGGGCGGACCGGCGCCCGGGTGGCAAAAATGCCCATTTCGGCCGGCGCTTCCTTGTACGGCTGCTGGCAGATCAAAACCTGCCGGTATTCCGGCCCATCCAGCAGATGGCACCACCAGAGCACCACTACGTAACCGAACCCCTGCAACCCCTGCAACGCCGGCGCATAAGCCGGGTCAATCTCCAGGCGAAAACCGTTCTCGCCTGCCCGTACATGCCCGATCGGCTTCACCACAAACTCTTGCGCGTCCATTCCCAGCCTCCTGAAAGCGATTTTTGGACCGGTTCCCCCGGTTCACGCGCTCAGTATAGCCGATCAGCCCCGCCCCGTCTTGACGCCGCTTGCGCATTTGCCCCCCACCCAGGCGCGCCAGCGGTCCCACCTTGACGATTCTTGCGCCCACCACCAACACTACAGAGAATGCCGGCTTTTTCAGACCTTGTTCGCCGTCTACGGTCTACCGTCCGCTGCCGCCGGCGGCTCCCAAAAGTAGACCGGGTAATCTTCCTTGAATTCAAAGCCCAGGCGGCCGGCCAGGCGATCCGACGCCGCGTTATTCCAAAAGCACTCCCAATGGGGCTGCCGCCCGCCGCGCAGACACTCATCAATCAGCGCCGCGGCGGTCAGCGTTGCCAGCCCTTGCCCGCGATAAGCCGCGTCGGTATGCACGTCAATTTCCACGCGGGTGGAGGTGGCAAACACCGTCGTGCAGGTACTGGCGACAGCATCCGCTTTCAGCAGGCAGTAGCCGATCCCCCGCGCGAGAAAATCCTCCGTGGAGGCCCACGACGGCATCCCCCCCAGGCGCTCCACCAGCGCCTGGTCCATGCGCTGCATCCCAAACCCAGCCGGGATGCGCGCCGCCCAATCACGGTGCGCGGCGAAGCGCTGCAAGTCAAACGTGAACGTCCGGCGATAGATCAGCTCATGGGGCTGGTCCTGCAGCAGGGCCGCCAACAACGCGGCCCAGGCAGCGGAGAACGGCGCGAGCACGAACCCGGTCTCGCCGGCGGCCTGCCAGGCCGGCACGAGCGTCTCCAGCAGGAGCGGGGCCAGGGCCGCCGGCGTGAGCTCCGCTGCCGGTTCGCCGGCCAGGAAGAGATAGCCGCACGGGAGCCAGACCAACGCGCTCGTGGGACGGTCGGGGTCATCGGCGAAGACGCGGCCGGGATTGTACCCTTCGCAAACCGAGTGCGGGACCACCGGCTGCCTGGCGTCCCGCAATAACGGTAACACGTTGGCATAATGCGTGGCAGGAAGTTCAATCATGGGTGGAGCTGTGTCAGTGAAATCATTTTTGCCCGGGTTATCCCCGGATGATCGCCAGTACCTCGTCGCGCCGCTGTTCCAGTTCCGCGCGGCTCATCGCCTCTAAGTTCAGCCGCAACAACGGCTCGGTGTTGGAAGGCCGCACGTTGAAGTGCCAGGTCGGATAAATGACGGAGATGCCGTCTAACGTTTGCTGCTCTCCGTCGCTATACCGCTCGGTCAATTCCCGCATCTTGGCCGCCGGGTCGCGCACGGTAGAGTTGATCTCGCCGGAGATAAAGTAGCGCGCCTCCAGCGCCTGCAGGAGCGTGGACATTTTCACGCCGCGTTTGGAGAGCATCTCCAGCACCAACAACGACGGGGTAAGGCCTGAATCGGCGTAGAAGAAATCCTTGAAGTAATAGTGCCCGGAGACCTCGCCGGCGAAGACCGCGCCCTCGGCCGCCATCCGCCGCTTGATGAAGGCATGCCCCACCCGCTCCATGAGCGGTGTTCCGCCGCCGGCCTGGATCAGGTCACGGACGGCCCACGAGGCCCGCACGTCATGGATGATCTTCACGCCGGGCTGTTTCTCCAGCAGATAGCTGCCCAACAGCGCGGTGAGGAAATCACCAGGGACAAACTGCCCCCGGTCATCAATGACGAAAAAGCGATCGCCGTCGCCGTCAAAGGCAAAGCCGACGTCGGCCCCCTCCTCCACCACCCGCCGCTGGAGCTCGGCGCGATTCTCCGGCATGAGCGGATCCAGCCCGTGGTTGGGCAGGTTGCCATCGGGTTCCAGATAGAGGCCGACCAGCTGCACCGGCAGCCGGCTGTAGACCTCCAGCAGGCTGGGGCCGACCATGCCGTTGCCGGTATCGGCGACGACCTTGAGCGGCCGGAGTGCCGGGACATCAATGAGTGAGAGCAGCTTCTCCACAAAGGCGGCGCGGAAGTCCTGCGCCACCACCTGCCCGTGGCGCGCGGGAACAGGGAAAGCTTCGCTCTCCACCAGCTGCCGCAGCTCCTGGATGCCGGCGTCGCCGCTGAGCAGGTAGGGCATCTTCTGGACCATCTTGAAGCCGTTGTAAGGCTTGGGGTTGTGCGACGCGGTCACCATCATACCCGGCAGCCCCAACTGCGCGCAGGCGAAGTAATACTGGTCGGTGCTGACCATCCCGATGTCAAGCACGTCCGCCCCCTGGTCGGTGATCCCCCGCACGACCGCCGCCATCAACGCCGGGCCGGAGAGGCGCATGTCGCGCCCAACGATGACCTGCTGCCCGGCCACGTAGGTCACAAAGGCCCGCCCGATGAGATAGGCAATCGCCTCGTTCAGATCGGTCGGGTAGAGGCCACGAATATCGTAAGCTTTAAAAATCCCCGGGTTGACTTGCATGGCAATACCTCCTCTTTAAAGTCAATGAGCCTTGGGTCGCTTAGTTGCTCAGCCAGTGGCAAACGTAACGCGAGCTTTAGTTCGCCCGGCGTTCGTGAACTCCGGTTCAGGGAATTCCCCCCTCCACTTACCTCCGCTCCTCATCTCCCCACCCCCATTATCGCCCTTTTTGGGCAGAGGGAAAGGGAGCCAACGGTCTGGGCTTGCCTTTGCTCCATTTCCAAACGATAATACCCGTGGGCTGATCTGAGCAATGGGATTCCAAAACCCAATCCACGGGGGAAAAAACAAAATGCAATGGTTACATCGGCTGGATTACGCACTGTGCGCTGCGTTATTGATCTTGCTGGCAGTTGTCATTGTGACAGCAGGAATGGCCAACGTCCAAACTGATGCGATTGATTATTACGCTATCGTACAGAGACTGGCCGAAAGCGATAGCACGCCCCTGGTCCACAATCTGCCCTTCCTGGAACAACGCTCGCCCGGCTATCCCATCCTCACGCTGATCCCCTATACCGTCCTCTCGCTGGTAGTGGAACCTTTCGTGCAAACTGTAACCGTGACTCCCCCCTCCTTCCCGCCGGAACAGGTGCCCCCATCGCCAGCACCGGTCACAGAGCAAACGCTGATTCCTGCCACCCCCCTTCTATTCCGGGAACTCTTTTTCAAGGACTTTTACATCGCTGCCGAGAACAGCTGGTTCCGGTGGAAGATCATCGCCGCCATGCTGTTAACAAGCTATGGCCTGCTCTTCGGCGGGCTGCTGATCATGATCAAGACGCTGTCCCTGGAATCCCGGTCCGTCCAGGGGGTCAGTCTGGCGCCGCTGATGGTGGTCACGGCACCGGTGCTGATGCACAATATCGTCCAAACGCCCGCCTACGCCACCCTGACTGCCCTGGGCATCAGTGCCCTGTTCTGCTACTTCTTTGTCAAAAGCTCACTCACCCCAACAGCCGGGACACAATGGCTGGCCGGATTGTGTGGGGGGTTGCTGGTACTGGTTCGGCTGGAAACGGCGGTCATGGTGGCAGTGGTTACGGTCGCTCTGGTAATCCTCAGGGAATGGCGCTGGTTGCACCGGTGGATATCAGGGGGTCTGGCAGCGGCAGTGATCTTGCTGGTGTACAACGCCACGCAGTTTGGCACGCCCTGGCATGTCGGTATTCTCAAAGGCGACATCAACCGGCTAACGCTGGATGGGGGATACATTTTTGCCAGTCTGCTCAACCCGCAGTCGGGAATTTTGATCTGGTCGGCCCTCATCTCCCTGGGACTACTGGGGCTGGGAGTGAGCACCAGCCGCCACGCGAAAATCCTGGGCCTGGCGGCGCTGGCGTTGATGGGGTTGGTGCTGCTGCGCGTGCCCGCCATGTATGACTGCGTTGGACAAGGGATTATTGTCATCGGTGGATTGCCCATCACCTGCCCGGCCGATAGGACAGCCCAGCTAACGCTGATCCGCTTTGACGCTAACCGCTATGTGACCGTTCTGGTTCCGTTTGCCGTATTGGGGATACGAGCCTGGCCGGCACTATTTCAACAGCAGCGCGCCCGGCGCAAAGGATAGCTTCCCCGCCGTCGGGCAGTGTCTTCCCGCAGCCCGGCGAGACCAGCGTCAGGGATTACCACGCCCATCAGGTCATCCGCAACGGCCAATCCTCCCGACGTGACGCCCCCTCACGATACCGGCCGCGCGGTCTTACTGACCGCGCGGCCGGCTGCTGCTTAAATCGTCTGCCCTTTGAACTGGCTGACGTAGAGGTGGTGGTAAAAGCCGCGCCGCTCCAACAACTGCTGGTGTGTCCCCTGTTCCACGATCTCCCCGTTGTTGATCACAATGACCTGGTCGGCGTCGCGGATGGTGCTCAGACGGTGTGCAATGACGAAGCTGGTCCGCCCCTGCATCAACCGCAGCAGCGCCTTCTGGATCCGCGCCTCGGTGCGGGTATCCACGCTGCTGGTCGCCTCGTCCAGGATCAAAATGCCGGGATCGGCCAGGATCGCGCGGGCGATGGAAAGCAACTGGCGCTGGCCCTGGCTGAGGTTGCTGCCCCGCTCCGAAAGCAACGTCTGATACCCATGCGGCAACTGCCGGATAAAGGGATCGGCGTCCGCCAGGCGGGCAGCCTCCACGCACTCCTCGTCGGTCGCGTCCAGCCGCCCGTAACGGATGTTCTCCAGCACCGTTGCCGAGAAGAGGAAGGTGTCTTGCAGTACCAGCCCCAACTGCTGGCGCAGGTCGGCCTTGCGGAGCTGGCGGAGGTCGCGGCCGTCAATCGTGATGCGGCCGCCCTCTACCTCGTAGAAGCGCATCAGCAAATTGATGAGCGTGGTCTTGCCCGCGCCCGTCGGCCCAACCAGCGCCACCGTCTCGCCGGGGTGCGCCTCCAACGACATCGCTTTGATGATCGGGGTGCCGGG
>Ga0067045_1031786_pt1 | contig 11484 bp, 11 predicted proteins | sample TerdegcTABiofilm_FD_59184 | JGI IMG/M metagenome (GOLD analysis project Ga0067045, IMG submission 59184) | Combined Assembly of (Gp0054472, Gp0054536) Wastewater bioreactor microbial communities from Singapore -Terephthalate degrading...
AGCCGCCAGCAAGGCAGCCGGCAGGCCCAGCTCCTGCCAGCGGGTTCCGGCCAGGCTGCCCAGGGTCCAGGTGAGCACGGAGTTGGCCAGCTCGCGCTGATCGGCCGTCAGCACAATCAGGCTGGTGACGCCGCCCAGGCAGTAGGCAATGGCCACGCCGCCCAGAATGAGTCGCGATGCCTGCAATCGTCCATTGGCATGGGCCAGGAAGTACACGGCCACACAGGCCAGCAGTGCGCCGCTGAAAGCGCCCAGCGGCAAGGCCAGTTCGCCGGCAAATGCCAGTGCGCCGAAGGCCAGCACGCTTACGGCCCCGACCGACGCACCGGATGAAACGCCCAGCAGATAAGGGTCGGCCAGCGGGTTGCGCACCATGGCCTGCATGGCCACGCCCACCAGCGCAAGGCCTGCGCCGGTCAGGGCTGCCAGCAATACGCGCGGCAGGCGCACGCGCCAGACAATCTGGTACTGGGCGCTGCTCCAGCTGCCTGAAGGCCAGTCCAGGCCCAGGCGCTGACCCAGCTCATAAGCCGTGATCTGCCAGGCTTGCCCGGGGGCGATCCGTACCGGCCCCAAGGTGATGGCCAGAGTCAGAGACAGCAGCAGCACTGCCGTCAACATGGCCAGCCATAGCTTCAGCTGATGGCGTTGCTGGACGAACATCTGTGTCAACGGCTGGGTCATGGCTGCAGCCGGGCGGGGCCCCAGGTGGGCATGGCGCCAGCGGGCCCAAAGCGCGAGGCGAAAGCCTGTGCAAGGTGTCTCATTGTCATTAGCCAGGGCAGACGGTTTGCGTGCCGGTGACGAGATCAGGCGGAGGGCGGGCCTCGCAGCCTGTTGCCGTCACGCTGCTCCCCGCAGACGCTCGTTGCACATGCCGACTGCCGGAACTGGGTCCGGGTGGTCAGCGCTCAACAGGCCGGTATCCGGGCTGGCAGATTGCGCGAGGCATGTCACTTCGCCTTCCCGGCGTTGCCGCGCACCTCGTCGAAGAGGCCACGTAGAACACCAGTGACAGACTCCTGCAAGCGCAAAAGCCATGAAGTGGTTTGATCTGCTTACCGTTGCGGGGGCAGCCAAGGCTTTGAACCTTGTTCCCGTTTAACCCGATGAAGCACCGGGCACCTGTCGCATGGAGAAAAAGCCTGCTGCACGGGCGTGCCGAGACTTGTTTCAACGAAAAATTATATAGCAGCGCATCCAGATATGGTCTGGTAGTTCAGGGCGATTCCTTTGGGGCAGCGAGGCACGGCACAAGGTAGGCGCCGCGTTCAGCGAGGCGCTGGTGCAAGTTCAGGCACTGTGGCGACGCCGCTCGTGATCGATATCCGATACCCAAACAGGCTGCAGCCGCCTGCCATGTCGCCGGCGGCTGTTTTTGAGTGGCCGCAGTCAAAACTGAGCTGATATTTATGCACAAAATAGAGGCTGAGAAAGCCCCCGATTCTGAGGACATCATGAGCATCTGGTCTATCGACGCACAGACCGTCACCCACAGCATTCAGCTCGCTGTTGCGCCGGTTTTTTTTCTGACTGCCGTGGCCGGCATGATTGGCTCCGTAGCGGGGCGGCTGGCCCGCATCATTGATCGCGCCCGCAAGCTGGAGGAAAGCCTGCGCACGCTGGACGATCACGATCTGATCGCCCGCCACCTCAAGGAGCTGCATTTTCTGCGCGAGCGCGGGCGGCTGGCCAACGTCTCCATCGCGCTGCTGACGCTGTGCGGCATGTGCATAGGGCTGACCATCGTGCTGCTGTTCGTGGGCCAGGCCTACGGCGTCAGCGGCCACGGCTATGCCGTGTTCAGCTTCCTGCTGGGGGTGCTGGTCTTTGTGCTGGCGCTGTGCTGCTTCCTCTGGGAGACCATCATGGCGACACGCATTCTGGACTTTCATATGCTCACCCAGGCCAGGGCGGCCGCGCGCCATGTGGAGTCCGAGCATCGCCCCTGATTGCACCGCGAGACATGTTTTTCCTGCCTCTGATCCTGGTGCCCATCGTCTTCCTGATGGCACTCGCTCGCCTCTACCAGATTCCCGTGCAGCTGCGTTCGGGCCGGTTGCGGCTGGTCGAGCGCGGCAGGCCGGTCTTGCGCCTGGCCACCTTGCTGGCCTATGCCGGACTGCTGACGGGCAGCGGGGCATTGCTTGCGGCCTTGGTGCATGCAGGCTTTTTCGCGGCCGACCGGTGGTCGGCCTATCTGCACCTGGCGCCTTATCTGGCGCTTTATCCCTTGCTGTATCTGGCGGCTGCATGGGTGTTCTATTACGGCCTGAAAAAGACTGCTGCTGCCTGAGCTAGTCCTGCATGGGCTCCAGCCAGGCGGCCGCGGCATGGATGATGCAGTCGGTCAGTCGCCGCAGGCTGGCCTGGGCATTGCGGGTATGGGCCCAGTACATGGGGATGTGGAGATCCCTGCCAGGGAGAAGTTCCATCAGATCGCCACTGGCCAGCTGTGGGGTGATCAGCTGGGCCGGGTGCATGCCCCAGCCCATGCCCAGTTCCACGGCACGGGTGTAGCCCTGGTTGGAAGGCATAAAGTGACGCGCATTGTTGCGCCGTCCGTCCAGCCCCAGACCATGGAGCCATTGGTCCTGCAGGCTGTCCTTGCGGCCGTAGTACATCATGGGCGCCTTGGCCAGCATCTGGGCCAGCTCCTGGTCCGACTCGGCCTGGGCCAGGTGACGCTGCACAAACTCCGGGCTGGCCACGGCGATATAGCGCATGCGACCCAGCGGCCAGGTGTTGCAGCCAGCTATCGCCGAGCCCGTGGCCGTAACGGCGGCCATGACTTCGCCTTCCTTGATGCGTTTGGCCGTGTGGTCCTGGTCGTCGATGCTGATGTCCAGCAACTCGTTGCCGTCCTGCGTGAAAGCCGCCATGGCATCCATGAACCAGGTCGACAGGGAGTCGGCATTGACTGCCAGCTTCAGCGTGGGCAGGGCGGTCTGGCCTTCGGGGACCAGCTCGGGGTTCTTGCGGCGCAGATCGTTTTCCAGCAGCGCCACCTGCTCCACATGCAGGCACAGGCGCCGGCCGGCCTCCGTGCCGCTGCAAGGCGTGCCGCGCAACACCAGCACCTGGCCCACGCGCTCTTCCAGCAACTTGATGCGCTGGGAGATGGCGGAGGGGGTGACATGCAGCTTGCGCGCCGCACGCTCGAAGCTTCCCTCACGCAATACCGCGGCAAGCGCTTCCAGTCCTGCGTAGTCAAACATTAGAAATTCTTCATTGGATTGAGTAAATGTAATTTTACTTAATTGCCGGGCAGAGCAAGAATCCGGGCCGGTTTGGAGGAGTCAACGGCTCATGGACATGACAACTAATTTTTATTCCGCCTGGATGGCAGGCTTCACGGTGTGCGCATCGCTCATTGTTTCCATCGGTGCCCAGAACCTGTATGTGCTGCGTCAGGCAGTGCAGGGCGAACATGTGAAGGCCTGCGTGGCTCTGTGTGTGCTCAGCGACGCTTTGCTGGTTGCGCTGGGTGTGGCCGGCATGGCCCAGATGCTGACCAGCTATCCGGCATTGGCCCAGTATCTGACGCTGGGCGGAGCCGCATTCTTGCTGGCCTATGGTCTTTTCGCCTTGAGGCGCATGTGGCTGGCCCCGGATGCAGCCATGGAGGCTGGCGAGCACAGGGCGGCACCGCGCGGGATGATGAGCGTGCTGGCTGCGCTGGCGGCCATCACCTTGCTCAACCCCCATGTCTACCTGGATACGGTGCTGCTGATGGGCTCGATCGGTGCCCAGCAGGAAGGTGCGGGCCGCTGGTCCTATGTAGTGGGAGCTGCCTCGGCCAGCTGTCTCTGGTTTGTGCTGCTGGCGATGGCAGGGCGCCGTCTCAAGCACCTGTTTGCCAACCCCGGCGCCTGGCGCGTCATGGATGGCATTACCGGCGTGATGATGCTGGGTCTGGCCTGGTGGGTGGCGAGCAGCGCCTTTGGAATGGACGTCTGAGTTCCAGGTCGAGCCAGCGCTTCGCACTGCGGATTGCTGCGCAGGCGCTGGCTGCGGTTCAAGCCGCTGCGGCCTGCTCCCACAGGCCCACGGCTTCGATGAGGTTCCAGCTATTGCATTCGATACGGTAGTGGCCTGTGGCTCCGGTTTTCTGGCTCTGGCCCTCGATCACCACAATATGCTTGCCATGACGCTGGGCTTGCGAGATCGGGCGGATCTTGTCGTAGTTGTGCTTTTCGGCAATGTCGCCGCGAAAGGCAATCGTCACCTGCTCGCGCCGGGGGAAGTAGTCCTTGGCATATTTGTCCAGCGTGCGATCGGCAACCAGCGTGGCCATATCGGGCGAGGTGGCGGAAGAAGTGTTCATCGTGTCTCCTCAAGAGTGGACTCTTGTTGTGCGCAGAATCTGAGCCGGTTTATGACGCAATTGTTGCATTTTGTTTCCGGCAGCGCCAGTGCCAATCACCATGGCAGATGGCAGCCCTCGTTCTGCACCAACTCGGGCCACACGGCAGAACTGCCTCATGGCGCGGACAGCGGCAGTTGCAGACCTGTCTTGATGCGTTCCAGTGCGATCGAGGTGCTGTAGCGGCGAATGTTCTCGTCACCTTCGAAAAGGCGTTTGCAGATGGCCTGGTAATCATCCATGTCGGTTGCCGTGACGACCAGGATGTAGTCGGTTTCGCCCGTCACATAAAAGCATTGCTGCACGGCCGCTTCATCGGCGATCCTGGCCCTGAAGCCGCGCGACAGATCCGGCCTGTCGTTGACCAGCTGCACGGTGATGATCGCGGTCAGCGTGCGGCCCACCTTGACGGGCTCCAGCACGGCCACGTTGGCGGCAATCACCCCGGTTTCCTGCAATCGCTTGATGCGCCGCTGCACGGCCGGCGCCGAGAGGTTGATCTGCTCCGCAATCAGGCGCTGCGGCATGAGGTTGTCACGCTGGAGCAGGGCAAGAATCGCGTGGTCAAAGGAGTCCAGGTCGGCAGCAGGCATGGTGCGGGATAGGTTGAGAGCGAAACTTGCAGATTCAGGGCCGAAAACGAGCAAATTTCGCGGGTGACATGCAATATCGTACCCACCTATGTCAAAAAACAGCTGGAATCATTGGTGGCCCGTGTTGGCCGTATTGGGCTCGGTCACTGCACTCGGGCTGGGAACTTCGCTGGCCAAACAGCTGTTTCCCCTGGTCGGTGCCCAGGGTACCTCGGCATTGCGGGTGGGCTTTGCCGCGCTGATTCTGGTGTGCGTCTGGCGGCCCTGGCGCTGGTCGCTCAACCGCCAGCAGGCACAGGCTCTGCTGATTTTCGGCATGGCGCTGGGCGGCATGAACCTGATGTTCTACATGGCGTTGCGCGATATTCCGTTTGGCCTGGCCGTGGCCATAGAGTTTTCAGGGCCGCTGGCCGTGGCCATCTACTACTCACGCCGTGCACTGGACTTTGTCTGGCTGGCGCTGGCGGTTGCCGGGCTGGCCATGATTCTTCCTCTGAGCGGCAATGCTTCGGGCCTGAACCTGTCGCCGGTGGGCATTGCCTGCGCGCTCGGAGCCGCCATCTGCTGGGCCTCCTACATCGTGCTGGGGCGCAGGCTGGGCCATATTCCCAGTGGCCAGGCAGTCTCCCTTGGCTTGCTGTGCGCAGCTTTGGTGGTGGTGCCATTTGGTGTGGCCGAGGCCGGGCTCAAGCTGCTGACACCGTCGATATTACTGTTCGGGCTGATGGTGGCGGCCATCTCCAGTGCCTTGCCCTACACCTTGGAAATGCTGGCCCTGCGCCGCCTGCCGCCCGCAACCTTTGGCATTGCACTGGCGACCGAGCCGGCCATTGCGGCACTGATGGGAATGCTGCTGCTCAGTGAGAATCTGACTGCCACTCAGTGGACCGCGATTGCCTGCATCATGGCAGCAGCCATGGGTAGTGCCGTGACGCGGCCAGGCAGCAAACCTCCCGCCGTAGATGCATCGGCAGCCACTTCCGGATGAATATCCATGCTATGAAAAGAGGTGCTGTAAGCGCTTGCTAATCAAAGCTTTGAATAATTATTTCTAGTGAATAACCCTAAAAATTTGCGCAGCAAGCTCTTTTTTCTGTAGCTGGATGGGTCTGAAACGCTGCCTGGGCAGCGTTTTTTTTGCACATCGGCCTGGCTGCCGGCAGCCGTTTTCTGAGATCCCGGAAGTCGCCGAAATCCTGAATACTGGCAGACAGATAGCGTGCTTCATGACCCAGGTGAAGCCAGTCCTCTATGCTCATTTTGAGTCCTGCTTTTGACCGTTTTTTGCGCTATCCGGTTTGCGGTTTTGGCTGTCGTGGCTACTGCGTATTTGTAGGAATCTCGGTCTATTCAAATTAGGAGCGAGGTGCTACAACGGACGCACACGGTAACGAATGCCTTGCAACTTTGCGGCACTGATTCGAGCCCTGGTGCCGCCACGGGAGGTCATATGGATGTCATCAGCAATTCCGCAGCACGCTACGCTCGTCTGCGTGAAGAAGAAATGTCGCTGGACGAGTACCTTAGCCTTTGCCAGCGTGATCCCATGGCCTACGCCGGAGCCTCGCAGCGCATGCTGTCCGTCATCGGTGAACCCGAAATGGTGGATACCCGCAACGATCCTGTGCTGTCGCGTCTGTTCGCCAACAAGGTCATCCGTCGCTACCCCGCGTTTTCTGAGTTCTACGGCATGGAAGATGCCATCGAGCAGGTGGTGAGCTTCTTTCGCCATGCGGCCCAGGGTCTGGAGGAACGCAAACAGATTCTGTATCTGCTGGGACCTGTTGGCGGCGGCAAAAGCTCGATTGCAGAGCGTCTCAAATACCTGATGCAAAAGGCTCCGTTCTATGCGCTCAAGGGATCGCCGGTGAACGAGTCGCCGCTGGGTCTGTTCGACCCCGTGGAAGACGGACCGATTCTGGAAGAAGAGTTCGGCATTCCGCGCCGCAATCTGCAGCATGTGCTCTCGCCCTGGGCCGTGAAGCGGCTGGAGGAGTTTGGCGGAGACATTCGCCAGTTCCGCGTGGTCAAGCGCTACCCCAGCATTCTCAAGCAGATCGGCATTGCCAAGACCGAGCCCGGCGACGAGAACAACCAGGATATTTCCAGCCTGGTGGGCAAGGTGGACATACGCAAGCTGGAAAATTTCTCTCAGGACGACACCGACGCCTACAGCTACTCGGGCGGCCTGTGCCTGGCCAATCAGGGTCTGCTGGAATTTGTCGAAATGTTCAAGGCACCCATCAAGGTGCTGCACCCCTTGCTGACCGCCACCCAGGAAGGCAATTACAAGGGCACGGAGGGGTTTGGAGCCATTCCGTTCGACGGCGTGGTGCTGGCCCACAGCAACGAAAGCGAGTGGAAGGCCTTCCGCAACAATCGCAACAACGAGGCCTTCCTCGACCGCATCTACATCGTCAAGGTGCCTTACTGCCTGCGCGTGAGCGAGGAGGTCCGCATCTATGAAAAGCTGATCCGGGAGTCTTCGCTGGCCAACGCCATCTGCGCGCCCGGCACGCTCAAGATGATGGCACAGTTCTCCGTGCTCACACGTCTCAAGGAGCCGGAGAACTCCAGCATCTTCAGCAAGATGCAGGTCTATGACGGTGAAAGCCTCAAGGACACGGACCCCCGTGCCAAGAGCTACCAGGAATACCGCGACTATGCGGGCGTGGATGAAGGCATGGAGGGCATCTCCACCCGCTTTGCCTTCAAGATCCTGGCCAAGGTCTTCAACTACGACAGCACCGAAGTGGCGGCCAACCCCGTGCACCTGATGTATGTGCTGGAGCGGCAGATCGAGCGGGAGCAGTTCCCCGCCGAACTGGAGACCAAGTACATAGGCTTCATCAAGGAATATCTGTCCCAACGCTATGCCGAATTCATCGGCAAGGAAATCCAGACCGCCTATCTGGAGAGCTACAGCGAGTACGGCCAGAACATCTTTGACCGCTACGTCACCTACGCCGACTACTGGATTCAGGACAGCGAGTACCGGGACACCGATACGGGCGAGGTGTTTGACCGCAATGCGCTCAATGCCGAACTGGAGAAGGTGGAAAAGCCTGCCGGCATTGCGAACCCCAAGGACTTCCGCAATGAGATCGTCAACTTTGTGCTGCGGGCCAGGGCCAACAACCAGGGCAAGAACCCGAGCTGGACCAGCTACGAAAAGCTGCGCGTGGTGATCGAGAAGAAGATGTTCTCCAACACCGAGGAGCTGCTGCCTGTCATCAGCTTCAACGCCAAGGCCAGCGCCGAGGACGCGCGCAAGCACGAGGACTTCGTCACCCGTATGGAGGCCAAGGGCTATACGCCCAAGCAGGTGCGCCTGCTCTGCGAGTGGTATCTGCGCGTGCGCAAGAGCAGCTGACCGAGGGACCGGTGGTCGTCCTGGGCGGCCACCGGCGCGATGATTGAGAACAGTCCCTGGAGATGGGAGCACAGATGGCACTGCATATCATCGACCGCAGGCTTGCAGGCAAAAACAAATCGGTGGGCAACCGCGAGCGGTTTGTGCGGCGTTTCAAGGAACAGATCGCGGAAGCGGTACGCAAGGCCGTGTCTGCGCGCGACATCCGCCATATCGACCAGGCGGAAACGGTCACCATCCCGAAAAAGGACATTCAGGAGCCGGTCTTCAGGCATGGACAGGGCGGTATCCGCGATGTCGTGCTGCCTGGCAACCAGGAACATGTGCGCGGCGATCGCATTGCCCGCCCGCCCAGCGGGGGCGGTGGTTCAGGCTCGCAGGCCAGCGACAGCGGCGAGGGGCAGGACGACTTCACCTTCACGCTGACCAAGGAAGAGTTCATGGATCTCTTCTTTGAAGATCTGGCCCTGCCGCGCCTGCTGCGCAACCATATCGGCAACACCCTGCAATACAAGACCAGGCGCGCGGGCTACAGCCATGACGGCACGCCCAGCAATCTGGCATTGGTGCGAACCATGCGCGGTGCCCTGGGGCGACGCATTGCACTGACCAAGGCCGCGCATCGAGAGCTCAAGGAGCTGGAAGATCAGCTCGAAGCCTTGCTGGCCCAGGATGACGGCACCAGCGAGGCGGTAGCCGAGTTGCAGCGTCAGATCGACGCCCTGCGTGAGCGCATAGGCGGAGTGCCATTTCTCGAACAGCTGGATCTGCGGTTTCGCAACCGCAGCAAGGTGCCTGTGCCCAGCAGCCAGGCCGTGATGTTCTGCGTGATGGACGTGTCAGGCTCCATGGATCAGGAGCGCAAGGAGCTGGCCAAGCGCTTCTTCATTCTGCTGTACCTGTTTCTCACCAGGCATTACGACAAGATCGAGATCGTCTTCATTCGCCATCACACCCAGGCGGCAGAGGTCAGCGAAGACGAGTTCTTCCACTCCACCGAGAGCGGTGGCACGGTGGTCAGCAGCGCGCTGGTTCTGCTCGAGCAGATCATCAGGGCCCGTTACCCGGTCAATGACTGGAATATCTATGTGGCCCAGGCCAGCGATGGGGACAATTTCAGCGACGACGGAGGAAAATGCCACAGCATCCTCGCCGAAAGAATACTGCCGCTGGTTCGCTACTACGCTTATCTGCAGGTAGTGCTTGAAGAGCAGAGCCTTTGGGATGAGTACAACCGTCTGCTGCCGCTGTTTCCCCATTTCGCCATGCGCAAGGTATCGGCCGCCAACGAGATCTATCCGGTGTTCCGTGATCTCTTCAAAAAGGATGGGGTATCGATATGAACCTCAATCTCTATCCCGTGCTGGATCTCAGGGCCAGCAAAAGAGCCGGTAATTCGCACGCGCAGGGGGAGTCGCGTTACCGCGATGTGCCACAGGCGCCGCTGGTGGCGTCCCAGCGGCCGTCGTCTCCGCTGCCCGATCCCAGCGACTGGACTTTCGAGCTCATCGAGCAGTATCACGCGGCGATTGCTGCCACGGCCGAGCGCTATGGTCTGGACACCTATCCGAACCAGTTGGAGATCATTACGGCCGAGCAGATGATGGATGCCTATTCCAGCGTCGGCATGCCTGTCAACTACAGGCACTGGAGCTATGGCAAGGAATTTCTGGCCACGGAGCGCCGCTACCGGCGCGGCCATATGGGGTTGGCCTACGAGATCGTCATCAATGCCAATCCCTGCATCAGCTATCTGATGGAGGAGAACAGCACGGCCATGCAGGCCTTGGTGATTGCGCATGCGGCCTATGGGCACAACAGCTTCTTCAAGAACAATTATCTGTTTCGCATGTGGTCCGATGCCGGCAGCATCATCGACTATCTGGTCTATGCGCGCGACTATGTGTCGCAATGCGAGGAGCGCTACGGGCTGGACACCGTGGAGCAGTTGCTGGACTCCTGCCATGCACTGGCGAATTTTGGCGTGGACCGCTATTGCCGGCCTTCGCACAAGAGCCTGTCGCGCGAGCGTGCCGAGCGCGAGGAACGTGAGGCCTATGTGCAGCAGCAGGTCAACGTGCTGTGGCGCACCCTGCCTGCCCGAAGGGACAAGGACAAGGACAGTACGGTGCCGGGCAGCGAGCGCTTTCCCCGCGAGCCCGAAGAGAACATCCTGTATTTCATCGAGAAAAACGCTCCCTTGCTCGAGCCCTGGCAGCGCGAGATCGTGCGCATCGTGCGCAAGATCGCCCAGTATTTCTACCCGCAGCGTCAGACCCAGGTGATGAACGAAGGCTGGGCCACGTTCTGGCATTACACCTTGCTCAACACCTTGTATGACGAAGGCTGGCTGACCGATGGCGTGATGCTGGAGTGGCTGTCATCACATACCAATGTGATCTACCAGCCGCCGGCCGGACACCGGGCCTTCAGCGGCATCAACCCCTATGCGCTGGGCTTTGCCATGTACCGCGATATCCGGCGCATCTGCGAGAAGCCGACCGAGGAGGACCGGCGTTGGTTTCCCGATCTGGCCGGAACGCCCTGGCTGCCGGCTCTGCACCATGCCATGCGCAATTACAAGGACGAGAGCTTTGTCGGCCAGTTTCTGAGCCCGCAGCTGATGCGTGACATGCGTTTGTTCTCTTTGCATGACGATCCCGAGGAGCGTGATGTGCTGGTCAGCGCCATCCATGACGAAGATGGCTATCGCACGCTGCGCCAGTTGCTGTCCCAGCAATATGACCTGGGTACGCGCGAGCCCAATATCCAGGCCTGGAGCGTGAATCTGCGTGGCGACCGCAGTCTGACGCTGCGGCATACCCAGTACCAGGGCAGGCCGCTGGCCGAGGATGCGCAGGAAGTTCTCAAGCATGTCGCCAGGCTATGGGGGTTTGGCGTGCACCTGGAAAGTGTCAACGGTGATGGCGAGACACCGGTGCTGGTGCATTCGGTGCCAGCTCCCTCGCATTGAGATATTGCAATTGAAAATGGCTTCAAACGCTTTCCTGTAAAGCGCTGTAAGCTATCAAACTGAAAGCAAAAAGCGCTGCCGCAGCAGCGCTTTCTCGGCTCGGGCCGTCAGCTGCAGTCTGCGGTCGGGTCTGCCCGGCCCCGGGATTATGCAGCCCAGCCGCTACACCCTGCGAAGA
>Ga0067045_1031787_pt1 | contig 11483 bp, 9 predicted proteins | sample TerdegcTABiofilm_FD_59184 | JGI IMG/M metagenome (GOLD analysis project Ga0067045, IMG submission 59184) | Combined Assembly of (Gp0054472, Gp0054536) Wastewater bioreactor microbial communities from Singapore -Terephthalate degrading...
AATCACATTGAAACTATTTGAAGCGCGGGGGTTGCCGAGCATGGCCAAAGGCGCAGGATTGAGGGTCCTGTTACGTAGGTATTCGTGGGTTCAAATCCCATCCCCCGCACTTTTTTATAAACAAAATGCGTATTGATTTTAGGCCATTTTTACCATATTTTAATTAATAGAATAGATTTTCTAAAATTAAGTCTAAATATAATCTATTTGGCCTTAAAATTAGGGCCAAATTCTAAAATAGGGGTATTTTTAATAAAATTATCATTTGAAATGCAACTATGCCGAGATAAGGATAATCAATGGCTCAAAAATATTTTATCCATGTTTTCAATAGATGCTAATTTTAGGGCCAAGATCCTAATAATCACTAAGGCCTTCTGTAAGGTGGCCTGATATTATGCTATTTTCTTATTGGGAAAAGAGTGGTATAGTTAAGCATGAAGGCCTAATTCACGACATCTACTTTGATGATAAAGACCTCGAAAGCTATCTAGAGTATACCAGTAATTATCCAGTTTCGCATACTTGTTTAGACTACCCCATGATAACTAATGAGGATAGAGAAAAAAAGTTTCTTGAAGATCTTAGGGCATGCGCAAAGGACAAGCGTTTTCAGTATCTTGACCTAGATAATGCCGTACTTGTGTATGAGAATCTAGAGGCCCTAAATTTAGGGCCAAAAACACCGATTGAAAGATTGTTCTTCCTTAAAGGGTTTCACTTAGCTATGTTGGAAAGCTTCGATATAGCTTCAAACTGGCAGCAGCCAACTTCTATCGAACTGGTCACATTATACTGGGGAACAAATGAGCTTTCAAGAGTAGAGATTATTCTCTTTGAACTAATCTACGAAAAAATATTCACGCCAGTACTAAAGAGTGTACACAAAGAAGGAAATACATGGCGTCATGTCCATAGGACAATTTCGAAAGAAGAGGCCATTAATTTTTTGTGTAAGAATTCTCCAATAATTTATAGAAATCAGAAGGTTCCAGAAACTATCCTGACACTTTCACTTAGGTTAAACTATCCTCTAATTGATGAACTGGCCCAAAAAATATATCTCAAGGAAGTCTTATTCTTAGAGGATGCTCCTAACTTTTACGGAGACGATCTAAAGGTTTATGGCCCTTATAAAAAAGGAGATATTGGAAAGATACCAAAAAGAACATATGAGATTCTTATCGAAAATGCAGTTGTAAAAGATGCAGCCTGTGGCCCAAAGACACTGATGGATTGGGCTTTGACCTATTATGACGCAGGATTAAACATTCTGCCCCTCGTACCCCGTGATAAATTTCCAATGATCAAATGGGGGAAGTATGAGAAAGAGAGGGCAAAAAGAGAGGATGTTATTTCTTGGTGGACAAAGCAGCCTGAAGCAAATATTGGAATTATAACAGGAGAAATAAATAACTTAGTAGTAGTCGATGTAGATAAAGAACAGGGTAAAAAATCTTTAGAAATACTTTACAACAAGGAAATGCCATTAACGGTTGTAACAAAGTCAATAAGAGGAAAACACTACTATTTTAAAAACACAGACAAATGGGGCAGCCATATTGGGATCTATCCTGATATCGACATAAGAGGGGAAGGGGGGCTTATAGTAGCACCTCCAAGCATACACCCTAGTGGAAAAGAGTATAGGTGGGTTAATCCCATACTTGAAACAGAAATAGTTGAAATGCCTACCGAGTTAGTTGAGGCTTTCAAGGAAAAGCTTAGAAGTAAGCCCAACATATTTGAAGGTAAAATAAAACAAGGGGAGAGAAATAAGGCCTTAACATCAATATCTGGAACTCTGAGAAACATCGGTCTTGATCCAGAGCACATCCGAGCCACACTCCTTGCGATAAATCAAGTTAGAATGCAAGAGCCGTTGCCAGAAAAAGAGGTATCTAAAATAACTACAGATTTTCAAAAGAGTTTTTTCACTTTGAGTGATATGGGAAATGCAGAGCGCATGGTCAAGTATTATGGCGAGACTATAAGGTATTGCAGTTCTCTTGGAAGATGGTATATATGGAACGGGGATAGATGGGAAGAGGATTCGGTAAAAAAGATTAAGCTCATAGCTATGGAAGTTGCAAGATTTATTTTTTCAGAGGCTTCTATGGAGCCATATCTAGAAAATCAGAGAAAGTTATCCAACTGGGCGTTAACTTCTCAGATGGAGCCAAGATTAAATGCAATGGTAAATGCTGCAATGGCTATGGTGCCTATAACTCCGGATGATCTTGATAAAGATCTATTTCTTTTGAATGTTCGAAATGGAACAATAGATCTAAAGACAATGGAGTTTGATGAGGCCCATTCTAAAGATAGCTATATCACAAAGATTGTCGATGTAGTTTATGATTCCGAGGCAAAATGCCCTTTATGGGAGAATTTCCTTCATGAGATCTTCGAAGGTGATATGGAACTAATTTCTTATATCCAGGAGCTCGTTGGATACAGCCTCACAGGAGATACAAGTGAGCAGATACTTATCTTTCTTTATGGTGGGGGCCAAAACGGGAAATCTACCTTTATGAATGTTCTAAAAGCCTTACTTGGTGACTATGCAAAACAGACTGACTTTTCAACATTTACTGTTAGGAAGAACGATTCTGGCCCTAGAAATGATCTAGCAAGACTCAAAGGAGCTAGGCTTGTAAGCACGATAGAGATCGAGGAGGGAAAGCAGCTTGCAGAGAGTCTTGTTAAACAGGTAACTGGTGAGGATACAATTAAGGCCAGATTTCTATATTCAGAGGAGTTTGAGTTTCTGCCAAACTTCAAGATCTGGCTAGTTGCCAATAATAAGCCGATAATCAAGGGCGGTGACTTTGCAATATGGAGGAGGATAAGACTCATACCGTTTAATGTTAAAATCCCAGAAGAAAAGAAAGACAAAGAGCTTGGTAAAAAACTAAAGGAGGAGCTCCCAGGCATTTTGAACTGGGCGCTTGAAGGGTGTAGAAGATGGCAATCTGAAGGGCTAAAAACTCCAAAGTCAGTTGAACTTGCAACAAAAGAATATGAGGAGGAGATGGATCCTATAAAAGAGTTTTTAGAGGATATCTGCACGACAGAGACTCTAGGCAAAACAAAGACCGGAGAGCTTTACCAGACCTATGAAGAGTACTGCAGCTTTGTAAAAATCAATCCAATTCCAAACAGGGTATTTGGGAGAAGACTTGCCCAGATAGGAATCAAAAGGTCAAGAGATCACAACGGCAGATATTATGAAGGGATTGAGATTGATAATGATAAACTTGAAAGGATGAGAAATAGCTTTAGGCCAAATTTATATTAATCTAAAAATGTGACATATGTGACATCGATGACAATATTTTCAGGAAACTTTTTTTATTGGCCCTATTATAGGACTTTTTATTATTTTTAATATTTTGATGTCACGTTTGACACGGAATAAAATAATATATTATATTTGGCCCTAACTTTAAGGCCAGAATAACTGTGAGCATTTTCCCTATTCTTTTCCATATTCTTATAAATGTAAAAAGAAACTAATATTTGTATACATATTGTATGAATATGAATTATATTCTCTTTGCTAAATTCTAAGTTTTGGTGTGTGTTGGGATCTCATATGTTCGGAAACAAGAAGAATTCAAAAGACCAAATGGAATTAATAAAAGATTTTAATAAAACATATGAAATTCTAATGGCAACGCTAGCCATTGTGGTAGTTATTATTTTGTATCTAGAATTTACTCGACCACTTACTGAAGAACAGGCAAATCTTCTCACTAAAATCGACTTCTCCATCTTGGCCATCTTTGCCATAGATTACTTTTATCGCTTGGCCAAGGCAGAGAAAAAGTGGAGTTTTATCAAAACTAACATTTTTGATTTAGTTGCCATAATGCCTTTTGATAAAGTATTTCGTATAGCTAGACTTGCTAGAATAGTACGTTTGGCACGATTTTCTCGAATGCTAAGATTTACAAAATTCATACGTGTCATTGCATTAGGACACAGAATTGGGAATACCTTTTCGGGTGTTCTGAAAACTAACGGTCTTGTGTATGTTATACTGGCTACATTTTTGATAATCTTAGGTGGCGCTTTTGGGATAATGGCTTTTGAGCCAGGAATGGATAACTTTGGCGATGCCATATGGTGGAGCTTAGTTACAACAACTACGGTAGGGTACGGAGACATTTCTCCAGAAACTACTGGAGGAAGAGTTATTGCAGGTATATTAATGGTTGTGGGAATTGGATTTCTAGGAATGGTGACAGGAAGTGTCGCAACTTATTTTGTGAATAGATTATCATGTGCAAAAAATGAAAAGAAAAAATCTTTTACAGAAAATCAGTTAATATTTATCAAGAATCAAATTGATAATCTTGGTGATATGGATTTAGAAGATGTTAAATCTCTAAACAAGACAATTATAACTATTTGGAAGGAAGTTAAAAATAAAGAGGACATAGATAAATAAGATTATACTTTTTAATGATTATTAATTTTAGGGCGAAATATTAAAATGGAAAAGAAATGTTTTTCCCTATTTTCCCTATTTTTTTCCATATCTTTTTATATATGGAAAATTAGTAATAGACATGACTAAAGATTACCCTATACTTGAAACAATATTTAGTTCTTGCCCAATATGCAAAAAAGGAGCAGTCCAAAAAATAAAAAAATCAGGAAAATTAACATCAACTACGGAAATTCTTTGTAACAATTGTAATGCAAAATTCATCGAGAAAGATATTAAAAAGTATCCTGAACGATGTTTCCAGCTTGACCTTTCAAAATCAGATTATACTAGTCCTTATGATAAAGAGTTACTAAGGGAAAGCGAATGGAAAAGAGGCATACCAGATATTGACTATTGTATTAAAACAAATGCACTGCCTATTGCAAATATAGTGGGACTAAATATCATTCTTGAGCCAAATGAAGTTACCCACTGGTATGACAATGCAAAATTAATGGAAGAGCGTGCAGTCAGAGATACTTATGGTGGGGCATTCAGAGTAACGAAAGGAGTTTATGTCGGAGGGCATAGAGGACAGTCACATGGAGAATTGAAAACAATTGACGTTGGTAGCATTCTTTTGACAAACAAAAGGCTAGTCTTCAATGGAAGATTGAAAAATATTATTTACGACCTGAACAAAATAATTTCTGTAGAGCAATACAAAGATGCGGTAGAAATAGGATCAAGTACTAAAAAGAAAGTTCAAGTTTTTATCGTCGATGATCCAAAAAAATTGGCAGCCTATCTAAAAATTGCCATAAAAAATTACGGCCAAACTCCTGCAATTGCTACTACCGATGTTGTCATTGAAGATGAAGAAGAGTCCATGTCTATCAATGAAGAAAAGTATTCACCACCTCAGATTAATTCTTTCGACGTTACTTCAAAGATTAATTTTTTAGAGTGCCTGAGAAATGAAGATATTTTAGCTCAAGAAGAATTTGAAGTTCTTTACGAAAGAATAATTAATAAATACAGTATAGAGGATAAATCAAAGCATCAAACTCAAAGCAAAGCTCCAGTTCAAGAACACAAACTAGAAAAGGAAACTAATGAATTAGGAATAGCAACTGAATCGAATTATCAAGAAGATGCGGGGCATTATACAGGATCTGAGGAATCAGAAAATAGATTTTGTAGAGAATGTGGCAATAAAATTTCTCTAATCAAAGAGGGCATGTATAACAATAGTTATGTTAAAGTGTATAGATGCACAGAATGTAAAAAAGTATTCTATAAAAAAGAGGGGCCGTGATTTCCTTATCTTTTCCATATTCTTATATATGCTGTATCATATCAGTGTTCATAGTATTTTTTTATTGATGGTGAAATAATGAATCCTACTCTCCAAGGACTTAACGAAAAGCAGAGAGAAGCTGTTATAAGTGAGGACAAACGGTTACTTGTCTTGGCCGGTGCAGGAAGTGGCAAGACAAAAACAATAATTCAAAAAATCATGTATCTTATTTTTGAACAGAATGTAGACCCTTCAGAGATTTTAGCCATTACATTTGCCAGAAACGCAGCAAATGAAATGTTTGATAAGTTAATTATTGAAGCTGATGATAAATGTGAGTACAAGAATATAGTATATAATAAAAAAATAACAAACAAGCAGAAATATGAGGAAAGAAAAAAATATGTATCAAAATATCCGTGGCTCAATAACTTAACAGTCAGAACTTTTCATAGTCTTTGTTTTTATATTTTTGAGAAATAATGGCGCCAAAGAATTTGATAATAGATTTAAAATTCTGCCGGATAAGGAATATGGAGATACACTAGGAACTTATTTTCAAGCGCCTGAAGATTCTAAAGAAATCTTACATAAACTAATATTAGCTTGTGCTAGCGATAAAGAATATTTATTGTTATTAAAAAGATATATTCTAGACCATTACGTTGAAGAATTAAGGTTAAAGGTAAATACTAATCACCCCAATCAATATCCACGTCCTTATATTACCCTAAGAGGCGAATCTGTAAGATCCAAATCTGAAAGATATATAGCAGATTGGCTTTATCGACACAATATAGATTATGAGTATGAATCACCTCTTCAAATATCGGGTTATAAAGCAAATCCAGATTTTTTCATACCCGAAGCTAATCTCTACATAGAACATGTAAGCAATATCAGCTCTCCTACGGCATTAAAAGAAATAGATTTCAAAGAAGCAGGCAAAGCTTATTTCAAAGTCTTTGAATCTATGACTGTCGATATAAATGAATTTCACAGAGAATTAGAGAAAGTTATTTCGCCAAGAATCCACAAGGATATTACAAAATTACCTGCCCTTAAGTTTGAAGAAGAGTTTTCAGGTTATCACAAGGAACTGGATAGATTTGTAGCGGAGTTAATTAGTGTAATAGATAAAATAAAAGTTGAGGGACGAGATTTTCTTGAGATATATCAAAAAGCTCAGAATGATCCGCATAAAAGAGTGAAAGATTTTTACATTCTTATAGAGCCAATAATCAAAAGCTTCTCAGATTATTGTACTTATCATTCATACCTAGATTTTAACGATTTAATAATTAAAACGATTGACTTACTAAATAACTATCCTGATGTTAAAAGTATCTTCCAAACAAAATACAAATATATTCTAGTAGACGAGTTTCAGGATGTAAATACACTTCAAGTAAAATTACTTAGACTATTATTGACAGAAGAAACACAATTATTTTGCGTAGGAGACGACTGGCAGAGCATTTATGGATGGAGAGGTTCAGAAGTAGAATACATAGTTAACTTTGAAAAATATTTTGAAAACTCTAAAATCATAAAACTTGATATAAATTACAGGAGCCATGATAACATCGTTTCTGCTTCTAGCGAGGTTATAAAGCACAATAAATTTCAAATAGCTAAAGAAATACGCTCTATATCAAAAAAAGGTAAAAAACTTTATCTTTACGCATCTAAGAAAGAATCAGAAGACGGTGTGGAGAAGGTAGTAGAGAATATAAAACAATTTCTAGATAACGGCTACAATCGTGAAGATATTTTAATTCTTTACAGAAAAAAACGAATGTTTGATCCATATAAATATGAATTGGCTAAAGCAAATATCAGAGTGCCCTCTGGAACGATTCATTCTGCCAAAGGCTTAGAAGCTAGAGTAGTATTCCTAATAGGATTAACTTCAGGCTTGTATGGATTTCCCAGTGTATGGGGAGAAGATCGAATATTTCAGATCATAAAAGAAACAAATTACGAGTTAAGGATGGAAGAAGAGCGAAGGCTTTTTTATGTGGCAATGACTAGGGCCAAGGAAGAGCTATTTTTGATAACTGAAATAGGCAATGAGTCTTCTTTCATAAAGGAAATACCGGGAGAATTTATCGATAGAAGTAACTTCTTGATATTAAATATAATAAATAATGATACCCCTTTAGTTTGCAGTGATTGTAGTAACAGAATAGAAGATAGTTTTTTGTTTTGTCCTTATTGTGGCAAGAAACTTCTTAATGGCAAGGAAGATTTAGAAATCCCTGATGAAGTTAAATATGTAAGGCTTGAAGATCTTATCCAAAAAAAATCGTATCAGGATAGAATAGATAAATTAAGAATGAAACACCCTAGGGCCTATGAGAAATGGGAGTCTGAAGAGGAAGCTAAATTGATTAATTTATTTAATCAAGGAACTTCAATAAGTGACATTGCTAAACTTTTAGAAAGACAAAATAGTGCCATTAGAGCCAGGCTAAAAAAACTAGGATTAATTGATGAATATTGAAATAAAAATAAAAATTGAACTATGCCCCGCTTCTCGCTCAATTGAAGAAATACTAAACATTTCAAAGGAAGCAAGAAGCGAGGTAGCAAAGAAACACTAGAAATAATTCCTATTCATACTCTGAATATTTTATACGTTTAATAGATAATTAACAAAAACACAATTTCTTTTTTCAAAATGCTAATTATTTCTAATTATATTGAAAAAATGTTTAAATCTATATTAGAAAATGTTTAAAAATCATATTTTTGAAGGTATTTAAACCGTAAACCCTAAATACTTCCTTTCGTAAACTTTATATTAGGTTGTACATCAACTTTTTTGAGGCAATATGAAAGAAGATCTAGATTTATATGAAGAGGATCAAGAAAAAGTAGAAGAGATCCTTATATCATTACTTGGAGTAGTAGATAGTCCGCTTCCTAGTTTGACTCATGCAGAAAAAGAAATATTTATCCTCTGCAAATCAAATCCAGAAATACAAAAATATTTTGAATTTGAAGAACATTATTATGGGGCATACTCTCAAGTCTTAGAAGAAACTCTTGATGAGCCTCTCTTCTATGAAGATGCGTTTCAAATAGAAAAGGATGGCATTCATCTGACTAGACATGGAAAGAAATTATATAACGAAATTCTTGACAAATACAAAGATAATGAAGAATTTAAAGTGTTGCTTATTGCTCTAAAACTAATAAGAGAAGTATACGATAAATTATCAACTGAAGAATTAATATTCTTACTCTACTTCACCTACCCTGAATGTGGAAAATATTCTAATGTTTATGAACGCCTGATTGGAGATAAACAGAAGAGAAAAAATCTAACTAATAATCTTTATAGAAAAGGAATCATAACTGAGAGGAGATATGAAGAGCTGTTGGCCATATGAAAACATTTGCAGATTATAAAATCTTGGCAGATAGCAGTTTTTACATATGCTTTCTTGACGACATAAATAGTCACGATTGTTTAGTCAAGATTGTTATAGAATTTGATTTCATCCTCCCACCAATTGTACATTCGGAAATCCAAAAATCAAAAAATTATTCTGTAATCAAGAATTGTAAAGATATCGTTCCATTTTCATTGTATTATGACGTTAGTAGTATACTAAAACCTTTTTTTGGCAATCAAGAAATAAAAAAAGGCGAGCATGAAGTAATTGGATATGCTTATTTCTTAAATGAAAATAGGGATAAATTTTACTTTATACTTGATGAAGACGGGCCCAGAAAATTTGTAGAACGAAACTTTCCCATACTAGCCCCACTTATGAAAGGCACAGCAAAATTTTTAGGGATGTGTGCCTGTGAATTTTATATTATGTCTAAGCAAGAAGTAAGAGACGTGTTAATGCTAATTGAAAACTCTCCATTTAGAATTACAAAAAATATTTTAGATAAAGTAAGATTATATTTAGAGGGGTGTTAATATCTCAAACTATATTGATATTAAGGAAGTAATTCAAGATAACAAATCTCTTTACAATGTGAAGTTCTTTAGTGCAGGTAAAATTAATTTTAATGGCCCTGTAAAAACTTTGGATACAAAAGAAGTTACTAAATCAACTTACGAACAAACACTAAAAGGTAAACACGAATTTCAGCTCTTTGAATGTTCAAAAATAATAAAAGATTTTGATACTATTAAACGTTTATCTCAAATTGAAGAAGAGAGTAAAATAAATGTTTTTTTTGAAAAAAGAGAATGGATAAAAGATAAGTCAAAACTTCTTAATTTCAGATTTGATTTCAATCCATATAATCATGTTTCAAAAATTGAGGAAATGGAAGATTTCTATGATTACTATTATGAATTCTCTGAACCTTTCATATTTGTTCCAAACATTAGAAAATACCGATATATAGATTCACGTGAAAAAGAGAGCATAATCGAAATTAAGGATTATCTTAAGTTTGTAGATGAAACTTATGATATCTTAAATTTTAAAAATAATAAGTACATATTTGTTCCTATATCTCTTAAAGTAAGCGCCAACGATATGAAGACTTTAGTTGAACACTATGTAAACAAAAAGTACTCTCACTTTTGGTTTGATTTTGAAGGCAATGCAATAACTAAAACAAATCTTGGTAGAATAAGACTGTTTTTAAGATCTCTCAAGAAGTTAGATCATTTTGACAATTCAGTCCTACATTATACAAATATTAATCGAGAGATAGTCACGAATCAAAATATGGATGAAACTCCTGCATCCGATGCGCTTTCCCCAATTGCAGGAGCAAACATTGTTGGGGTAAATCGTAAGCCTCAGAGACGAATGATCGGATTTGTAGTTCCTCCATCCCCCAACGAACACAAATATAGGTTATTCAACAAAGATACCTATTATTACGATAAAGTCATGGATAGAAATTTACACAAAGCATCGTTAAATTCAGCAATTAATGCAGTAAGATTAGATAATGAATTTGCTGACCAATCTAACTATTTCCTTAATAATGATTATGAAATAGAGACATATCTAAAAAGAAAGAGAATGCTAACAGATTATAGGGATGGCAGTGTATTAGATTCACTCATGAAAAAATAAATTAAAATATTTTTTCTACTCTTTCATTTACTTCAAGCTCTCTTCCAGAAAAGTAGCCCCATTCTTCTATTGGCCCTAAAACTAGGCCGTAGTAGATTATGTCATTCTCTGGCTTGCCATTTATCATTGAGCCGCCTGTCTCGTCCTCTACTCTTCTAATCTCGGAAACTTCAGTTGCAAGCCAAGTCCAGCCAGTTCCACTCTTCCAGGCGGCTATTATCTCATTCCCTTCAACAAACTTCTTCCCGTTCATTTCAATTATTACTGCCGTTTTGCATCACCTGATTGTATTCTCTAAAAGACTGGACTAATACATTGTCATGATATGGATCTAAAATAGGGCCAACACAAATGTTTAAAATGAAACACATATGTATAATTTATTGCATATAACATACCTTTATGCGCAATAGTTAGAGTTTGGCCTTAATTTTAGGGCCAGGTATATTACCGCTATCCTAGCGTGAGAAAAGCATTTTGTATTAATTTTAGGGCCAGATTAATTCATGAAATAAAAAAGAGAAATAAATTAGTTCCTGTTTTAATCAGCTCTTAATATCCCAATCCTTTTGCCCACACTATTTTTAATTTGATCTTTTATAGGATTGAACTCCTCCTCGTATAAAACTAAATCATAGATAACTCTTTCATAGACGGAGATGGACACTATTATCTTGTCTTC
>Ga0067045_1031789_pt1 | contig 11480 bp, 9 predicted proteins | sample TerdegcTABiofilm_FD_59184 | JGI IMG/M metagenome (GOLD analysis project Ga0067045, IMG submission 59184) | Combined Assembly of (Gp0054472, Gp0054536) Wastewater bioreactor microbial communities from Singapore -Terephthalate degrading...
GACGAACAATTGGCCGTTCCACTTCTAACTTAACGCCTATGCCCAGAGGGAGAGGGAGCCAGTATAATCCCCTCTCCCCCGCTTCGGGGGAGAGGGTCAGCGCGAGGAGGTGTGCCACGATTATGACGGACAGCCGGCTTTTGAGACACTTTCAGATGCCCGGCCCACGAGCAAAATGAAAGAGTCCCGGAACCTGTTTCGGACGGGGGATGTATTCGGAGAGCACTTCGATAAGCGCCCTGATTTAAGGCCGTTCGCGCACCGCCTTTCCAACAATGCCCGTTAATTAAGGCCTGTTCCCCATTGCTCCGTTTGAAGAGGCTACCCTTTCAGACGAACCACGTGGGGGGAAAGAATCGTCAGGCATCATGCGGAATTGAAGAGCTCGCGTTTGTTCTCCGTGTGATCGACCAGATAGATCAGGTGCAGCTTTTCATGCAATTCGCGTTTGAGCTGGTTCCGCTTATCTTTGCCCACGTTGAAGGCCCGGATATACGCGTACCGACATCCTTTGGGGGCCTTGTGGTACGACGTGAGAATGCTCACCAGACGTCCTCCGTGCGATCTAATAAGATCCGTGATCTCCCGTATGGAACCGGGGCGATCCTCGATAACGGCCCCTATTTGCAGTCCTTTCTTATCCAGGCCGGTCACCGCAATGATTGCTCGGAAGAGGTCGCTCTTAGTCACGATTCCCGTTATCCTCCCCTCTCGGTCACGGACCGGACAACCGGAGATTTTGTTATCGAGCATTACTTTGGCCACTTCGTCGACGGTGTAGTCCTCAGGAACCGTCACCGGATTTCGGGTCATGACAGCACCGACTTTCACTCTCGACATGTGATCTGTGACCAAATCCGAGTCCAATCCCACTGCATCGGATGGCGATGCTCTCTTGAGATCTCCATCCGATATTATTCCAATCAATTTCCCCCCATCGGTGACCGGCAACAAACTGACCTCGAAATCATCCATGAGCTTTGCCGCCTTCAACAGGCAGTCATCGGCCCCAATAGTGATTACGTGCTCGGTCATCCAATCCTTTACCAACATGCCTGTCTCTCCCGCTTGTCGTTCGTTGTGCGTCAAAACATATGCCCATGTTCCCATTAGTTCACAAGTCCTGACTGAAGCTGTGATTCGCCGTTCACGCTGTGGTCGATGGGAATCCATGTGGTAAACACCGTCCCTTTTTCGTCAGACTTTACGGAGATAGACCCGCCATGCTCCTCAATAATCCGTTTGACAAGCGATAGTCCTATGCCGGCGCCGCGCTCTTTGGTCGTGTAAAAGGGGTCGAATATCTTTCTGAGCTCGTCCTCGTGTATCCTTCTGCCGCCGTTTCGGATCTTGAATTCAAAGTAAGCTTCGGAATCGAGCTCTCCGGTCATCTGGGCCTTGTCACTCACCACGAACACCGCCGTCTCGATCCGAATCATGCCACTATGCCGAGAAGCCTCGATAGCGTTGCTCACGAGATTCCGGACTACTTGTTGGAATCTGTCCGGGTCCAACAACACCTCTCCGATTTCTCCGAAATCGACTTCCAATCGAAGGCTTTTCTCCTGTAACCGCACCTTGTAGATATCGAGGACGAGTTGGATGAGGTTGTTCGGGTCGACCCGTCGCTTCGTGAGAGTCTTCTGTCTTGTGAAATCGATGAGCCCCTTGAGAATGTCCTCCAATCGCTCAACCTCTTTGACGATAATGGCGAAGCATTCTTCCTGTTCTTTCGGATTGGCGTGTTTGCACGTTTGAATCTGGCGATACATTCTGCGGGCAAATCCGCCGATGACGGCCAAGGGCTGTCTGAGCTCATGCGCCACTTCCGCAGTGTGCTCCGCTATGGCCCGGGACTTCTCAGACTGCACAATGTGCTCGTACAATTCGTCTATGATGCCTATCTTCTCGAGTAATTGCCCCTTGGACGCTTTTAGGTCGTCTTCCAGCTTTTTCCTGTCAGTCCGATCCCTCAATACTCCTTCAAATTCAACGATGCGCCCTTCCTGGTCGCATACCGGACGGCACCGTATCCTCACCCATCTCCTCGACCCATCCTGGTGATGCACGGTGATCTCCTCATCCCACGTGGTACCAGGCTCTACGTGCAGAAGGCTTTCAACCGATGCCATGTCTTCCGAGCTGACGAGGTCTCGAAAAAAGGTGCCCACCAGATCCTTTCTCTCGTAACCGAGCAACTCACGGGCTTGGGGGTTCACAAAGGTGAGGCAACCCTTCGGATCCATGGAAAATATGACGTCGGGCACCTCCTCGAGCAATTGCTGAAAGCGTTGCGTCGTCTCACTCAACCGTTGCTGGTACTCCTGAAGATCCAGCTCCATCTTCCGCTGAGAGGTCCTGTCACGCATGACACCTTCGTGACCGGACACGACACCGCGGGCATCGAGAAAGGGGGCCGAACGTATGCGGCAATACTTCTTGTTTCCTCTCGAATCCAGGATGGAGAGCTGTTCGTCCCAACAGGAGCCCACCGGGGTCTGAAGCAGTCTTTTCGCAACAGCGACCTCTGCCGGGTCGACGAAATCCCAGAAGAACTTGCCAAGAATCTCCTGGTCTGTACAGCCGAGAAACTCTTGGGCCGATCGATTCACATACGTGAACCGGCCGTCTTCTTGGAGTGCAAAAACAGTGTCCGGGAGATTATCTAGGAGCTTGTGGAAATCGTAGCCATCCGATTTGTGGGGCTCATGCTCCTCGGGTTTTACCTCTTCCACTACGAGCAGGGAACAGCCTGTGAGATCTCCCGTCACATCCCATTGGGGGGTTCCAATGACATGCAAGACAGTCGGCCGTCCGGCCACATCCTTCACGGTTAAGCGAAGCTCGGCAGATCGCTCTCCCTGGAACACCCGCTTTGCCGGACAGTCTTTGCACACATCGCTCCCATGACCGAGGGCCGCAAAGCACTTCGATCCCTTTCGGACCCCGAAACGGGCCTCTAAAGCCGGATCCACGACCAGTACCGTGAAATCCCCATCCACCTCCATGAACATATGGCCGGACGCAATGACTTGCTGCATGAGCGACGGCTGTTCTCTCGATTCGCATGGCATGGGGTAGCTCCAGAAACAGCCCACGAGGCACCGACGCCCTGAAAAAGGGGCAATCGCTAGCACACGGAGTGACAACAGGAAGCAGCGGTGCTTATCATCGCGGCTTAAAATGAGCGGGTCTGCCGGCAATAGCGTTACGAGCTTCCCTTGATGGCGATCTCTTTCATACGAGCCGCGTGAATCTTCTGTTCGTGTCTGGCCCTCTTTGCTTCTGCCTCCGCAATTTGACCGACCAGCATATCTATGTCGCACGGCTTCATGTGGTAATCATACGCCCCCAGTCTCATCGCTTCAATGGCTGCCTCCACTGTGTCGGGTTCCGCGAGCATAATGACTTCGGTCAATGGGTGGTCGATCTTAATATGCTTTAGGGTCTGGATGCCATCCATTCCCGTCATCTTCACATCAAGGATCACTATATCGATCGATGAGTCCTCTGCCAATTTGTTCAAGCCCTCAGCGCCATTGCGGGCCGGTATCACCGTCAAGCCTCTCTTTCCGAGCCTTATCTTCAAGGTCTCCATGAACGAGGCCTCGTCATCAATGACAAGCACCTTCACGAGGGACATTCCGGATCTCCTTTGCGACGCTGTAATGAAGCCCTGAATCGAGCTGCACAAGTCTTGAGCCGAACACTCCTGAGCTCGTGCATGTTACGTTAGCCGTTCCCTGATCCGTGCAGTCAGCAACCAATTCCCGAGACATGTAAGAATCTCGGCTCTCCGAGAAAATTCTAGCACGAGATAGTGCCCGCGTCACGGCTTCCCAGGGGCTGTAAGCCGACCTGCTCGAGGCTTCCGGCAGATCGGTCTCACGTTTGTTTTCAGTGCAATTCCGATGCCACCGCATGCCCCGGCGGCCCACTTCACGTGCAGATGGAAAGGCTAGCACTGGCGCTCAGGCAAGCACGCGAGGATTGCTACTTGCCCCGAAGGTGTTCCATTCAGGGCCTAGCAATGACGACAATTAACACAGTGTAAAAAATCCTGACAGGGGACCTCTGACCCCTCCGGTTTGGCTATCACGATTGTGACTCCGGTACGTTCGCGTGGGCCACATCGCGTTCTGGTACGGCTATTGCTTTATTCAAAGATTGGCATGCCCGAGAACCGCTCCGCAAGAGGGCACACAGTTCGGCAATGACCTACAGCCCTGACTTCGGCCGCATGCTCGGAACGCCCGTTATTGTCGGTCAGGAGGAAAGATTTATGAATGAGCGCATCTTAGCGGCCGCTACCTCTGGAGACCTGGAAGAGCTCAGGTGCCTCTTGTCCGCAGGGGGAGATCCCGAAGTGAGGGACGAGCTCGGATGGACCCCGCTCATCTGGGCGGCTGCAAATGGTTTCCCGGAATCAGTGAGGGCCCTGCTCGATGCCCGCGCAGATATCGAAGCCTGCGATCAGTACCAAGCGACAGCGCTCATGAAGGCATGCCGCAGAGGACACACCGAAGTGGTACGGCTGCTCCTTGACCGTGGTGCGGACGTCAATGCAGAGGACGAGTTCGGGTGGACTGCTCTTATGAGAGCGGTGAGAGGAGGTTTCATCGATGTAGTGGTGGAACTGCTCGAACATGGAGCAGACATTGAAGCTCGGGACCAGTATGGGGCCACCCCTCTCATTCTTGCGGCAGCGGAAGGTCATGTGGCCGTGGTGACAGAATTGCTCAAACGAGGGGCAAACGTTCACGCCAAAGACCGGAACGGGTGGAACGCGCTAATGTGGGCGAAATCTGTTAGAAAGCAGGAAGCTATGAAGATACTGTCCGAATACATGGCGCAGATGAATCCTGCTGCTTCGTGATCTGCTCTTCAGCATCACGCGTTCGTGGACAAGCCGAGAACAGCGAAGGCCGCCGTCAAAGGGCAGACGTTTCGAGTATTAGTATAACAATTTCTTATTACTCCCTTTTTGTCATCCTGAGCACCCTTGCATTCCTTCCCGGTGCAGTGGTAATATCCTTGCGGCGGTTCCAGGGGGAGTCCGAGAACCCGCCGACTCGGCGAATAGCGGCTGCAAGGGAAAACGTACCGTGCCACCAGCCCTGTCGCCGATCTGATTTTCCGGCAATTTCGACCGTCGAGCGTATGTATCCAATTGAGGAAGGGTGCACCATTGGCTGTTCTTCATGAGAAGACCACTGTAGGGATAGAAGAAGAAATCCAGAAATCCTATTTGGATTACGCTATGAGCGTGATAGTGGGTCGCGCGCTTCCCGACCTGAGGGACGGGCTGAAGCCGGTCCACAGAAGAATCCTTTATGCAATGCACCGGGCAGGAAACTTCTGGAACCGGCCCTACAGAAAAGCTGCAAGGGCCGTGGGTGATGTCATCGGTCAGTATCATCCGCACGGTGACGCGGCTGTGTATGATGCGCTCGTACGAATGGCTCAGCCGTTTTCTATGCGCCACACCTTTATCGATGGCCAAGGCAATTTTGGGAGCGTGGACGGGGATGCTCCCGCGGCGATGCGGTATACGGAAGTTCGCATGGCCCGGATCACTCAGGCCCTCATGGAGGATCTGGACAAGGAGACGGTTGACTTCATCCCGAACTATGACAACACGCTTCAGGAACCTCTCGTACTTCCAGCCAGGTTCCCGGTGCTCCTCGTGAACGGCTCGCAGGGAATCGCAGTGGGCATGGCCACCAACATCCCCCCACACAACCTCGGAGAGACCGTAGATGCTCTCATTCATCTCATTGGCAATCCCACAGCATCAATTCCGGAGCTCATGCGTTTCATACCAGGGCCCGATTTTCCCACCGGCGGCTTCATCCACGGCCGGGAAGGTATACTCGCTGCGTACACTACAGGCAGGGGCTCGGTTCAAATGCGAGCCAGGACGGAAATAGAAGATGCCGGGAAGGGCTATCAGCGAATCGTCGTGACCGAGATTCCGTTTCTAGTCAACAAAGCCCGCATGGTGGAAACCGCCGCGGAGCTTGTGAAGGACAAGAGGATTCCCGGAATTCGAGACATACGGGATGAGTCCGACAGGCATGGGATGCGAGTGGTTTTTGAATTGAAGCGGGACGAGAACCCGGAGGTGGTCCTCAATCAGTTGTTCAAGTATACCCAGCTCCAGACAACCTTCGGGGTGCAGTTGCTCTGCGTGGACAAGGTGCGTCCCCGAACCATGAATCTGAAGGAAATCCTGACGGGGTTCATCGACTTCCGCAAAGAAGTAGTAATCCGCAGGACCAGGTTCGAGCTGGCTCGAGCCAGGGAACGTGCCCACATCCTGGAAGGATTGAAGATAGCTCTGGATAACCTGGACGCAGTGATAGCGGTGATCAGGCAATCTGAGAATCCAGGAGTGGCTCGTGAAGCTCTCATGGAACGATTCGCCCTCAGTCAGGTCCAGGCTCAAGCAATCCTCGATATGCGGCTTCAGCGTCTGACCGGCTTAGAGAGAGAGAAAATCCTTCAGGAGCTCAAGGAGATTCACGAGAAGATAGCGGAGCTGGAGGCGATTCTCGCTTCCCCTGCGAGGGTTCTTGACATCATCGTGGATGAGCTCAAGCAGATCAAGGAGCAATTCGGAGACCCCAGACGCACAGAGATCGTAGAAGGAACAGTGGAGATGGTCGACGAAGATCTGATCCCTCGGGAAGACTTTGTCGTCACTTTCTCCAGCAAAGGGTACGTCAAGCGTGTCCAGGCCAACACGTACAAGTCACAGAGGCCGGGCGGCAAGGGACGAATCGGCACCAAAGTAGGGAGCGAGGATGTGGTGAGTCAGATGCTCTACGCCTCCTCTCACGACGTTCTTCTCTGCTTCTCCAATCAGGGCAGGGTTCACTGGCTGAGAGTCTTTCAGCTTCCCGACGAAGGGCCGTACGCTCGGGGGAAAGCCATTGTGAACCTGCTCCACCTGGACGACGGCGAGCGCATCCGGAAAATACTTCCCGTGCAGGAGCTCAGTACGGAAGGTTTTGTGGTCATGGTCTCCGCACAGGGGAAAATCAAGAAGACCTCTATCTCGGAATTCTCGCGACCTCGATCCAGAGGCTTGATCGCTCTCACCATCGACCCTGACGACGAGCTCATCGATGTCAATTTGACTGCAGGGGAGAGCCATATCCTTCTTGCTACCCGCAAGGGCAAGGCCATCAGGTTTCACGAAGACCAGGTGCGACCTATGGGACGCCAAGCTCGAGGTGTGCAAGGCATCCGCCTGAAATCCGACGATACCGTGGTCGGCATGGAAATCATCTCCTCTGAGGGAGGAAGCCTCTTGACCATAACGGACAGTGGATTCGGAAAGCGAACCCCGTTGTCCGAATATCCAGTTATCAACCGCGGAGGCCAAGGGGTCATTACCATCAAGCACTCGCCCCGAATAGGCAATGTGGTTGGAATCCAAATCGTCGAAGACACAGACCATTTGCTCATTCTCACCTCCGGTGGGAGAATCATCCGTCTGAGAATGGAAGAAATAGGCGTGATCGGCCGCAACACCATGGGCAGAACTCTCGTGCGTATGGATGAGGGGGAACGAGTGGTCGACGTGGCCCGTGCCGTGGCTATGGACGAGGAATCCTCCGATGCCGACGAAGGCCGACCCGACGAGGAAGCCTTCGATAGCGGGGAGCCTCCAGGCGAGTCGCCGGGGGACTGACACCATGAACCAGGACCAGGGCCACCACTGGCGCATGCTCGATCATCCCGCAGATATTCTCATCGAAGTGTGGGGGGACACACTAGAGGAGCTTTTCGTCCATGGGGCGGAGGCATTTGGCTGTCTCGTCAGCGAAGGCGGCCCTGAGGAAACGGAAGAGGAAGTTGGAGTAGAAGCCCATGGGGAGACGGAGGCGGATCTCATGATAGACTGGCTTCGGGAGCTCCTCTTTCTCCACGAGACGAGGCGCCTGGTTCCCACGGGCGTCCGGATCACGGAATTGACGAGCACCGGTTTGCGTGGTCAGGTCTCAGTCCGCAGGCTTCGGCCGGAAGAGGTTCCTCCGTACGAGATCAAAGCGGTAACCTATCACGGCGTATCCGTGGATCGGACGGACCAGGGGTATCAAACCCGGGTACTGTTCGATGTCTGATGCGAGCGCGCAGCATCCGGCGGATTCCCGTTCATGGCGGGAATCCTTGGCTGACGACGGGCTAGAACAACCACGTCCCTCCCCGAGAATGGATCGCCCTGGCACTCAACAGGGCTGGCGCCGGCTTCCACTGCCCCATCTCGTGACCCTTATCCTCCTAATATGCGCGCTCGTGCCTGTATGGGTGTTCGACAGGGCGCTCTTCTCAGTGATGAATGAAGCGCATAGCCCCGCGACCGACGCTCTGTGGCTCTTCTTCACCACCCTGGGAGACGGGGTAATCCTCGCCATCATCATCGGGGCATTCGTCATGGTCAATCCACGAATCACCGTGTTGGCTCTCAGCGTTATGGTGCTCACCTCACTTGCTATGCACTCCATCAAGCTCGTTGCCCCCAGCCCCAGGCCTGCGGCAGTCTTCGAGTCTGTTCACGTGGTAGGGCCATTATTGCGGTCCGGTTCGTTCCCATCAGGACATACGGCGGCAAGCATGGCCGCGGCCTTGGGGATCCAGCACTTGAGCTCTCGTTTGGCAGGCATGGTTGCTCTGGGCCTCGCCTTGCTCGTGTCCCTGTCCCGAATTTTCGTGGGGGCCCATTTCCCGAAAGACGTGGTAGGAGGAACCCTCCTCGCGCTTGGCCTTTTTGTTGGGTTCTCTTGGCTGGTCTGGCCCCGGATCTGTCAGTCCATCCCCGACAAACCTGATTTTTCCCGCCCCTGGCTCAGGATTCTCTTCCGCGTCGAGGTTGGCGCTTGCTTGTATGCTCTGTGCATTCATGCGCCGTATTACGCTGAATCTGGCCTTGCAGCAGCAGCCATCGCGCTCGCGGTTCTGACCTTTCTCGGGGCACAGTGGAGAAAGCGTTCCACGAGCACGAGGTGACGCACTCAGTCTAGGTCCCAATACGTTGCGAGAAGTCTTGTCCCGCTTCCGGGGCACGGACATCTACGGTGGAACCACGGCCGGTAGAATGGGCGTCTCGCCCGTTCATTCTTTCGCTGTGGGACGGTCGTTCCAGGCTGCCATTTCTTAAGATCGCACGCTAGAAAGCGTGCGCTACATGTCGGCGATACAATTGCGATCGAACTTACCCCACCATGTAGGGTAGTCCCACGGACATCATAGCGGTCGCCAATAATAATTTCCGTTTCTCCTCCTCAACACTGACGGGCGAGACGCCCGTCCCACCGGTCTGCGAACCTCCCAGAACTGTTTTCGGCATATGGGAAGCGGAAAGAACTCTGGGTATCGGGTATACCATTGGCTGGAGCCATGTTGCCTCAGGTCAGACGAATCGCCTGTCCGATTTCACGGTACCGGCGCTCTTCGCCTTGTCAGCAAGCCAGCCTATCCTTTCTGAATCCCGGTTGTCGAACCGGGGCACGAAAGGCTTGATATCGAGGAGCGGCGTTTCGTCCGCAATGTCTACGTCCTCCACTACGAGTACATTGCCCTGCACCTCGACGAGCCGTACCACGGACAGTCCGATAGGATTCGGCCGGGCCGGCGCACGGGTTGCGAAGACGCCACGAAGAGTATCGTCGAGGAATGGTTTGACCTCCAGGGAATAACCCGACGACAGGTGAAAGTGATAGAGAAGGACTATGTGGGAAAACCCGTCCAGGTCCTTGAGACCGCCTGAGAATTCGGGATGCACCTTAACTTCGCCGCGAATTCCCTGCCCACCCACCGGCTGTATGGGCATGTCCTCCAATTTGGTGAACGGGGTGCGAATAATACCGATTGGCTTGTACACGATCTTTTCCATAATTTCTCCTTTCATGAGCTCAAAGAAGGGCGCGGTTGAGGAAACTGTCTCGGAATTGCCGAAAATTTTAAGATCGTGGCACGCTTCTCTTTTGGCACCCTCACCCCAGCCTTCTTCCGAAGGGAGAGGGGACATGCAACCGCCCGGAATGACAGAGCCCTCTCCCTCTGGCAAAGGGTGGGGTGAGGGCTCCATGGGCAGTACCCTCCCTCACCGTACCACTTTTTCTGCTGTTTTCCGAGTCTTGAGACAGTTTCTCAGACCCGCCCCGACATACACGGCTATGGTACTTCTCAGGTAAAGATCAAGGCCCCACCCCAAAGTAAGGCCAGGTTTCAGAAACGCTCTCATGACCGTTTGTGGTGGTGATATGCCTGAAGGGGGCTTCGAGAAGCGCCCTGATTCCGCGCTGTTCTCACGAACCGCCCCTCCAGGAGCGCGCGTTGATTCAGGCCTGGTGCCGGATTGCAAGACAGTCTTTTCAAACCTGCCCAGGATTGGGACAGTCTCTGAACCTGCCGTTCCCTAAGAGGAGCTGTCGCAGTACGTAATCGTATTTTTCTGAGAGTTTCCTGATAGCCGGCGAGACGCCGGCGCTACGAAGACCAGGGCTCGGAGGCTCGAGGCCACCATCGAGGGCTCCCGCCAAACGCGGACTTTCCTGGTCGGCTGTGATTGCGAGGTCATGGACGTTCATGAAATCTTCTACGAACTGTCGTGAGTCTTGAAACCACTTGATGAATTCTGTCTAACTTGCTATAATAGCTTACCCTCGTGGAGGTCCATTATGTCAAGAACCGCTTTAGTTTTTATCGGCGCACTGATGGTGAGCCTGGCTCTCTCGGGACCTGCAAGTGCCGAAGGCGAAGGCATCTTGGCCATGACAGGTCAGTACACCTTCTTTATTAAACCCGAGCCCGGATCATGCGAGACATATTATCAGAAGCTGGTCCCCTGCGTGCTCACGGAGACAATCCCCGTCCCCCGGCCGGTGACTCCGAAATTTCTCGTGCCGCGAGCTTCCATACGGGGCGTGCCGGTCTTGCGTCATGAGACACCTGTGGGATGCGCAGAAGGCGCAGGCCCGTGTCTCGAGTGTTTCCCCAGGCCGACATGCAAGCCTGCAATTAACCCGACGGTGATCCCCGTCATGAATCCTGTTGCCGTACGGGACCTCGAATTTCAGCCGAAACACGTCACCCGCCGCGTCATGAAGCCCCAATGGTTCAAGGTGACCGACGAGCCACGACCGATGGGCAAGGTGCGAAAGGTTCCCCACGGGGGATAAGCTCTTTGCCTATCAGTAGTGGAATCGGGGAACGTGGGACACGTTTTCCCTAATACGATTGCGTAGCTGCTTCAGCCTTGTTCAGGGATGGGCGGGGCTGAAGAAACTGTCTCGGAATTTCGGCAAATGTTAAGATCGTAGCACGCTTCTTTTTTTCACCCTCACCCTAGCCCTCTCCCGAAGGGCATAGGCGTTAACTTCGTGGATGACATCACGTGATTTCAGTCCGTTGACTTAACAAGGATCCCGTCACCCCGGCGAAAGCCGGGGTCCATAACATATTGGAAGGAC
>Ga0067045_1004626_pt1 | contig 11472 bp, 8 predicted proteins | sample TerdegcTABiofilm_FD_59184 | JGI IMG/M metagenome (GOLD analysis project Ga0067045, IMG submission 59184) | Combined Assembly of (Gp0054472, Gp0054536) Wastewater bioreactor microbial communities from Singapore -Terephthalate degrading...
CCTCGAGCCCCGTGACGATGGCGGCACGGGCGCAACGGAGGACTGGAACTGGAACCTGCATCAAGCCACGCACCAGCGGTTCCGCTGAGCGTGACCCACAAGCACAAGGAGGAGAACCCATGCAGATCGATTTGCGTACCGTCACCATCAAGCCGCTGCGGCAGACGTTCGACAACATCGCCCGGCGCATCGGTGGCGACAAGCCGGCGTCGCGTTACCAGGAAGGCACGCTGGACATGCAGCAGACGGCCAATTTCCATTACCGGCCGACCTGGGACCCCGAGCACGACATCTACGATGCCTCGCGCAGCGCGATCAAGATGGCCGACTGGTACGCGTTCAAGGATCCGCGCCAGTTCTACTACGGTGCCTACACGATGGCGCGCGCCAAGCAGCAGGACACCGCGGAGGCCAACTTCGACTTCGTCGAGAACCGCGGCCTGGCGGCGACGCTGCCGGAGTCGGTGCGCGACACCGTGCTGAAGCTGCTGCTGCCGCTGCGTCACGTGGCCTGGGGTTCGAACATGAACAACGCGAGTGTCTGTGCCTACAGCTACGGCACCGGCTTCTCGCAGCCGCACATCTACCAGGCGATGGACCAACTCGGCATCGCCCAGTACCTGACCCGCGTCGGCCTGCTGCTCGGCGACGTCGAATCCCTGGACGAAGCCAAGCGCGCCTGGATGGAGGACGACACCTGGCAGGGTCTGCGTCGCTACGTCGAGGATTCCTTCGTGATCAAGGATCCGGTGGAGCTCTTCGTGGCGCAGAACGTCGCGCTCGATGGCCTGCTGTATCCGCTGGTGTACGAAACCATCGTCGATGACGTGCTTTCGTCCCGGGGCGGCACCGCGGTGGCGATGCTCACCCAGTTCATGACCGACTGGTTCGCCGAGACCAGGAAATGGGTCGATGCCACGGTGAAGATCGCGGCGGCCGAGTCGCCCGAGAACAAGGAGGTCATGGCGCGCTGGCTGAGTCAGTGGCGCGATCGTTCGGCCTCGGCACTGTTGCCGGTGGCGCGCATCGCCCTCGGCAATCGCTCGGACGAGGTTCTCGCCGAAGTCGTCCAGCAATTCAACGCACGCATGGCCAAGGCCGGCGTCACCCTCTGAGCGGAGCACCCAATGTCGACCGTATTTCTTGCGTTGCAGACCAACGAAGACACCCGCCCGATCATCGAGGCGATCCTGCAGGACAACCCTTCGGCAGTCGTGGACGAGCAGCCCGCGATGGTGAAGATCAACGCCGACGGCCGCCTCGTCGTGCGCCGCGAGACGATCGAGGAGATCACCGGCCGTGCGTACGACCTGCAGGAGCTGCAGGTCAACATGATCACCATGTCGGGCAACCTCGATCAGACCGACGACGAGATCACCCTGTTCTGGAAATCCTGAGACCCCGAGGAGACAAGACGATGGACATGCAAGTTGCCAAGAAGAAGCTCGGCCTGAAAGAGCGCTATTCGGTGATGACCCGGGGCCTCGACTGGACCCCGTCCTACCAGAAGATGGAAGACATCTACCCCTACATCGCCTACGAGGGGATCAAGATCCACGACTGGGACAAGTGGGAGGACCCGTTCCGCCTGACCATGGATGCCTACTGGAAGTACCAGGCCGAGAAGGAACGCAAGCTGTACGCGATCATCGACGCCTTCAACCAGAACAACGGCCACCTCAACGTCACTGACGCGCGCTACATCAATACCGTCAAGCTCTTTATCAGCGGCATCAGCCCGCTCGAGTACGTCGCCCACCGCGGCTTCGCCCATGCCGGCAGGGCTTTCCCCGGCCCTGGTCCGCGCGTCGCCTGCCTGATGCAGTCGCTCGACGAGATCCGCCACGCGCAGACGCAGGTGCACGCGATCTCGAACTACAACAAGTACTACAACGGCATGCACGACTTCCATCACATGCATGACCGCGTGTGGTTCCTGTCGGTGCCCAAGAGTTTCTTCGACGATGCCATCACCGCCGGCCCGTTCGAGTTCATGGTCTCGATCGGCTTCTCGTTCGAGTACGTGCTGACCAACCTGCTGTTCGTGCCCTTCGTCTCGGGCGCAGCCTACAACGGCGACATGGGCACGATGACCTTCGGTTTCTCGGCGCAGTCCGACGAAGCACGCCACATGANGCTGGGCCTGGAGGTGATCAAGTTCATCCTCGAGCAGGACCCCGCCAACGTGCCCATCGTGCAGCGCTGGATCGACAAGTGGACCTGGCGCGGCTATCGCGTGCTGACCCTGGTGGCAATGATGATGGACTACATGCTGCCCAAGCGCACGATGAGCTGGAAGGAAGCCTGGGAGGTGTACTTCGAAGAGAACGGCGGGGCGCTGTTCAAGGACCTCGCCCGCTATGGCATCAAGATGCCGAAGTGCGCCGAGCAGATCGCGCTCGAGAAGGACCACCTGTCTCACCAGGCCTGGAGCACCTTCTACAACTACGCCGCCGCCGCCAACTTCCACACCTGGATGCCGGACGAAGACGAGATGGCGTGGCTGTCGGCGAAGTACCCGAACAGCTTCGACAAACACTACCGCCCGCGCTACGAGTTCTGGCGCGAGCAGGCCGCCAAGGGCAACCGCTTCTACAACAAGACGCTGCCCATGCTGTGCCAGACCTGCCAGATCCCGATGGTGTTCACCGAGCCGGGCGACCCGACCAAGATCTGCTACCGCGAGGTCGACTACAAGGGCGACAAGTACCACTTCTGTTCGGATCACTGCAAAGAGATCTTCGAGCACGAGCCGGAGAAGTATGTCCAGGCCTGGCTGCCGGTGCACCAGATCTACCAGGGCAACTGCTTCCCCGAGGGCACCGACCCGACGGTCGAGGGCTTCGACGCGCTTGGCGCGGTGCTGAAGTACTACAACCTCGAGCATGGCCGCGACAACCTCGACTTCGACATCTCGGAAGACAAGAAGAACTTCGCCGAGTGGCGCGGCCAGGCGACGAAGAACATCTGAGCTCTCGATGCTGTGGGCCCGTCAGGGCCCGCGGCCGACGACAAGACACCAGGAGACATGACATGGCTGTAGCCGCCATTTCCAAGTACGACTTCGCGCCCGCCGACACCCAGGACAAGTTCCACGGCGCGCAACTGCTCTACATCGGCTGGGAAGACCATCTGCTTTTCTGCGCCCCGTTCTGCTTCCCCTTTCCGCCGACGATGCGCTTCGGTGACGTGGTTGCCGGGCCGATGAAAGCCGCCTTCGGTTACCACCCGGACTTCGCCCGGATCGACTGGACGAAGGTCGAGTGGCTGAAGTCCGGCAAGCCGTTCGCGCCCGACTTCGACAAGTCGCTCGCCGACAACGGCCTCGGGCACAAGGACGTAATCCGCTTCCGCACGCCGGGCCTGACCGGCATCAAGGGTTCGTGCAGCTGACGCGGCGCAAGGATGGCGGCCCGCTGCGGCGGGTTGCCAACCTCGACCGGCGGAGAACGCAAAAGAACGGAAACGCATCATGAGCTACGAACTGACCATTGAGCCGATCGGCCAGACCATCGAAGTGGAGGAGGGCCAGACCATCCTCGACGCCGCCCTGCGCGCGGGCGTCTGGCTGCCCCATGCCTGTTGCCACGGCCTGTGCGCCACCTGCAAGGTGCAGGTGATCGACGGCGAGGTCGACCACGGCGAGGCGTCCAGCTTCGCGCTGATGGACTTCGAGCGCGACGAGGGCAAGACGCTGGCCTGCTGTGCGCGCCTCGAGTCCGACGTGACGATCGAGGCAGAGATCGAGGAGGAGGCGGACGCGGAGTCGATTCCGGTGCGCGACTTCCCCGGCACCGTGACCCGCATCGAGGCGCTGACACCGACGATCAAGGCGGTGTTCATCGAGACCGACGAGCCGATGCACTTCCAGGCCGGCCAGTACATCAACTTCTTCCTCGAAGGCGGGGAGTACAGCCGGGCCTTCTCGCTGGCGAATCCGCCTTCGACCGGACGCGAGGTGGAGCTCAACATCCGCATCGTGCCCGGCGGGCGGGGCACCACCTGGATCCACGAGCAGCTCAAGGCCGGCGAACGCGTACGCCTGTCCGGCCCCTATGGTCGCTTCTTCGTGCGCAAGTCGGCGCCCGAAGCGCTGCTGTTCATGGCCGGCGGCTCCGGGCTGTCGAGCCCGCGCTCGATGATCCTCGACCTGCTCGAAGCCGGCGACACGCGACCGATGACCTTGGTGTACGGCCAGCGCAACCGGGGCGAGCTGTATTACCACGACGCGTTCCTCGCGCTCGCCGCGAAGTACCCGAACTTCAGCTACGTTCCGGCGCTGTCGGACGAGCCGGCCGATTCCGACTGGGGCGGCTTCCGCGGCTATGTCCACGACGCCGCGACAGCGCACTTCAACGGCGACTTCCGCGGACACAAGGCCTACCTCTGCGGTCCCCCGCTGATGATCGATGCCTGCATTACCGCGCTGATGCAGGGCCGCCTGTTCGAGCGCGACATCTTCATGGAGAAGTTCTTCTCCGCAGCCGATGTCCAGCAGGTCCGCAGCCCGCTGTTCAAGAGGATATAGGCGGGCCAGAAAATAAATTTCAGTGAAATCTCGAGAATATTATGAAATCATGAGTGTGTCTTGGCGGCGCCGGACGTAGCGCACTTCAGGATTTGCTGAAAGAACAATAGCTGCCCGACACGAGATGTCGGCGACAGGGTCGCAGGGCGACCCTGGAGAGGAGGAGACAATGATTCAATTTGCCAACGGGCGCTTGCGCCCGGGGACGGCTGTTGCTTGCGCGCTGCTGCTGGCTGGCTGCCAGGCCGAGCCCGACTTGTCGTCGGTGCGCGCCAACGCCGAGCGCCCCATCCAGCGCTTTCACGTCGTCCAGACCCTGTCTGCGAACCCGCAGGTCGTCGTGGCCGGTACGCAGGCGGGCGATCTGCTCGTGTCGCGCAATGCCGGGCAGACCTGGCAGCGCACTGCCGTGTCCGGTGCATCCCTGATTGACTCGGCGCAATGCCCGGATGGGAGCTTCATCGCACTCGACTTCTACCGTCGTGTCTGGTCCATCAGCGCGGACGGCAGCCAGGTTGCTGCGGCGAGCTTTGAGAAGCCGCGGGTTGCGTTGACAGTGGCCTGCGATCGCAAGGGCGGTTGGTGGGTCGCCGGAACGCACGCCCGCATCGCTCACTCGGCCGATCGAGGGCAGTCCTGGACGCTGACGGACCTCGAAGAGGATGCGCAGATCACCGCGTTGCAGTTCGTTGATGAAGACTACGCAATTGCGGTGGGTGAGTTCGGGCTGGTCGCGGTCAGTATCGATGGTGGGGCGACGTGGACGCGTCGTGAGCCGATACCGAACGACTTCTATCCCTATACGGCGCTCTTTGCTTCCCGCGACGAGGGGTGGGTGAGCGGCATCGCGGGCCAGATCCTTCATACCGCAGACGGTGGCCAGACCTGGGCCCGCCAGCCCAACAACGCGCAGGCGGCGTTTCATCGCCTGTTCCTTCACGAGGGCGTGCCGCATGGCGTGGGTACCGGCGGCGTGGTTGCGCGGCTCGAGCGAGACGCTTGGCAGCCGGTTCCCTATCCCGACCCGCTGCCCGTGTTCTTCGGCGCCGGCACTTCGTTGCCAGGGCAATCAGCGCTTATCGCCGGCAGCCCGGGCGGGCTGGTGCGCGTGATTGGCACGCAGGCCAACTGAGGAGGGCGCGAAATTGGTCAGCAAACTTCGCCACTCCGTGACTCATCGGCTGCATATCGCCGAAGAATGGATCTTCGCCAATCCGAAGATCGTCCTCGCACTGATCCTGATCGGCACCGTCCTGTTCGGCCTGGGCCTGCCCAAGCTGAGAGTGTTCACCGACTTCTCCGACCTGCTGCCGCAGAACCACGCCTACATCCAGACCTATAACCGTCTGAAGGAAAACTTCGGTGGCGCAAACATGGTTGTGATGGCCGTGGAGGTCGAGCAGGGCACGATCTTCAATGACCGGACGCTGCGCCTGATCCATGAGGCGACGCAGGGTGTCGACAGCCTGCCGGGGGTCAATCACAACCTTGTGTCGAGTCTCACGCACCGGACCGCGCGCAAGATCTTCCTCGACGAGCAGGGCGGCTTCGCCTCCGAGTCCTACTACGATCCGCAGAAACCAACCCGGACCGTGGCCGAACTCGAACAGTTGAAGAAGGACGTCATCGCCAATCCGACGATGTACGGCCTGCTGGTGTCACCCGACCTCAAGGCGGCGTTGATCAAGGCGCAGCTCAACGAAGGAGACATCGACTACCCCGCGACGTTCGCGGCGTTGCAGAAGGTGCGGGAGGAACTGGCCACGCCGGGTCACCGCATCCACGTCACCGGCAATCCGGTGCTGACTGGCTGGGTCTACACGTACCTCGGGCAGATCATCGAGATCATGGTGTTCACGCTGATGCTGCTCGCCTTGCTGCTGATCGTGTACTTCCGTCGCCTGTATGGCATCGCTTTGCCAATGCTGGGGATCGCGCTGTCGACGATCTGGGGCCTTGGCTTCATGGCGCTGATGGGGATCAATCTCGAGCCCCTGTCGTTGCCGATCCCCTTCCTGATCGCCGCGCGGGCGACCTCGCACGGGGTGCAGCTGGTCGCGCGCTACTACGAGGAGCTGGCGGTGGTGAAGGACGGGCAGAAAGCCGCCCGCAACGCGCTCGACGCCCTTTTCCGTCCCGGCTCGCTGGCAATCATCGTCGACGCGGTAGGCCTGGCGGTGCTGGTGCTCGGCGCGGCACCCTTCAACCACAAGCTTGGCATCGCTGCGGGCTTCTGGGGCATCTCGGTGATCTTCACGGTGCATTTCATGGTGCCGCTCGCGCTCTCCGTGCTCCCCGCGCCTCGCAAGACCGAAAACAGCAACGACTTCATGCCGGCAATGCTCGGCGGTGCGATGGCAAAGACCGGCGGCACGGACGGTGGCGCGCGCTCGATCCTGCTCCTCACCCTCATCGGGGCGATCGGCGGTCTCTACATGCTGGGGCTGGTGAAGATGGGCGATACCGAGCCCGGCTCGCCGCTCCTTCATCGCCATCACGACTACAACGTCTCGACCACGGCAATCAACGAGCGCTTTCCGGGCTCGGAGGAACTGCACGTGCTTGCGCGCACCGATGAGCCCGGCGGCATCAAGCGTCCCGAGGTCATGGCAGCCATCGAGCGTTTCCAGGCGCACATGATGTCCGACCCCGCGCTCGGCGGCACCAAGGCGCTACCCGGTGTCGTTCGCGTGGTGAACAAGCTGACTCACAACGACGATCCGCGCTGGATGCAGCTACCCGACACCGCGGACGAGATCGGCGGCCTGATGTTCGCCTACATGGCGTCGAGCCCGGTTCCCGGTGCGTTGAAGGAGTTCATCAACGCCCAGGAGGACGAAGCCAACATGGTCTTCTACTACAAGGACCACCAGGCGGACACCATCGAGCGGGTTGTCGCTCTGGCTGAGGAGGGCGCGTGGCGGATCGAGGCCGAGGTGCCCGGGCTTCACGTCGAGCTCGGCGGCGGAATCATCGGCGTCACGGCCGCGGCGAACCAGGCGCTGCACACCGACCACCTGATCATCATCCCCGCGGTCATGATCCTGGCCTTCGTGATCGTGTCGGTCTACTACAGCTCGCTGCATGCCGGATGGCTCATGGTGCTGCCGATGCTGTTCGCCACGCTGATGACCTACGCCTACATGGGCGCCATCGGTATTGGCATCAGCGTCAACACGGTGCCCGTCATTGCCGTCGGCGTGGGTGTCGGCATCGACTATGCCGTGTACTTCATGGATCGGATCCGTGAGGAGTACGCCGACCTGCGCGACATGAAGCTGGCGGTGATCAAGGCGGTCGCGACCACGGGCTCCGCGGTGTCCTTCACGGCCGCAACGCTCATCGCCGGCGTGGTGCTGTGGATCTTCATGTCCGACCTGAAGTTCCAGTCCGACGCCGCCCTGCTTCTGGTCTACATGCTCGTCGTCAACGCCATCGCCGCGGTGCTGATCGTGCCGAGCTGGTGTGTGGTGTTCAAGCCGAAGTTCGTGACTGCCGCGCGCTACGACGAGGACGGTGTGCTCGAGATCTGATGGTTGCAAAGGTTCGGGGTCCGGCTGCCGTCCCGGCCGGATCCGACAGGGGACCGGGGGGAATGCCCGGAAAACGACACAAGGGTAGGAGACATGAGATGAGGATGACACACGTTCTTCGGCCGCCGAGGCTGAGGCTCGCCGCGTGCGCGGTCGGCTGTGCACTGGCCTGGCCTGCCGCAGCGCAGCAGTTGCCGGACCTCGGTAGCTCTACGGAGCCATGGAAAGTGGATGTCTATTACGACAACCACACCGCCTTCCGCGGCAAGGACAATACGGGCGAGCGGGTCGGCCTGTCGAAGTTCCGCAACACGCTGCAGGTCGAGGCAGAAAAGGAACTCGGCGACGACTGGGCCTTCCGCGGCATCCTGCGTGGCACCTGGGATGGTGCATATCGCATGAACAAGGACCAGTTCGGCGAGACCGCTGGTGGGCCGATCATGCTGCAGTCGACCACCCCTGGCGGCTACATCGAGACGCCGCATGGAGCGGGGCCGATCACCAAGGAGGCCGTCGATGGCCTGGGTCTGACCAATAACGCCTTCGTGTCCGGTGCGGGTTATCCCAACAGCCCCAACCAGGGCCTCAGGGTATTGGGCGATCGCCTGCATGACACTGCAGGCGGGGTTGCCTTCGGGGTGCCGGTGCGCCCGTGTGACAAGGACGGTCGCGGTTGCCGCGACTTCGGTGGTTATGGCGACAGAAAGCTCTCCGAGCTCGAGGCGCCGGAATTCAACGACCGCCTGGACTTCATCCGCGAAGCCTACGTCCGCAAGAATTTCGCGCTGGCCGACGGCTCCGACCTGTTCCTGAAGATCGGCAAGCAACAGGTGGTGTGGGGGCGCACCGACCTGTTCCGCGTGCTTGACGTCATCAACCCGGTCGACTACTCGCGCAACAACATCTACGACGAACTCCAGGACATCCGCATTCCGATGTGGATTGCGCAGGCGGAATGGCGCATGGGGCCGTCCGAATCGATGCAGGACCGGAACTTCCAGGTCGTATGGAACTTCGACAAGTTCCGTCCTAACAACCTGGGACAGTGCGGCTCGCCTAACGCCATCCTGGATGCCGGATGCTTCTTCCGCGGCATGGCGAACCTGTGGGACAACGGCGGCACGGTGGCCAATTTCGCCAACGTTGCGCCTGGCACACTGCTCGCGACCAACTTCGGTCCTGGGCAGATTGGCCTGCGCGACGTCAATCTGCCGGACTGGAGCCTGGGCAACACGCAACTCGGCGCCAAGTTCGAGGGCATCACGCAGGGCGGCCTCGCTTTCTCGCTGAACGCGCTCTACTACCGCTCGCAGCTTCCGTCGCTGCGCGGCGGCAAGCGGACCACCAACGGGTTCACCGGCGAATACAGCGAGATCAATCCCTACCTCATCTCCTTCGACATGTACTTCCCGCGGGTCAAGCTGCTGGGGGGCTCGCTCGATTTCCAGTCCGAGACGCTGGGTGCGGCTTTCCGGTTCGAAGGTGCGATGACCTGGGGCGAGGAATTCGCGAACACGGCGCGGCCCGAGCTGTATTCGAAGAACCGGGTGTGGCGCAGCGTAATCGGCATCGACCGCCCGACCTTCATCCCCTTCCTCAATCCGCATCGTACGACGCTGATCTCGGCCCAGTTGTTCTGGCAGCACATCTTCGACCACGAGTACTACTCGACCGGCGAGAAGAACGGCCAGAACTACCTCGGCCCCGTGGGTATGCCCGACTGGAAGGACAATGTCATCGGCACGCTGCTGATCAAGTCCTTCATGATGAACGACCGCCTCAGCCCCGAGCTGATCATCGCGCGTGACTTCAAGGCCAAGGCAACCGCCATCGCGCCTGCGGTCGAGTGGAGCGTCACCGACAACCTGAAGCTCAGCTTCGGCGGCAACTTCAAGGTCGGTACGGGGGCACGCCGCTTCGACGATTGCCGCGCCTGCAACCCGTGGATGCCTTTCACTGCGCCCAACGGCGATCCCGATCCGATGACGGCCTACTCGCGCGGCCTGGGTGGCTTCGAGCCGCTGGGTCGCTTCCGCGCAGGTCCGATCGGTTCGGCCATGTACGAAGACGAGGTGTACTTCAAGCTGAAGTACCAGTTCTGATCTGAGGAGACACGTCCCATGAAGAAAACCATCATCGCTGCCGCAGTGCTCGGCCTGTCGCTCGGCGTCCAGGCTGCCACCGAAGCGGACCTTGCCGCGAGTTTCAACCCCTACCAGAACGGTTTCCCCAGCCATCCCGGCCTCAGTGCCGGAACCGTCATCAACCAGGGGAATGTGGACCAGTTCAAGGAGGTCGTCCCGAGCGGGGTTTACAAGCTGCTGAAGGATGGCCTGTTCGAGATCAAGGTTGGTCCGACGACCCAGTTCGAACTCTCGAGCGCCTATGTCGAAGCGACGCGGAAGAACCTGGGCAAGGCGAAGCTCGGTCCCAACAATGGCGACCTCGAGGGTTTTGCGGGCGGCCGTCCGTTCGTCGAGGAGCCGGACATCAAGGATCCGCGGGCGGGTGAGAAGCTGGCGTGGAACTACAAGTACGGGGTCAACTGGGGGGATGGCGCGAACATCACGCCCTTCTACTGGAAGTACCGCAACATGGCCACCGGCCAGCTCGAACGCACGATCCAGTTCAGCTTCCACTTCCTCAACCTCAAGCATCGTGTCAAGGATGACCCGGTGCCGGAAGTCACTCCCAATCCATCGAACCTGTTCCGCGGCATCTACGTGAAGGTCGATGCGCCGCAGGATCTGAAGAACACGCAGTTGCTGATCCAGCGCTACGACGACGATCAGAAGCTTGACGACGCCTACCTGTATCTCGGGTTCCAGCGTCGTGTGCGTCGCCTTGCGACGGGGCAGACCACCGATGCCTTCCTCGGCTCCGACCTGATGATCGAGGATTTCGAGGGCTACAACGGTCGGATCTCGGACATGAAGTGGACCTACAAGGGCACCAAGAACGTGATCCTGCCGATGTGGAACCACAACGAACTGGCGCTCAGCGACGAGTTCAAGGACCCGGACGGCTACAAGTACGTCAGCTTCGGCGGGCAGGGCGAGTGCTTCCACCAGGGCACGTGGCAACTGCGCAAGGTCTATGTGCTCGAGGCCGAGCCGGTCAACACCGCCCATCCGGTCAGCAAGCGGGTGTTCTACATGGATGCGCAACTGGGCAACCTGAACGGCGCCAACGAGATCTACGACCGCAAGGGCGAACTGTGGAAGGTGTTCATGGTAGGCAAGTCGCACGCCGACCATCACCTGCCGATCAACAAGGGCTCGGGGATCGGTATCGACGACGCGTTCTCGATGATCGACGTGCAGGGCAAGCATTGCACGACCGGTCACTTCAAGGGACAGGTCGATCCCAAGCAGACCCCGCCGCGAATGTTCCAGGCGCAGTACATGCGCG
>Ga0067045_1005004_pt1 | contig 11467 bp, 9 predicted proteins | sample TerdegcTABiofilm_FD_59184 | JGI IMG/M metagenome (GOLD analysis project Ga0067045, IMG submission 59184) | Combined Assembly of (Gp0054472, Gp0054536) Wastewater bioreactor microbial communities from Singapore -Terephthalate degrading...
ACCGCGAAGGCGGTTTCGTGGCGGAGGCGGATTTTCTTCTGCATCCCGAAGGAGCGGAGGTCGAGATATCGATAGGTGAGGCGCAGGTCTTCCTTGGCGTCGGTGGTTTCATCGATCATAAAGGGAAGGGTGGCACATTTGGAGAGGATGACGATGTTTTCGGCTTTAACTTCGATTTCCCCAGTTTCCATGTTCGGATTGATCATGGTGTCGGGGCGGGAGCGGACAATGCCTTTCACGGCGACACAATATTCGAGCTTGAGCTCAGCGGCGACGGCAAGCAGGGAAGCCTCTGAGTCTGCATCGACAACAACCTGGGTGACGCCGTAGCGGTCGCGAAGGTTGATGAATGAGATACCGCCGTGGTCGCGCTTGCGGTGTACCCAGCCATTGAGAACTACTGATTTTCCGATGTCAGCGGCGCGAAGCTGGCCGCAGGTGACGGTTCGTTTCTGGTATTCCATGTGAACATTCTAGCGGGAGCGGCGGAAATGAGCAAGGGTTTGCCTCGCGCACCTGAACGGAAGTATTTTGTTCATGCCGCACGACAAGGCATGGGAGGTTATGATGCTGACTGAAGGTTCAAAAGCGCCGGATTTTTCACTGAAGGATGAAAACGGGAAGACATGGACACTGGCTGATTTTTCAGGAAAAAAATTCGTTCTCTACTTTTATCCGCGCGATAATACGCCGGGTTGTACGACAGAAGCCTGCAGTTTCCGGGACAGCTATCAGGTGTTCAAGGACCGCGGGGTGGATGTTGTGGGTATCAGCCCCGATACCGAGGCGAGCCATCGGAAGTTCAGGGAGAAATTCAATCTTCCTTTTCTCCTGCTCGCAGATCCGGACAAGCAGGTTCTGCAATCGTATGGAGCGTATGGGGAAAAGATGATGTACGGGAAGAAGGTGATGGGGGTGATCCGTTCGACCTTTGTCATTGATGAAACGGGGACCATCGCCAAGGTCTTCCCGAAAGTGAGTCCCGACAAGCATGTCAAAGAGCTGTTGGAGATTTTATAGATTTTACAGGGATTGGTTAGTTTGGCTTTTTAGGCGTGAAAAAAGGCAAATTTTTCCCATTTTTCAGTAAAAGCCTGATTTTTCACTAATTCTTCTGTGTTTCATTGTTGATATTCGCGTGGTATGCTCTTGAGTTTTTAAAGAAAAAGTTTGATATTTATGCTAGCGGAGGTAACGGTATGAAACGGAATGGAAGTCGGTTGTTTGGAATCATGGCGGCGGCAGCCGTCATTGTCCTGCTCGCTGGCTGCAATCTGTTCAGCCGGCCGAAAGATACATTCAATAATGTGAGTATTACACCCGACAATACTGGACGTATAGAGTCTGGAGATACTGACCGGCTGGAAGAATCAAGTGAAGATCTGAATTTCGAGGCAAAAGGTGATATTGCACCAAAGGGTGCCAAGGTAGTTGCGCCAGAGCCTCCTGTACCTGAAGGATATGCAATTGTTGCGGAGATAAAAGCTCCAGCAGTGCCTGATGATGAGACAAAAGTGTTGGGAGCGACCAGTGTGTTTATCAGCCAGGATTATAAAAAGGCTTATGTTACGTACAATCTGGCTGGTCCCGATCGCTATGGCGCCATTGATATTGTGGACATTTCGACTCCTGACAAACCGAGCCTTGTTCAGTCAGTGATCTATAAGGATACGGACATCAATGCGGTGTTTGTGTATAAGTATGGAACCGGAGCATTTATGTATATTGCCGGCAGTATGTCGAAGGAGCGGCTGGCTGAGCTTTCAGGCCTCGGGGCTGATACCTTTGAAGCGAAAAACGCCACACTGGAGCGAGTGACCCTGTCTGCTGATGGCCTTTTCAGGACAAAGGCTGACGGCTCAATCGATCCGGCAAAGCTTTATTCCAAGCTGAGCAACCTGCCCGGGTATCAGACAACATCGGTGTATCAGACCTATTCTCCTGCAGATCGCTATGTGTTTGCAACAGCTGGCGATGATCCAACCGGCGGTACCTTTGCACTGAGCTATTCGAGTTTCCCAACTATCATCGACCAGGATCTCTATGACAACGCCAAGTACCTTGATGTCGAGTTGACAGCGCGTTATCCGAAACAGATTACGCTGCAAGGCGGCAGGAATACCGCAGGGACACTCCATGTCTACACCGTCGGCAAATCGGATGCCAATGCACATCTGAAAATCGACCTTGGTGAGGTGGATACTCAGGATACACAGAACGCGGTGGATCTGTATCAGAATATTGCATATCTTGCGCTTGGAGCCGGCGGCATGAAGGCTTTTGATATCACAAAAGCGCCCGACAATACTCCAGCATATCAGATGACAAAAGCCGACCCAGACAATGAAATTGTCTGCAATGCGGTGGCTTCCGACAGTGCCATGGTATACATGGCAATGGGTGCGGGCGGGCTCTGGGTTGCTCCGCTTGCAAGCGCTGATGCCGAAGGCAATCTGCCGCCTTTTGAAGCATCCAATTTTGGATCTTCCGCCAACTTTGTAACCTATGATCCGACCAGCGGACTTATCTTTGTTGCAGGCGGAACTCAGGGACTGAAGATCATCAGCGGCGGAGTTTCAGCCAACGCCTATTGATTGTACTCTGTGATTCGATGAAAAAGCCTGCACCGTTTGGGTGCAGGCTTTTTTTGCAGCGGAAGAGACGGGAACAGCAGAGCAGGAAACTCGATTTTTGCCGATATTCCCTTACTGGCGGGCCGACAGCGATTTGAGTTTTTCAAGCGCGCTTTCAAGGTGCTGGCGCTGAGCATCCTCGGCTCGAGCGGCATCCTTCGCCTCAATCGCTTCAACAAGCAGGCGGTGCTCAGCAACGATTTTTGCAGGCCACGCAGGCAGGGCCAGGAGTTTGGCCCGGCTCATGCTGATATATCGATCCATGGTTGCAGAAAGGGCTTCGTACAGGCGGGTAAGCAGCGGGTTGTGCGCGGAATTGACGATCTGCATATGCAGGAGTGAATCCCACTGGGCGCCTTTGGATGCGCCGCCGTCAGGCTCTTGGTGAGCCTGGATAAGCATTCCGACGCATTCCTTCATCCGGGCGAGTTCTTCATCGGTGCGCCGCAGGGCAGCCAATCCGGCTATCGGCACTTCTACCACTTTTCGCATTTCCATCACATGAATCAGCATGTCATCAGGCCACAGGGAAACGAACTTGAGCCCTGCAGTAAAATCTTCCGCGTATGGATTGATTATGAAGGCGCCCTGCCGCTCGCGGATTTCTATGTATCCCATGGCTTCCAAGGTTATCATGGCTTCCCTGAGAAGATTCCGGCTTACACCGAGAGACTGCGCCAACTCACGCTCCGGCGGCAGTTTGGTTTCAGTACCATTGTGCTTGCCGGAAAATGAGCTGCTCTGAATGAGGGATTTCAGTTGCTGAACCAATTCCAGGCGCTTTCGTTCCATACAATTCCTTTCCGACAGCCGTGCTGCTGCAGAATTTTCGCAAGCTTATTCAACAATTTTGTATTTTTGCATCTTGACGCCAGTATACCATGGTGTTACGATTTTAGCAACTTGGTACTTCCATGGTAGTACCAGATAGGAGGTTGTGATGAAAAAACTGCTGGCTGCAGTCATGATGATGAGTTTGATGCTCCCTGCCGTGTTTGCGCTCGATATAAAACTGGCGCATGTTGTCAATGAACAGGATTCATTCCATCTGGCAGCGACAAAGTTCAAGGAGCTGACGGAAAAATACACCAACGGCGAAGTAAAGGTGACGATTTATCCCAACGCCGTACTGGGCGATGAGCGAACCTTGCTCGAGCGCATGAAAATGGGCATCGTGGATGCGGGCATCATCACGAGCGGGCCGTTTGTCAACTTTGTCCCGCAGTTCGGCGCCATCGACCTGCCCTTCCTGTTCAGAAGCCCTGAACATGCCTATAAGGTGCTGGATGGCCCAATCGGCGACAAGCTTTTCGCTGACCTCGAGGCCCAGGGCTGGAAAGGCCTTGCCTGGGCGGAGCGCGGGTTCCGCAACCTCACCAATAGCAAAAAGGCGGTAAACTCTCCAGACGATATCAAGGGTCTGAAAATTCGGCTCATGCAGAACCCAATCTATGTTGATTCGTTCAAGGCGCTCGGCGCGAACGCGGTTCCGATGGCATGGACCGAGGCTCTGACCGCCTTGCAGCAGCATACGATCGATGGACAGGAAAACCCGCTGAATGTCATTGTTTCATTCAAGCTGTACGAGAGCCAGAAATACATGACCATTTCCCGGCATGCCTATGCGCCGGCACCGATCATCATGAGTATGATGACTTGGAAAAAACTCAGTGCTTCTCAGCAGGCTGCGGTTTTAAAGGCAGCCAAAGAAGCGGCCCAGTTTGAACGGGATTTCAACAATAAGAACGAAGCCGGATGGATGAAGGAACTTGCGGACAAAGGCATGGTGATTTCACAGCCGGATCTCGCTCCATTCCTCGCTGCGGTCAAGCCTGTGTATGACGCCTATGTTCCTAAATACGGGAAAGATTTTATCGATGCTATTCTGAATACCAAATAAGAGGTTGGGGATGTCTTTGGAAAAGACCGGGAAGGAGGCGAAAGCCTCCTTTCTTCATAGTTTCAGCGACACGGTGAATCAAGCTGTCGAAGCTGTTCTGTTCGGAACGCTGGTTATCATGGTGCTGGTGACGGTTGCCCAGGTGGTATTCCGCTTTTTCTTCACGGCGCTTACCTGGTCAGAAGAACTTTCCTGTTTCCTCCTGGTGTTTGCCAGCCTGCTGGGAACGACGGTAGCCTTTAAAAAGGGAAACCACATCGCGGTCACCGTCATTCTCGACAAGCTCAAAGGAACTTCAAAAAAGCTTCTTCAGACGCTGATTGCGCTGATTGGGATAGCTTTTTTTGCGATAGTCGGCTGGTATGGAGTTGTTTTGATGAAAAGCGAAGCGAGCCAGCTGACACCAGCCCTGCAGATATCCATGTCGTGGATTTATTTGATGTACCCGCTCAATGGAGGAATCATACTGCTTCATATGCTGGATAGCCTCTTGGCTGTCTGGGGAGGGAAGGCATAATGGGATACCTGATTTTTGGCGCTTTCCTGCTTCTGATGGTCATTGGTGTGCCGATTGGGCTTTCAATCGGTGTCTCAGCGCTGGTTGTATTTCTGTCGAGCGGGATCCCGCTCCAGATGGTGCCGCAAACGCTGTTGGAAGGGAATAACTCGTTCGCGCTGGTTGCCGTGCCGTTTTTTGTGCTGGCGGGAGACATCCTGGCGCGGGGCGGAATTTCGGAGCGGATCGTCGCCTTTGCAGAGGCGGGATTGGGCAGAGTTCGAGGCGGTCTTTCAATAGTCTCAGTCCTGGCTTCGATGTTGATTGCGGCCATATCCGGCAGCGGAGCTGCGACAACGGCGGCTGTCGGCGCTTCTCTTCTGCCGGATCTGAAAGAAAAAAAATATGATGTCGATTTTTCCGCAGCGTTGATCGCTTCCGCGGGCACAATCGGTGTTGTCATTCCGCCGAGCGTTCCCATGGTGCTCTATGCGGTCATCGCGGGAGAATCAGTATCCAGGCTGTTCATGGGCGGCTTTATCCCGGGCATCCTGATGGGAGCAGGTCTCATCGGCTGGGCGCTATATGTGGCGAAAAAGCGAAATTATCCAGCGGGAGAAAAACTGCCGGGCAAAGAAGTTTGGAAGCGCTTTCTTTCGGCAACATGGGGGCTCATGGCACCGGTCATCATCCTGGGCGGCATCTTTTCAGGCGTTTTTACGCCTTCAGAAGCGGCGGCAATCGCGGTTGTGTATACGGTGCTGGTTGCCGTATTTGTCTACAAGGCGCTGGATTTTAAAAAATTCTATAAGCTGGTGGTCGGCTCAGGGGTTACGTCTGCGCTCATCATGTTTATCATAGCGACAGCCAAGCTGTTTGGGTGGGGACTGGCGTTTTATCAGATTCCGCAGGCAATCGCCGGTGCGATCATTAGCTTAGCGCATAATATTCCATTTCTGGTGTATCTGATGATTGCGGTCATCATTCTGCTTGCCGGCATGTTCATGGAAACCGCTTCTGCCCTCATTATCCTCACGCCGATTTTCATCCCGGCAGTTTTGGGAGTTGGGGGAAATCTGACCCATTTCGGCGTTGTCCTGACTGTCGGACTGGCTATCGGGATGGCGACGCCGCCGGTGGCGATCAATATTTATGTCGCCAGCGCGATTACGGGTCTGCCGATGGGCAAAATCAGCAAGCCGATCATCCCTATGATTCTCATTCTGATACTGGTGATGTTCGTCTGTCTCTATGTTCCGGATATTGTGCTGTTTCTGCCTCGGTTGATCATGAAATAAACGAAAATCGAAGCGCTGCAAATTCGAATTATTGTCGAATAGGGAGGTATCATGCGAAGTGACAGGGCTAAAATCGGTGTCGACCGTGCGCCGCACCGTTCGTTGATGAAGGCTTCAGGGTATACGGATTGGGAAATTGAGCGCCCCTGGATTGGTGTGGTCAATGCGTACAATATGATAATTCCGGGCCATGTGCATTTAAAACGCATTGTCGAAGCGGTTAAGGCTGGTGTGTATGCGGCAGGCGGTCTGCCTATCGAATTCCCGGTCATCGGTGTTTGCGACGGAATCGCCATGAATCATGTCGGAATGAAGTATTCCCTTCCCAGCCGGGAAGTTATTATGGATTCGATTGAGATCATGACACAGGGACATGCTCTCGATGCCCTGGTCATGGTCACCAATTGCGACAAGATCATTCCCGGAATGGCGATGGCAGCGGCGTATTTGAATATTCCTTCCATTGTTGTTTCGGGCGGGCCGATGCTGGCGGGACTGCATAATGGCAGGGATATCGACCTGTCCACCGTGTTTGAAGCGGTGGGGAAACGGATGGCAGGCACGGTCTCTGATGAGGAGTTGCTGGAGATCGAAAATGCAGCCTGCCCCGGATGCGGGTCGTGCGCAGGTATGTTTACTGCCAATACCATGAATTGCATGATGGAAGCGCTGGGCATTGGTTTGCCGGGCAATGGAACGATTCCGGCTGTCTATTCGGAGCGCGACCGCCTCGCCAAGGATGCCGGCAGAAAGATCATGGAACTGGTTGAGCGCAATATCAAACCGCGGGACATCCTGACCCGGGAAGCGTTTGAAAACGCGATTGCAGTCGACCTGGCGCTGGGCGGCTCGACCAATACAACACTGCATCTGCCGGCGATCGCTCATTGGGCTGGGCTGGAGCTTCCGCTCGATCTTTTCAATTCGATTGGAGAACGGGTTCCCCATCTGTGCAGTATGAGCCCGGCCGGGTCGCATCATATTCAGGATTTGTACCGGGCTGGCGGTGTGCAGGCTGTCATGGCGAGGCTTGCAGGCGGCGGGCTTTTGCACGAGGATTGCCTGACCGTCACGGGGAAAACAGTCAAAGACAATCTGAAGGGTGTTTGGGTCAAGGATGAAACGGTCATCAGACCGCTCGAAACACCATACCACAAGCAGGGCGGCCTGGCTTTTGTAAAAGGAAGCCTTGCACCGCTGGGCGGCATTGTCAAACAATCGGCGGTCGCTCCTGAAATGCTGGTTCATACGGGACCTGCGCGCTGTTTTAACAGCGAAGAAGAGGCGTATGCGGCAATTCAGGCGCAGGCGATTCAGGATGGCGATGTTGTGGTCATTCGATACGAAGGACCGAAGGGCGGTCCGGGCATGCGTGAAATGCTTTCTCCCACATCGGCGCTGGCGGGCATGGGTAAGGACAAGACCGTCGCGCTGGTGACTGACGGACGGTTTTCAGGAGCCACCCGAGGTGCGGCGATCGGCCATGTGTCGCCGGAAGCTGCTGCCGGCGGGCCGATAGCCCTGGTCCGGGACGGGGATCTTATTCGCGTTGATATCCCTGCGAAAAAGCTGGATTTGCTTGTAGACGAAGCCGAACTCGAGCGGCGGCGTGCGGAGCTCAAACCTTATGTACAGCCTGTCGAGAGTCTGTTCCTGAACCGCTACCGGCGGTCGGTCACATCGGGAACAACGGGCGCGGTCATGGAATAATGCGGTGCAGCGCGCTCCGTGACAGCGGAGCGGAATGAGCGATATGACGCCGGCGGCTTTGTGGCTGCCGGCGTTTTTTTATGAAAAATGATTTTTGATTCTTGAATACTAAACAAATGTGTAGTATATATAGAGTATGGTGAATCAAGCGCAGACTGCTGACGGTTGTCTCGTTCTCTTTGGAACGGCGGGGCGGCCATGTCCTGGCGACAACAAGGGAGCGCCTGAACTGTCGGCGGGCTTGCGCATCTTTGAGGGCAGTCTTGGCGAGTGGAGCCGAATCGAGGCGCTGGACAGTCTGGAGCTGGCAGGAGCTGGCCATGGTTCCGTGCGGGCGGGCAAACGGATAACCCGGGTGCCGGAGACAGCGGCCGATCAGGGCAGGTATCGAGGGGCGATCAAAGAATGCCGCCGTGTCCAGGAAAGGGCGGCCAGCAGGGGGTGGCGGCTGGTGTTTCTGCTGGAGTTCCCATTTTCTTTTTCATACAGCGCCCAGACACGGCGGCATCTGGACAGGATCGCGCGCGATCTGGAAGGGCTCGAGCTGGCGGCGGCCTTTTTCAACGCGGAATGGTATTCGTCCCGCGTCATCGATGCGCTAAAAATGCGTCAGATTGCGTTCTGCATGATGGATACCCCCGCTTGCCCGGCAATGCCGCCGCGGATCGATGTGGTGACGGCTCGTTCGGTCTATATCAAATTATATGGAAGAAATATAAAGGCCTGGGAAAGCGGGTGTCTGGGATCTCTTTTCAATTATGATTACAGCACGGCGGAGCTTGCGTCCTGGCTGCCGAGAATCGAGGCGCTTTCGGGACAGGCGGAAGAAGTGCGGGTTATTTTCGCGAACACCCGGCATGGGCGGGCAGAGGAAAACGCGAACCGCATGGCGGCCCTTTGGCATGCGCGGCAGAACAACCATGTGTAGCGGCACGATTCTGCACGTCAACGCGGTCGGCCTGATGGCGGACCTTGAAGTTGCCCGGGAAAGGAGCCTGGCGAGGCGACCCTTTGTTATTGCCCGGGAAGATGTTCCGCGGGCGGTCATCCAGGATCTGTCGCCGGCGGCGTACCGGGAAGGCGTCCGGCGCGGCATGCTGGCAGGCTATGCGCAGAAATTGGTGCCGGGCCTTGTCATCCGTCCGCCCCGGTTTGAGCTGTACCGGGAGGCCGATGAAAGATTATGGGCTTTGGGGATGGAGTTTACGCCGCTGGTCGAGCGGGCCGGGCGGGGGCACCTGTTTATTGATCTGGCTGGCACCTCGAGGCTGTTTGGAGCGCCGGAAGACGCGGCTGGAAGGCTCAGGCGGCGCATTGTCGAGGATCTGGGCATTTATCCCAGCCTAGCGCTCGCTTCCAGCAAAACAGTCTCCAAAGTTGCGACACGGGTGTTCAGACCTTCGGGATTTGCAGTTCTGATGCCGCACGAAGAAACCAGGCTGATCCGCCTTCAGCCGGTGGAACTGCTGCCCGGTATCGGCCCGGTTTTGAAAGAGCGGCTGACCCTGCTTGATATCGAAAATATCGGCGAACTGGCGGATCTGAAGCCCAGTGAGGCTGAAGCACTAGGGCCGCGGGGCACGGAACTGACAGCGCGGGCAGCAGGTTTGGACAATTCGTCGGTGAACTCGGAACTGCCTGAAAAACGGAGTATCAGGAGTGCGGTGACTCTTGAACCCGACACCTCGGACCTGGAGGTACTCCGGGTGCACCTGCGGAGACTGACAGCGGAAGCAGGGTTCCAAATGCGGAAAGACAACATGGGCGCCCGGGCTGTTCGACTCGATCTTGTCTATACGGACGGAAAGGAACAGTCCGCATCTGAAACGCTGAAGCAGGTTCTGGTGCGTGACGCAGAACTTATGCAGTGTGTGTGGAAGCTTGTGCAGAGGCTCGCTTGCCGCAGGGTCAGGTTTCGGCGGGTCGGTGTGGTGTTTTCGCGTTTGAGCCCGGCGGGGCCTGAGCTGGACCTTTTTGAACCGAAGGAATCAAAATCCATACGGCTTCAGGGGGCGTTGGACAGGGTGCATGATAAATATGGGTTCGCGGCGCTGGCTCCGGGCGCGCTTTTCGCGGCGGGGATCGGGACGGAGCCTTTTGCTGCGCAAACGCCTGGCCGAGCTTTGGGATATGGAGATGCAGGATGGTGATACCGCTGGTTGTGCGTTCAGCGTATTCGTTTCACCGTGGAACCGTTCAGCCGGCTGCGCTGGCGGAAAAAGCCCGATCTGCCGGTCTTCCGGCCCTGGCGCTGACGGACAGGAACGGTCTGTATGGCTTGCCGGTTTTTCTTTCAGCGTGCGCCTCAGCGGGAATACTGCCGATTATTGGCACTGAGCTGGTCTATGAGGGAGGCAGGGCAGTCCTGATTGCTCGAACCAAAGATGGTTTTTCCGTGCTGACACGGCTCTTGACGGCGATGAAAGAACAGACACAAGGGGCAGGGACGGCATTTGCGCCCGAGAAAAGCCAAAAGCCGATACCGGCGCCGGTATGGGATGCGCGGGCTGCCGTTCTCGGCTGTCTGTCATGTCCTCGGCAGGCAGAATCCATATTCATCCTGAGCGACGACATGCGCTTGCTTGCAATGGTGCCGCATGAAAATGCGTCGGTTTATGCCCTGTTGACACCGGGCAATAAAGCCAGTTGGCGCCGCCTGCTTCAGCTCGGGATTCCCCCGGTCTATTCGCCTGAAATCAGTTTTCTCCGCCCGGAAGAGCGCGATACGCAGCGGCTTTTATGCGCAATCGGCAGGCAGACCACCGTTCATGCGATTCAGGAGTCTGAATTGGATCCAGCGGGCACTGTGTGGGATATGGCTTTGAAGCCTGACCCTGCAGTTCCCGGCCAGGCACTGGAAGCCAATCACTGGATCGCCGGGCAGGCACTGCATAAACCCTTTGACGGTTTTGTGTTTCCGCGGTTTCAAGGCCGAAGCTCCGAAGGTTCTGCGTCGGAACTGCTCAAAAATCTCGTCATGGAGGGAGCGGAGCGCCGCTATGGCAGGATAACCCCGCAGATACTCGATCGCATCAGCTATGAGCTGTCTTTGATCGAGCAGAAAGGCTTTTCTGACTATTTTCTTGTCGTTAAAGATATTGTCAGCAAGGCGTCAAGAATCTGCGGGCGCGGCAGCGCCGCGGCAAGCATCGTGTCTTACTGTCTCGGAATCACCGATGTGGATCCCATCGCGCATGGCTTGTACTTTGACCGGTTTCTCAATCCCGGGCGGGAGGACCCCCCTGATATCGATGTGGATTTCGCGTGGGATGAGCGGGATGCTCTGCTGGCATCGGTTGTCAGCACGTATGGCGAGGAGCACGCCGCGCGTGTCGCGAACCACCTGTGTTTCCGATTTCGCTCAGCCCTCCGGGAGACGGCCCGGGCCTATGGCATACCGGATGAGGAGACAACGGCCTTTGAGCGCGCG
>Ga0067045_1000160_pt1 | contig 11464 bp, 14 predicted proteins | sample TerdegcTABiofilm_FD_59184 | JGI IMG/M metagenome (GOLD analysis project Ga0067045, IMG submission 59184) | Combined Assembly of (Gp0054472, Gp0054536) Wastewater bioreactor microbial communities from Singapore -Terephthalate degrading...
AAACCCTCTTCAACCATATCAACGGCAATCTTTACCGCTGCCGGTGCAGTGCGCTTCCCGTTGCGGGTCTGGAGGATATATAACTTGCCGCGCTCGACAGTGAACTCTATATCCTGCATGTTGCGGTAATGTTTCTCTAAAAGCTTGCAGATATCAGAAAATTGCTTATATACATCCGGCATATCTTTCTCCAACGCCGCTATGGGCTGAGGTGTGCGTATACCGGCAACCACATCTTCGCCCTGGGCATTAATCAAATATTCACCATAAAGCTTTTTCTCCCCGGTGGACGGGTTACGGGTAAATGCTACGCCAGTGCCGCAATCATCTCCCATATTGCCGAACACCATGGCTTGAATANTTACGGCAGTGCCGAGATCATCCGGGAATCTTGTTGAGTTTCCGGTATATAATAGCACGGTCATTGTTCCAGGAATTAAATACCGCGTAAACGGCCATAAAAAGCTGCTCCATGGGGTCTTGCGGGAATGTGCGGCCGGCTTCTTTCTGGATCAGCTCCTTATATTCGGCGATAACTTCCTGCAAGTCCGCTGCAGATAGCTCGTGATCAAATTTTACCCCTGCCTTTTCTTTCCGTTGCTGAAGAATATTTTCAAACTTATAATGTTCCACACCCATGACCACATCGCCGAACATGGTAATAAAGCGGCGGTAGCAATCCAAGGCAAAGCGCTCATTGCCTGTAGCCCTGGCCAGTGCATCTACTGTGCGGTCGTTTAAACCGAGATTCAGGACGGTATCCATCATACCCGGCATAGAAACAGGAGCGCCTGAACGTACTGATACCAGCAGCGGGTTATTTTCATCACCGAACTTTTTACCCAACTTTTCTTCAAGTAATTTTATTTTTTCTCTAACTTCATCTTCCAGCCCGGCAGGGAATTTCTGCCCCAAAGCGGTAAAATCTTTACATGCTTCAGTTGTGATAATTAAACCAGGCGGAACAGGCAGGCCGATTTTAGTCATCTCGGCCATATTCGCGCCTTTTCCCCCAAGCAGCATTTTCATTTCAGAATTTCCTTCTTCAAAAAGGTACACGTATTTTTTACTTGCCACAACCTTCCCCTCCTGAAAAAAATAATTTTATGCCAAATAGTGCTACACATATTATATCCCCATTATATCCTCAACAAAAAGTAATATTTTCCCACCATATAAAATTTTTATACTTTGAAGGCACTACCTGCATTTGAAGAGTATATGATCAGGCTTTGCCTTTAAACCTTTTCAAAACAGCCTTATGCTCCTCCATTATTTCCTTCGGAAGTCTATCCCCGAATTTTTCAAAGAAGGGAAGCTGCCTATTCAATTCCTCCACCCAAGCATCCCTGTCAACATCCAATAAAGATTCAATCGTTCCCGGAGGCAAGTCCAGACCATCCAGGTTAAGGGCGTCCACCGTTGGAATATAGCCGATTGGAGTCTCAACAGCTTTCCCATCCCCTTCGCAGCGGGAGACGATCCAGTTTAAAACCCGCAGGTTTTCACCAAAACCAGGCCAGAGGAATTTGCCCTTTTCATCCGTCCGGAACCAGTTAACATGAAAGATCTTCGGCGGGTGAGGGATCTTCTTGCCCATTTCCAGCCAGTGCCGCCAGTAGTCAGCCATGTTATAACCACAGAACGGCAGCATAGCCATAGGGTCCCGGCGCACGACACCGACTTCGCCCGCAGCTGCAGCAGTTGTTCCGAGGCCACGGTGGCACCAACAAAAACACCGTGCTGCCAGCTGTATGACTGGTAAACAAGAGGTGCTACCTTCGCCCGCCGCCCGCCGAAGACCAATGCCGATATGGGCACCCCTTTCGGGTTTTGCCACTCCGGGGATATTGAAGGGCACTGGCTGGCCGGGGTAGTGAAACGGGCATTTGGATGAGCACCGGGGGTACCGCTGTCAGGGGTCCAGAGATCGCCTTTCCAGTCTATGCCATATGGCGGAGGATCCTGATCCAGCCCTTCCCACCACACTGTACCATCCGGTCCCTCCAGCACATTTGTATAAATAGTATTTCTCGAAGCTGCAATCAATGCGTTCGGATTGGTTTTTGAGCTGGTTCCGGGGACGACCCCAAAAAATCCTGTTTCTGGATTTACTGCCCACAGGCGGCCGTCTTCCCCTATCCGCATCCATGCTATATCGTCGCCAACTGTCCAGACTTTATAACCTTTTAAGGACGGCGGAGGAACAAGCATCGCCAGGTTGGTTTTCCCGCAGGCGCTCGGGAAAGCAGCTGCAATATAAGAAATCTTTCCCTCCGGGTTTTCTATACCAACGATCAGCATATGCTCGGCCAGCCAGCCTTCCTGCCGCGCCATATAGCTGGCTATACGCAGCGCGAAACATTTTTTGCCTAAAAGGACATTTCCCCCGTATCCGGAACCTACACTCCATATTGTATAATCTTCAGGAAAGTGCATAATATAACGCCTTTCGGGATTTAGATCCGCTTTTGAGTGGAGGCCCTTGACAAATTTGTCGGAATCGCCGAGCTGTTCCATCGCTGCTTTTCCCATAGTGGTCATGATCCTCATATTCAAAACTACATAAATGCTATCGGTTAATTCGATACCGACTTTGCTGAAAGGAGAACCTTTCGGGCCCATTAGATAGGGAATAACATACATCGTTCTCCCTCTCATTGATCCGTCAAAAATTTCTCCAGCTTTTTCATACGCTTCTTCCGGCGCCATCCAGTTGTTGGTAGGCCCTGCATCTTCTTTTTTCCTGGAACAAATAAAAGTGAGGTGCTCCACCCTGGCAACGTCATTTCTCGCTGTTCTATGAAATAAACAACCAGGGTACTTTTTTTGATTGAGGTATTTTATTTCCCCGGTGCCGACAGCCTCTTCGGTTAATCTTACCCTTTCCTCCTCAGAGCCGTCGAGCCAGACGATCTTATCCGGCTTGGTCAGCCTGGCCATCTCTTCAACCCATTGTGCTACCGCCTTATTGTTATACATAAAACCTTTCCTTTCATTATTCAGATGAAATATTATCCATAATATATGACACATTGCCCACAGCTAACCTGAAAATAGAATTTACCCGGGAGGGTATTGTCCCTGTTCACTCCGGTGCTCCGCGTAAGATGCGCACCAAAGCTCGCGTCGGGCGAAATTGGTGCGCCTTCAACTCGCCGTCCCGGCTTGCTGAGGGCTGGCGCGAACATCCTGTCCGCGCCTCCAATTTCGCTTCCTCGCTTCGCCAGGTGCTGTTACCGGCGCTACGCAAGTCGTTCACTCGGGATAACCACCCTTCCCCCGGCTATTTTCTTCCTTCTGCTGGTGCCGCGTCAGCGGCACATATGTCTAGCCTGGCAATATATCACCAAAGCCATAGTTTCCACGAAAATTTATTACCTTCGATGAATGATTATGTGGTCGGGCTCCGGGAAAGCGGCTAAAAATAAAATTCCCTTGATTCATGGAAAATAAACATCAAGAAGCATCTCCTTAACAAGTATCCATCTTTAACAGTCATTTTAATAAGGACATGGAATATAAATTGTTCTATGTAAGGAGGTTTAAAAAACATACCAAGTCTGGGGGGATTTTAGTGGAGTTACATGACAACCTCTCTTTTGTGCTGTCAATCATGCAAATTATCTTGATAGATCTGGTTTTGAGCGGAGACAATGCTGTACTTATCGGCATGGCCACAAGGAACCTGGATGCACGTAACAGAAAAGGGCAATAGTACTGGGCGCGCTGGCAGCCATATTACTGCGGGTATTTTTTACCTGTATAGCCGCCATCAGCCTGTCACAGGTCCCGTTACTGCAATTCCTGGGAGGGCTCGCGTTAATTTGGATTGCGGTTAAACTTCTTGTGGAAAATGATGTTGAATGCGCCGTAGTATCATCACACAGGAGCTTGATCAGGGCCGTCAAGACAATCGTCCTGGCCGATCTGATCATGTCCATGGATAACATCCTGGCTGTGGGCGGGGCATCGCACGGCAACCTGTCTCTTTTGCTTTTCGGCCTGCTGTTCAGCATGCCGCTTTTGATGATCGGCAGCCAGCTACTGGCCTCACTTATGTCCAGGTTTCAATGGATTACCTGCCTGGGCGGCATTGTTATCGCCTGGGTTGCCGGCGAGATGATCTATGGGGAGAAATTTCTGAGGTATTTCTCCCTACCGCCTTATTCCTCACTCTTTATTCCAGCTTTTTCAGTACTGCTTGTTTTAACCATGGCAAAGGTGATGCATTCGAGGTAGTTGTTTATTACTTATATGCCATGTTTTCCCCCCGGTAATATATTTCCAAAACCTTGCTGGCTGTTTCTTCCACAGCTTTGTTTGTTACATCAATAACCGGGCAGCCAATCTTTTCATAATTTTTCAGCATATTCCAGCTCTTTAAGAATACGCTCCATACTAACATAATCGGCATTTGGAGTAAGTCCAAGAGATTTAAGGCGCTCCCTCCGAATTTCATTTAGCTGTTGGGGCTGAATCCTCAAGCCGATTAACTTATGATATGGCAAATGGAAAATTTCTTCCGGCGGTGAAACTTCCGGAACCAGGGGCACGTTTGCCGCCATGATCCGCTTGTGTGCCAGGTACATGCAAAGAGGCGTCTTTGAAGTGCGGGAAACTCCTATCACTACCAGGTCTGCCTTGGTAATACCCCGCGCGTCCTTCCCGTCATCGCATTTTATAGCAAATTCAATAGCCTCGACCTTGCGGTAATATTCTTCATCCGTCCTGCGCACCAATCCAGGCTCCAGCTTCGGCTGAAGTTTAACGATCGCAGATATTGCATCGATCATCGGAGTCATAATATCCAGCGTCGGGATACCACGCTTCGCTGCTTCCCTGACCAGAATATCACGCAACTCCGGAAGGACCAGAGTATAGGCGATTAAGCTAGGGAAAGCGGCAGCCTCTTCTACTATCTCAGAAATTTCGTTTGGGTCGCTAACATAAGGCACACGGCGAATTTCTATTGTATCCTGGTTAAACTGGCTGACTGCGGCGCGGGCCACCAGTTCGGCAGTGTCACCTACAGAATCGGATACAATATATATGACCAGTTGCAGATCATTATCAGCGGAAATGACAAACTCCTCCTTAGCTCTCTTTTCCAAGTTCCACAAACAAACGTGTAACATTAGTCTTACTGAGGCGCCCAACCACCTCAAACCCCTCGGTTCCGTCCGGCAGGGAAACCTTGCGCACAACCGGCAGGGCGTCCACTTCATGGGTGATTAACTTCCAGGCCGCCGTCCACACAGTTTCCTCGGGATGTGTGTATAATACATTGGGCATACGGGTCATTATCACCCCAACAGGCAGCTTCTGAATATCCTGACCGCCAAGTGTAGTTTTGAGCAGGTCCTTACGGGAAATGACCCCCTCCAGCAGCCCCCCCTCTTAACAACAAAAGGGTTCCCACATCTTCAATAACATGGTTACTACGGCGTCATATACCGAGCATTTTCCGGCACCACAACAGGGACTGACTTAATATCGGCGACCAGCATGCTGTGTACCTTTTTGGCAACGATTTGGTGTGGAAACTTGCCGCTGTGAAAATACCCTACCCTGGGGCGTGCTTCAAGAATTCCGGACATGGTCAAAATGGCTAAATCCGGCCTCAAGGTCGCTCTGGTCAAGGACAGCTTTTCAGCAATTTGCTCCCCTGTAATCGGACCCATATTTTTGACAATTTCCAGTATGGCAGCTTGACGCCTGGTTAATTCCAAAACAATCGCCCCTCAAAGAGCACATATATTTATACTAATTAATTAGTTGACATATATAATATATACTATGGACGGAGGCAATTCAACCTCCCTTTTTCAGAATATTAACTTAACTCAGTCAAACCCTGCCCAATATTACCCTCATTAAACTACTATATTAAACTACTATATTAAACTACTATCTTACTCAGATCGGCAACCTGCTTCACCAATGATGCCAGGCTTTGAAGCAGGGCAAGACGGTTTTCGCGCACTTTCTCATCATCCACCATCACCATTACAGCGTTAAAGAAACGGTCTACCGGCTCCTGAAGGGTGGCGACAGCTGACAACAGGGAGCGATAGTCCCGGGAAGCAAGGTACGTCCCTGCTTTTTCCCGCACCCCGGAAAGATGAACAAAAAGTTCTTTCTCTGAGGGGTCCTCTAACCGGGACGGGTCCACCTGACAGGCTTTCGCATTCCTGGTAAGGTTGTTCGCGCGAATGAAAGCAGTCAGCAAATTGTTGAAAGCAGGCTCCATCCGGAAATCAGCCAGCGCCTGCACCCTCAAACAGGCGTCGCTGAAATCATCGTAGCCGGAAGCAAGAACTGCTTCTACTATGTCGTAAGAAAAACCACGATCTTCAAAGATGCCCTTAAGACGGTATTTAAAGAATCCGGCAATATCTTCTTTAACCCTTTCAAGACTTATCTTAAGCTGGAACTTGCCTTCATAGCCGCGATAGGCATTTTCGATCAGCTTTTCCAGTGACAGGCTGATGCCGTTTTCCAGAAGAATATGGCTTACACCCAGGGCCTGCCGCCGCAAAGCATAGGGATCCTGCGAACCGCTCGGCTGAATACCGATGGCAAAGCAGCCGACAATATTATCTATTTTATCAGCTATGCTCAATATTTTTCCAGGCATGGTAACCGGCAATTCATCCCCGGCAAACCGGGGCAGGTAATGTTCAAAAATTGCCGTGGCCACGCCTTGTTCTTCCCCGGAACGTTCAGCGTATTCCCTGCCCATAATCCCCTGAAGTTCGGGAAACTCGTAAACCATATTTGTCACTAGATCGGCCTTGGCCAGATAAGCTGCCCGCAAAGTGCATTTTCTTTCTTGCTCTCCGGCCCCCAGCACCCCGGCCAGGTACTCAACCAGGGAACTCACCCGGACAACTTTATCATAAATACTGCCCAGGCTTTCTTGAAAAACAATTTTCTTTAAAACCGGCACCTTTTCAACCAGCGGGGTTTTCAAATCCTCCCGGAAAAAGAAGTCTGCATCCGCCAGGCGTGCCCGCAGCACTTTTTCATTACCTGCCCTGACAGTATCCAGGTGGTCCGCTCCCCCGTTTCTGACAGCGATAAACTTTGGCATCAGGCTGCCGTCAGGTCCGGCAACCGGGAAGTAGCGCTGGTGCTCCCGCATGAGGGTAACAAGCACTTCCCTGGGCAGCTTCAAGTATTCCGGGCTGAATTCTCCAACCAGGGCAGTCGGGTACTCGACCAGGTTGTTCACTTCAGTAAGCAGATCCTCATCTTTCACCACCGTCCCCCCTACCGACGCAGCCAGTTCCTGCGCCTGGCGCCGGATGGCCTCTTTACGCTCTTGAGGGTCAACCATAACGTAAGCCCTGCGCATTTTTTCGAAGTATTCCGCCGGGCAGGCCAGCTCTACAGGCTCTCCGCATAAAAAACGGTGTCCTGCGGTAGTCCTTCCTGCTTTATGTCCCGCAAGCTCAAATTCCACCACTTCGTCCCCGAACAGTGCCACGATCCAGCGGATCGGCCTGGCGAAACGGATTTCATGGTCTCCCCAACGCATCGGCCTGGGAAAATGAAGCCCCGCAATCAGGGCAGGCGCTATCTCGTACAGTATCTCCCGCGCCCGCCGCCCGGCCTCCCGCTTTACCGCAAACACATAATCAACATGCCCCACCGGTTTCTTAACCAGATCGGAAACAGACACTCCCTGACTTTTGGCGAAGCCTTCCGCCGCCCGGGTGGGGGTGCCGTCCGGTTTGAAGGCTACTTTAACGGCTGGACCCTTTACTTCTACTTCAAGCGGCTCCTGGTCTTCTTCCAGTCCCTCCACAAACAGGGCCAGGCGCCGCGGTGTTCCGTAAGTTTCTACCCGCCTAAAGTTCAAACGCTGCTCTTTCAGCACCTCCCCGGCCACTTCTTTCAATTCGGCCAGAGCCGGGTCTAAAAACCGCGCAGGCATCTCCTCTACCCCAATTTCCAGTAAAAAATCTCTGGCATTACCAGCCATACCGGTCAAGCCCCCTTCTTCTTAAGCAGCGGATAGCCCATTGCTTCCCGCTGTTCTACATAGGCCTGGGCACAGGCGCGGGCAAGGTTCCGCACCCGGGCGATAAACCCGGTGCGTTCTGTCACGCTGATAGCTCCTCGAGCGTCCAAAAGATTGAATGTATGGGAACATTTTAACACATAATCATACGCAGGGAACACAAATCCTTGTTTTACCACCCTCAAAGCTTCTTGTTCATACATATCAAACAGCTTAAACAGCATAGAAGTATCAGCCAGCTCAAAATTATAGTGGGAGTGCTCTACTTCCCCCCGGTGGTGGACATCCCGGTAGGTTATGTCGCCAACCCAGGTTATATCGAACACGCTGTCCACCCCCTGGATAAACATGGCGAGCCGCTCCAGGCCGTAGGTTATTTCCGCGCAAACCGGCCGGCAATCAATACCGCCGCATTGCTGAAAGTAAGTAAACTGGGTTATTTCCATTCCGTCCAGCCATACTTCCCAACCCAGTCCCCATGCTCCGAGAGTTGGTGATTCCCAGTTATCTTCCACAAAGCGGATATCATGTTCGTCGGGGTTTATACCGATAGCTTTAAGACTGGCCAGGTAGACCTCCTGCACATCGTCCGGCGACGGCTTTAAAATAACCTGATACTGGTAATAATGTTGCAGGCGGTTCGGATTTTCACCGTAACGCCCGTCGGTGGGCCTGCGGGAAGGCTCTACATAGGCAACCCGCCACGGTTCCGGCCCCAGCGCCCTTAAAAAAGTCGCCGGGTTCATGGTACCCGCTCCTTTTTCCACATCGTAAGGCTGAAGTATAACACAGTTCTGTTTAGACCAGAAATGGTCCAGGGTAATAATCAGCTCCTGGAAATTCATAATCTGCCTCCTCTGTTCATAACAAAAAAATTAAAACCCCCGGCCCCCGGCATTCCACCAGAGACGGGAGTCAGTTCCCGCGTTTCCAACCAATTTGGCCGCAATTGATTATTTTCCTTGTGCCCTATTTCATTACAATTTATCAGATTTTTAGATTAAAGTCAATGCTGTGTCAAAATATCATTTTCCCCTTGCTGCTGTTTCTTTTAACTTTTTTATTCCTTGGTCAACCAGATAATTTTGCCACCATCAAGTTCCAGCTGAACGTCACAGCCCTCCTCAATATCATAAAGGCTGATGCTGCGGTTGCTGCCATCCCTTAGACGGGCGCCGTCCGCCAGGTAATAGCTGAACTCATTGCCGCTCACCTGCTGAATTGTTATTTTCTTATTGCTCGTGCTGACATATGTTACTGTACCTGACACTGAAATATCCTCATCGTTTATAACAGTAATTTTTTTAACTATACCACTCCCCACCTGAATCTCAACCTCGCTGCCAATTACTATATCCCTTTGGCGAATGCTTTCACCATCTCTTTTAATTACCACGCTGTCTGCCATATAATATCGTTTCTTGCTGCCGTCACTTTTCTCAATTTTGATCCATCTGGAACTACCTGTGGACAGATCCGCAACTTTGCCGCTGATGGTGGAGTAATTCTCATCAATAACCTCAATATAATCTACCCGGTTTCTGCTGCTCAACTCCAGCTTGACCCGCTCACCTTTGCAAAGATCATCAAAATTAATATGGGATCCATCCTGTATCACCTCTACATCGCTGAGCACAACATAGTCAAGAGTATCCCCGTCATCATTGCGTATGGTTATCCCCCAAGTCCCGGTGGTATCAAGATCAACTATTTCGCCAGTTAATTTACTCGACTCCGAACCAACCAACTCAATATAAACAACCCGGTTCCGGCTGTTCAGTTCCAGCCTGACCCGGTCCCCCACCCGCAGGTTGTCAAAATATATGCGGGAACCATCCTGCATCACTTCCGCGTCGCTGACCACCACATAGTCACGGGTATCCCCGCTATCGTCACGGATAGTGATAACATAAGTACCGGTGGTATCCAGCTCCTTTATTACTCCTTCCAAACTGGGAGAACTCAGGATATTAATCCGCACCGACTTGTTATCCACCACTGTAATTTCGACCCGGTTGCCTTCCTTGACATCATTATATGCCATAGTGCTGTTATTTTTAACCACTACCACGCTGTCCGGCACTTCCAGATCGACATCCGTTCCACTGTCACTGTGTACTGTTATTGCGGCAGGCCGGACTGATGTTACTGTCCCTTGAACCGTACCTGGCACAAGGGAATTGATTTCAATGATCTTATTATCAGAAACCTTTACCTCTACATAATCACCTTTATTCAAAGATGAAATATCCTTCTGACTGCCGGAATCATTAACTCCAATGCCGCTGGCTGCCGGACGGGTTATCTGGGTACCGTCGAAATCTGTTATACCCACCCAGTATTCCCCGCCAATCTGAATAATTGAATCCACCCGGCCCTTGTATATTGCAGCTGTAGCACCGGTTTCAGTATCTTCGCTCATAGCACTGATAAAGACAACCCGGCCGTTTTTGTTTAAAACCATTTTGACTTCATCGCCCACCTTGAGATCGGTCAGGTCCGCAGCCTTTCCGTCAAGGAATACTTCACAGCCGGAATTCGTAACCTTATTGATATCGCCGTTGATTCAGCCAGCTGGGCTGTTCTAAAGGTAAAAGAGATGAAATAGTTCCGCTGTAACGGAGGGCCTGAATTTCAGCACCACCAAAATTGTTTTCCAAAAGCCGGGATAAGAGGACAGCCATCTGTGCCCTGTTAATTCCGTCATTTGGTTTGAATAAATTGCCGGGTAACCCCTGTATAATCTTGTTCTTGACCACCGCAGCCACATAATCCCGGTACACCTCGGGAATCTGGCCGGAGTCAGCAAAGGTGAGAGCGCTTTCATCAGCACTGAGTTTCAAGGCATGGCAAACCAATACGGCCACTTCTGCCCGTGTTGCCGGTTCAGCCGGCCCAAGCTGAGCCAGGTGATCCTTGTCCAGCATACCCTGCTGAACCCCCATAATCAAGTAACCCCTACCCCATGATACGGGAGGTATATAATAACCCACATCAGTCTTCTCCACTTTTTGGGCCTGTCCTTCCAAACCAAGCACCCTGATTAACATGGCCACGGCCTCCAGTCTGGTAACACTTTTATCAGGCAGGAACAAACCTCCCGGATAACCGGAAATAATTCCACTGGCATACATTTCTGTTATAGCCTGCCGTGCCCAGTGCTTTTGAATATCCACCAGTTTGCCGTCCGCTGCCTCCAGGGTCAAGGCTCCGATCAAAGAAAAGACTGCTGCTGAAGCCAGAACCAAAAGAAACCACCCTTTTTTCTTAAACATGAGAATAACCTCCCCCATCAACTTAGACCACACTCCCGAAAACTCCCGGTGTCCGGTGTCACTGAATTCAAAGATCCGGGAATTTTTTCGGTTTTGGGACGATTCCATTGCCTGGCTCGTGTATCGAAAATCCCGGGCGATAATCTATTCTTTTATTTTT
>Ga0067045_1031792_pt1 | contig 11464 bp, 19 predicted proteins | sample TerdegcTABiofilm_FD_59184 | JGI IMG/M metagenome (GOLD analysis project Ga0067045, IMG submission 59184) | Combined Assembly of (Gp0054472, Gp0054536) Wastewater bioreactor microbial communities from Singapore -Terephthalate degrading...
CGGCACTTCCTCGGCTACCCGCAGGTCCTCTGGCAGGGTAAACCGTATTACTTCGGGAAGCAATAGGTGTTCAAGACCAGCATGGCCCCCATCCGGCCCCTCGTCATTTTCTTCTCACCCGACCGGCGACCGCTGGGCTGCCTGGATGACCAGGGGCAGCGGCGGCAGTGTCCTGCCTGCACCGGGTGTGCAGACAGGCAGCTCCCGGTCCGGCGGCCGGCCCGGAAACGGGGGCAGCAGTAGTGCGGCGCCTGGCAGTTTTCCTCCTGGTTGTCCTGCTCCTCCTCCCGGCCCCATCCCTGGCCGAGAAGTTCTCCCCCGAAGCCAGTTGGGAGCTTTACTTCTCACCCAACGGCGGCGCCACTGCGGCCATTGTGCGGGAGCTTAACCAGGCCCGGCAGAGCGCCTATGTCCAGGCGTATTCCTTCACTTCAGCCCCCATCGCCCGGGCGCTGCTCCGGGCGCAGCAGCGGGGCGTGGCGGTTGGGGTTATCCTGGATAAAAGCCAGCAGACCGAGAAATACTCGGCGGCCGACTTCCTGGCCCATGCCGGCATCAAAACAATGATTGACTCCGCCCACGCCATTGCCCACAATAAGGTCATGGTCATCGACGAGCAGACGGTCATCACCGGCTCCTTTAACTTCACCCGGGCGGCGGAGGAGAAGAACGCCGAGAACCTGCTGGTCATCCGGGACGCCGAGCTGGCGGCCCGGTATCTGGCCAACTGGCGGGAGCACGCGGCCCACGCCACGGTTTATGCCGGCCGGCAGGGCGGGGAAAGACCGGCGGCAGGGAGGGAGAACGGTTGGTTAGAGAAGGTTTTCAATATCTTGGAGGGGCAGTTGCTCCGGAGCCGCAGAAATCCATGACCCTGACCAAGGCCAAGCTGGCGGCGCAGGTCCAGCAGCGGGTCTACGGCGTCAAACCCTGGGAAGCCCAGAAGCTGGTGGACCGGGTCATGGAGATCATCAAAGACACCCTGGTCCGGGGTGAGGACGTGCTTATCACCGGCTTCGGCAAGTTTGTTGTCCGCCGCAAGCACCCCCGCCGGGGCCGCAACCCCCAGACCGGCGAGGACCTCCTCCTGCGGGAGCGCCGGGTGGTGGTCTTTAAACCCTCATCGGTCCTGCGCCGCCGCCTCCAGGGCGAGCTCAAGCGCCGGCGGTGAGGGCGGCCAGATACCGCAAATGGTCAAGGGATCGCCTGTTTCCCTATACGTCACTTACAGCGCTCAGTAAAGCCTTCGGGCGACTACGACTAAATGGAAAAGGTTCTTCGAGCTTTTTTCTACCATGGCAGCGTTTACACTATCAGAGCAGACGCTGCCAAGCACATAGACGATATTGATTGGGAGGCTGATTGGGGCGATTTCCCAAAAAACTATTTTGATGATGCCTGCCCTTTCCCCGACTATCGTGAAAAATCAGGGGTATTTTCATATCTTTATCAACCAAATCTTGGCAATTTGGATGAGGATTTGTTGTGGTTGAAATCCAACCCCCGCCCGGCCCACCGGGAAGTATTTCAGAGGGGCGAGGTTGTTGACGAGGCCAATCGCATGAAGGTGGTCAAAGTCCTGGAAAATGTGACCCTTTTGGATATGATTAAAGCGCTCAAAGAGTTTATGACGCTATGACTGGTAATGGCTTGGTAGTTTTCATGCGGGGCGCTGAAGGAGTTCGCCCCGGATTATGCCAGATAATTTACAGCGCTCAAAAGCCTTCGGGCGATTGCGACATCAAGGCGGCCTGGACGATGGGGAGCGAGATAAAATTCCAAAGCGCCGGGATAGCCGGGACAAAGTCGGCGGCCTTGCCAGGCAAGGGTGTTGGCTTGCCGCCATATCATTTTTGCTGCAGGACGATCACCGTGTCGTATTTTGAAGAGTTGAATGCAGACGGCGTCAACGTCGCCAACGTCGGTGCGCAGGTGACGTTCTGAGATGGGGAGAAGGTAGTAAAGCATCAAATCGCTTGGGAGTATAAAGATAAGCTGGGGCTAAAGGCTATAGTGACCAATGATGTAAAACATATTTTGAGACATCCTGAAATGATTGAAGATAATATAAAGGCTGATCTGAAAAGCGTAACGCATGTTGGTTACAAAATAATTTTGATGAATTGGTTTACCTTTCTGAAAATGGAGTGTTTACTTTATATACCAAAAGACAAATCGTTGAATTTTTCCGAGATAATGCTTTGTCAATTATCACAATAGGCATGGCAAAATGGAAATTATTCGAGTTTTTTTCATAAGGCCTGAAATTTATACCGTAAGGGTTGATGCCGCGGATAAAATAGAAAATATTAATTGGCAAAATGCCGGAAAAGAAGTTAGCTATGACCATCCTTTTGCTAATTACAGAGAAAGAGATGGAAGATTCTCATACCTATATCAGCCATTGCTTGGCAGCCTTAATGAAGATTTGATGTGGTTTAAATCTAACCCCCGCCCGGCTCACTGGGAAGTGTTTCCTCGGGGAGAAATCATTGATGAAGGCAATGGCGACAAGGTAGTGAAGGTCCTAAAAAACGTCACTCTCCTTGATATGCTGGATGCACTAAAAGAGTTTATGACGCAAAGATGAGATCGCCGATCTGCTGGTTTGGTGGCAAGGGGAAGTTAGTAAAAAGACTTTTACCCTATATTCCGCCTCATACACATTAGATCGAACCGATTTGTGGTGGCGCCAGCTTATTGTTTGCCAAAAAGCCGTCTAAGCTTGAGACGATAAACATGGAGAAAGTATTTACAAGACCGAAAACTGCCTGGTGATTTTTCTTAGAGGCAATGTGATTACTTCAGCATATTATCCAACCGCCCCCTTAGATGAGGCCATTAAACGGGCGACTCGTTCGGGATCAAGAATCAAGGTGAAAAGCCGATGGCCATTTCAATTGTTCTCATAGGCTCCATGGAATTAAATCTTTGCTCTAGTTTTGAATTTAAAAGGTATGGACAACAAATTAAAGAATATAGAGATTGTCCTTATAATTTTGAATACTTAGAAGCAAATGATAGCTTGACTTGGCTTTTTGAAGTTGATTACCGGTTGCCGGAAATCATCGGATACCTGAAAGAGCACCCCCGCCCGGCCCACCGGGAAGTTTATCCGCGGGTGGAGGTCTATGACGATGACACTTATTGGGGTGAACAAGGCAACAAGACCAAGCCGCTCAAGGTCCTGAAAAACGTGAATCTCTTGGAGCTCCTGGAGGCGCTGAAGGAGTTCGCCCCTGATTATGCCAGGTGAATCAGATTATCTTTATAGTTACAGCGCTAAGTAGAGCCTTCGGGCGATTGCGACTCGTGAAAGGGATGTGGGATCAGGGAAGATGGAAAAGTGGTAATGTTCGCAGGAGCGGCGGCGAGCCGCGGTGCTGACAAAGAAGGAGCCCCGAGGTCTGGGGTTCCTGCTTTTTTTCCTGAGGGGCCGCGGCAGGGTTAGCTGCCGGGAGTCCGGGGGGCGGGGTGGTCTGGGGCTGCCTGTTGCCGCAGGGCCAGCAGGGCTTGGGTGACGGTCGTGGCGGTCGCGGCGTGGGCCGGGTTGCGGTCGGGGTGGCAGGCCAGGAGCAGGAAGCGGCTATGCTGTTGGAGCAGGGCAAGCCAGCTATCGGTATGGGCCAGCCGTTCTTTCAGGTGGGCGATGACCTTTTCCTGGTATTCCACCAGGCCGTCCAGCGAGGCGTTGAGGCTCTTTTGGTAATCCAGTTCGTCCTCCAGGCTGGCTAGGCGCCGGCGCAGGGCCACAACCTGGCTTTTTTCCTGCTTTTCCCGCCAACAGGGGTAGCAGAGCTTCTTCCAGGATTCATTCGGTGCCCGCTCGAACTCAGCGCCGCATTTTTCACACCGGGCCGCCGGCATGGCCTCTCCCACCAGAGATAAGGGCAGCGATATCAGACAGATATTTTAACTAGTGAATATAACTGCTATCAATAGATTGTCAAGTATTTCTGTAAAGATATCCTCAATTGGGCGGCTACTCGGCTTGCTCCTGCCTGGCGGCGCCAGCCCCGCAGCAATTAATAGACATAAGAAATAATTTTGTCCAATTTTTAGCCCGTTTTAGCCCCCTCATACCCCTATTTTAGGCTTGCCGGGGCTGATTTTTGGGGGTATAATTAGACAATATTCTTTATTGTCTAATTTCTCAAAATATCACTTGGGCACAAAGGGGGGCCGGCCGGGCCGCCCCCCGCACCCGAAGTCGGGGTGGGGGTCCGGGGGAGGGGGCAGGGGGCTCTGCTCCCTGGCCCCCTCCCCCGCCAATACCACCAACAACCAGGAGGACAGAATGCAGAAGGCCTTGGTCGCCGGCGCCGGGCTGGTGCCCCGGCATCTGGCTTTGGTGCCGTACCTGACTCCGGAGGAAGTCCAGCAGCTCAGCGCCGCCTGCCAGGGCCGGCACCGGGAGCGGGATGCCCTCCTCATCGACACCCTCTACCAGACGGGCCTCAGGATCAGCGAGGCCCTGGCCCTCACCCCCCGGCAGCTGGGGAGCCTCCACGGCGGCACCGTGCTCACCATCCAGGGGAAGGGCGGCAAACCCCGGCTGGTGGCCTGCCCGGAGCTGCTGGCGGCTCGCCTAAAGAGCTACGCCTATGACCGGGGGTTGGGCCTGGACGACCGCTTCTTCCCCATCAACCGGAAGCGGGGCTGGCAGATCATCAAGGCGGCCGCAACCCGGGCCGGGCTGCAGAAAAAGGTCTGGCCGCACCTGCTGCGGCACTCCGACGCCATCGAACGCCTGCGCCAGACCGGCAACCCCAAGGCCCTCATGCTCCACCTGGGCCACAACAGCCCGCTGATGACCCTGCGCTACCTCTCCACCCTGACGGCAGAGGAGGCGGTCAGAATCCAGCAGGGGGTGGTGTTTTGAGTGAGGAGAGAATTAAAAATGCGTGGACATGGAAAGGCGGGCAATGGCATACTATTGAACAACAGGCAGACCCGCAGCTCATGCAACACACCTTAATTTTCTATTAAGAGAGGCAGCTACCATTTGCCGCAGGGCAGATTATATTGATCCCGGATATCTTGCTCAACTGCCATCCGTCCCGGCTGTTGTAATCCTGGTGTATAATAGACCGCCACGGCTAAAGTTCTGTGGCAATTTCTGCGCCAGCAATCACTCCGTTCATGGGTTTTTACCCTTGACTTCACCGTGGCGGACTCGCCCACGTCAACCAGGTTGTATTTGTCGCCATTCTCTTTGCAAAGAATGGCATAGACCCCGGACTTGTCTTTTAGATTAGCCGTTGAGGTGTAGGGTCCCTCAAAAGAATATTTCCCGATTTTGATACTCATAGATTTTGATCTCCTGTGGATATGGATTTTGGCGGGCCATTGCCCGGCCCGCGATTACTACTTGGTGTCTCGGGGTGGAAACGGATCGAGGCCGGAAGTCTCCCGGTCCCCGAGTATGCACGTTCAGGCGGTGAATGAAAAGTTTACCCCTGTGCAGTTGGGCTAGGCCCCAAGATAGGTTAACTTCTTCGCGTTGGCCTTCATTAGGGAAAGCCGCCATCGATCAATTTTTCGCCACCCCATTAAAAATTTTTGGCAATAAAATTCGCAAGCCCGGCATTCACATATAAGAGCAGGTTCGCATGGTGAACGGTTCCGAGGAAAAGAAATACGATCCGAAGATTAGGGAAGAACTGGACAATGCCGACTGGCAAGACATTTCTCTGCGATTGCTGCGATACGCTGCCAATAAAGCAAAAATGCTTCGGGCTTTAGGGATTACTGACACTGGCCCCGAGGACCTAATTCAAGAAGCCATATCTCTTGCCTACGGGATAGGCCCCAACAACACTTACCGGAATTGGAACAAAGAGACTTATCCTGACCTAGCCGGTTTTCTGATAAGCGTCATCAAAAGCATCGTGAACCACAAAAAAGAGCAACGGGAGAAATTTAAATTGGATTTATTGGACAAGACATTTGATAAAGACCTGAAGCATTTAAGTCCAGAAAGCCCGGAGGAACTTGTTACACGAGAGCATGACTTGATGAATTTAAAACAGGCTATCTACGAACTCATTAAAGGAGACGATGAAGTAGAAATGGTTTGGTTATGCTTGGAAGACGGTATTTCTAAACCCCGGCATATAGCAGAAGAAACCGGCTATGATATAACCAGAGTGAACAACATCCTAAGAAGGTTGCGAAGGAAATCAAAGGGCCTGGCCCCAATAACTGAGCAAAGGCATTAATGTTATGGGAACTGAAGATAAAGAAAAAATAATTGTCTTCTTTGATACACTCACCGATGCGTTGGGGGACAGCGAAAGCGTGTCAAAGGAAGAGATTTTGGCAGACCTGAAGGAGGATGGAATTGACGTTGACGCCTCGGTAAAGCACATCCTGGCAATGGTGGAGGACGCTTCCCAGAAGGCTAGGAGACAGCAGTTAGAGATTGCCAGAGAAAGACGCTTGGCCATGGAATCAAAAAAGCCGACCCGCCCAAGCGAGTTTCTTGACTGGACTAAGGAGCAGCTCATTGAGAAAATTAATGAATTCTTAAGCACCGGTAGCCCGATAGCCAGTGTGTCATATCGGGAATTGGAGTCCAAGTGTCAGGAAGACCTGGTCGCTCTCCTGGAAGACCTGATTACCACCAAGGAGTTGGACGAACAAGCGAGCCACGATGAAAGTTGATTTACCGGTTCCCATTTTAAGGGCAGAACAAAAAGCGGCTGAAATCATCGAGAGATTCGGGATCACCGTTCCCGAGCATATCCTCCTTGAAGATATTGCCTATGCCTTAGGAGCAAAGATCGTAGAAGGGCCACTCAAAGGGGCCGCCGCTAGTTTAGTACGAATGGGGGCGAGGGCCACAATCCGCATACCCGCCAACGAGAAGTATCAGGCTCGTAAACGGTTCAGCGTGGCCCACGAGATAGGCCACTTTGTCTTAGACCACGGCCACTCCCTTTGCCGGGTTTGCACTGAAGACAACATGCTGGATTGGAACCAACATCCCAGCCAGGAGACCGAAGCCAACTTTTTTGCGGGGGAACTTTTACTCCCTAAGAAACTCTTCAAAGATCGATGCGATGTAAGAGAAGTCAATTTTAGCCCGGTTCGCAAACTGGCCGAGGAGTTCAATACCTCTCTTACCGCTACAGCCATCCGCTTTGTGCGTTTTTGTCCGGAGATGTGTGTCCTGGTCTTCTCTAAGGACTCCAAGATTCAATGGTTTTACAAAAGCGAGGAATGGTGGCCATTCATCCGGAAAGGTCAGCCAATTGATAACGGCACCTTTGCTTACGATTTTTTTCACGGCAGAGAGATGCCTGACGAACCACAGGAGGTTGACGCCAGTGCCTGGGTAACGAGCCGAGGTGTGGAATCCATAGTGGAGCACTCCGTTGGTTCCCGGAATCTTGGATACGTTTTATCTCTCCTTTGGATCAGACCATAAGGGATGTGTTTTCAGTGGATCAGTGTAGCTCTTCACTTCCAGGCGCTTCGCTCCCGCATCGGAGCTTTGCCGCCAGCTTTGGCTGTCCTGTGGCCATGGACCTGATTATTTTTAACAATTATCTATGTTTGTGGGTAAGTCTATGTTATAATTAACCATGCCGTTAACCATCACTCTTGCCAACTTTATTTCCCTCCCCATCCACGACCTTCCTTCCCTGGTGGTGGACCAGCTCCAGGAGCGGCTGAGCTTCCCCAACCCGCGCTGGCTGGAAAACGACAAGCGGGGCTACTCTGACTGGCAGGTGCCCGAAGTGCTGGGCTGCTACTTTGTCCAGGACGGACGGCTGTTCCTGCCCCGGGGCTTCATCCGGACGGCCCTCTGGCTGCTCAAAGAACACGGCATCGCCTATACCCTGGACGACCGCCGGCGGACCCTGCCGGAAGACGATTTCCGGTTTTGGGGCAAGCCCAAGGATTTTCAATTGGAGGCGGTGGAAGCCGCCTTGGCGCGGGATTTCGGCGTCCTTGCCGCACCCACCGGCTCCGGGAAGACGGTCATGGCCCTGCTCCTCATCACCCTCCGGCGCCAGCCGGCCCTGGTGGTGGTGCATACCAAAGAACTGCTGCACCAATGGGTGGACCAAATCTGGTCCTGGCTGGGCCTCAGGCCCGAAGAGATCGGCATCATTGGGGACGGCAAACACCGGGTGGGCCGGAACATCACCGTGGCCCTGGTGCAGAGCCTCTACAAATGCGCCCGGCAGATGGCCCCCCATATCGGCCACCTGGTAGTGGACGAGTGCCACCGCGCCCCGGCCCGGACCTTCACCGAGGCGGTGACCGCCTTTGACTGCAAATATATGCTGGGCCTGAGCGCCACCCCTTGGCGGCGGGACGGACTCTCCAAGCTCATCTACTGGTATCTGGGCCACAAGGTCCACGAGATCGACCGGCAGGAGCTGACCGCAGCCGGCCACCTGGTGCCGCCGGAAGTCATTTACCGGCCCACGGCCTTCATTTCCAGCTATGACCCGTCGGCGGAGTATTCCCAGATGCTCTCGGAGTTGGCCGCGGACCCGGAGCGCAACGCCCTCATTGTGGCCGATGTGCTCCGGGAGGCCGGGAGCGCTGCCTGCCTGGTGCTCTCGGACCGGAAGTCCCACTGCCAGGCCCTGGCGGCCATGCTCGCCGAGCGGGGGGTGGCGGCGGCGGTCTTGACGGGGGATTTGAGCGCCCGCCGGCGCCAGGAGGCCGAGCCTGAGGGCAAGTTATCGAATTCATCAGGGACTTAAAATAGCACAGCATCATGCCTGCAATCACCGCTATCGGCTTCTGGTCACAATTAAAATTGGATATCCTGCGGGAATATGTCCAGGCTTATTCTCGCATCCTCAGCGCCCAAAGGTCTCCCGCTCTTTATCATATCTATATCGATGCCTTTGCCGGCGCTGGAGTGCACCGCTCCAGAGAAACCGGCAAACTTATTAACGGGAGTCCAGCGATTGCCCTCCAGGTTATCCCTTCCTTCCGGGAATATCATTTCATTGATTTGGATGGCGATAAAACTGCATTGCTGCGCGAAAGCCTGATCGAAGATCGCCAGGATGTCTGGGTTTATGATGGCGATGCCAACCAGGTGCTTTTAGAAAAAGTTTTCCCCAGAATTCGCTACGAAAATTATCGCCGCGGCCTTTGCCTGCTTGATCCCTATGGCCTGCATTATACCTGGGAAGTGGTGCAAGCCGCCGGCGCCATGCGCAGCATAGAATTGTTCATCAATTTTCCCATCGCCGACATAAATCGCAACATTCTCCATCGAGACCAGGCGACAGTCGATCCAAGGGAAATCAACCGGATGAATGCCTTCTGGGGGGACGATTCCTGGCGACAAGCCGCCTATACTACCAATCGCAGCTTGTTTGGATACTTAGAGAAACTTGATAATCTGGCCATAGTCAATGCCTACCGAAAGCGCCTCCAAAAAGTTGCCGGCTTCCAATCTGTTTCTCAACCCTTGCCGATGCGGAATTCCAAAAAAGCTGTGGTCTATTACCTTTTTCTTGCTTCCCATAAGCCTGTCGCCTCTGATATAATCAATCAGATATTCGCTAAATATCGCCGGAGGTGACCGCTGATGGCCCAGACCAGCAGCATAGAGTGGACTGAGGCATCTTGGAATCCGGTTACCGGCTGCAGCAAGATCAGTCCAGGGTGCCAGAATTGCTATGCTGCGAGGATGGCCCGCCGCCTACAAGCCATGGGCATCACAGCCTACGCCAACGGCTTCCAGGTCACCTGCCACCCATATTTGTTGCATCTTCCCCTCAGTTGGCGCAAACCTCGCCGCATTTTCGTCTGCTCCATGAGCGATCTCTTTCACCCCCTGGTCGCCGATGAATTTATTCTGGCAGTACTCCAAACCATCGACCAGGCGAAGCATCATACCTTTCAAATACTAACCAAGCGTTCCGAGCGTCTGGCCGCCCTGGCCAACAAATACGGCCTGCCCCCCAATGTTTGGGCCGGGGTAACCATCGAATCTGCCGATTATTTATTCAGGATTGAGCATCTCCAATCGGTTCCTGCCGCCGTCCGGTTTCTCTCCTTGGAACCATTGCTCGGCCCATTGCCGGAAATAAAATTAGATGGCATCGACTGGGTTATTGTCGGTGGCGAGTCTGGGCCAGGGGCCCGACCCATGGCCTATGCATGGGTTGAAGCGATCAAAGAGGTTTGCCGCAACCAAGGGGTAGCATTCTTTTTTAAGCAATGGGGGGGCAAAAATCGCAAGAAAACCGGCCGCCTGCTGGACGGCAAACTTTATCAGAACTTCCCGGCAATCAAACCCCTGCCAATAACTTTTTAGCCAACCCAACCACCGCCCTTGAGAACAATCAATTATTTTGTATGATTACAGCTAGATATTTTTCCAAAGTGAAACCTATTGGTAATATGTAATCAACCGTTCGGCCCGGGGAATCAGCCGAGGCCAGAGGACCAGGCGGGTAAGTGATTAGCTGGACCAACTTTTACCGCCTCCTGGATTAAAGCACCCGGGAGAAAAAAGAAGGCCGAGATGAGTCATCCAAACATCGCATTCAGCGGCCGGGTTTTGCAATACTTGGGCCGGATGCTGCGGCCGGCGCCGGGCAAGGACCGAGCCCGAATCTATGACTACCAGGATGTCCACGTGGGCGTGCTGGCCAACGCCGCTCGCGCCCGGGCGCAGGTCTATGCGGCATAATTCTCCTTGTCTTTTCATACCTGAATTGAGTAAGCTAGCCCCTAAAAGGCTTTTCTCCTGGCTCGGAAACTGGACTGCATGAAAAGGAAAAATATTCTCCCACCCGAAGAGTTAGCAGCATTTTGCCGGCGGCACCACATTCGCCGCCTGGCACTCTTTGGCTCCGCCCTCCACGGAGAATTCGGGCCGGAAAGTGATCTTGATCTGCTGGTTGAATTTGAACCAGGCCAGATTCCTACATTATTTGATATCGCCGGCATGGAACAGGAGCTTTCCCGCCTCCTGGGAGGTCGCAAGGTTGACTTACGCACCCCTGAGGACCTAAGCAGATATTTCCGTCATCAGGTGTTGGCGGAAGCTGAGGTGCAATATGAGGGCTGACGATGCCATTCGTCTGCGTCACATGCTGGATGCAGCCCGCACCGCGCTGGAGTTTGTGCAGAATCGCGCTCGCGCCGACCTTGATCACGATCTTCAACCTGGCTGGGCGCTGGTCAAAGCGATTGAGATCATTGGAGAAGCAGCGTAGCAGCTGAGCCCTGAGACCCGGACAGCAGTACCGGGCCTTCCCTGGGAGAAGATCATCGCTAGGCGGCACCGGCTTGTCCATTCCTATTCTGTTTACAAGTTTGACGATTTGCCGGGAGTTTCCTGCGTATGATGCCACACCATCAGACGTTCAACCTGGCGCCGGGCTTCCGGGAGCGGGCCCAGGGTTGTCTCTTGGGCCAGTTGGCCGGGGATGCCCTGGGTGGTCTGGTGGAGTTTCGCCCTCCGGAAGACATC
>Ga0067045_1031793_pt1 | contig 11461 bp, 8 predicted proteins | sample TerdegcTABiofilm_FD_59184 | JGI IMG/M metagenome (GOLD analysis project Ga0067045, IMG submission 59184) | Combined Assembly of (Gp0054472, Gp0054536) Wastewater bioreactor microbial communities from Singapore -Terephthalate degrading...
GATCTTGCTCTCCATCCCCATCTGCCGCAGGACATGCATCACCCGCTTGCCGATATCGGCCTTGCTTCCCCCACCCTGCACCTCCAGGGTGATGGCCACGTTCTCAAAAACCGTGCGGTTCTGCAGCAGTTTGAAGTCCTGAAACACCACGCCGATGGTACGCCGCAGATACGGAAGCTGAGAAGGGGACAGGCGACTGATGTTCTGACCGTCGATCAACACCTGGCCTCGGGTAGGATGCAGCGCACCGTAGATCAGACGAAGCAGGGTGGTCTTGCCTGCGCCGGAAGGACCGGTCAGGAAGACGAACTCCCCCCGTTTAACCCCGAAGCTGATATTCTGGAGTGCGGTTGCATCCTTCTGATAGGAAAGAAACAGGTTGTGAAACTGGATCATTGCCGTTCACCGGTTTGTTGCTTGGATTATTGGCGAAAAATAGCACAGGGGACGACAGGACGAAACTGAAAAGAAACAGGGGTGATGCCGGAGTTCATGCGCACCTCAGGCCAACGACCCAAAGGCAGGCACAGGCCAGGGAGACAGCCCCCCAGATCGCGGCCTGCCTGGTTTGAAACAGGCCAAAACCGGGAAAGGCCCTGAAGATAAACAGCAGGGTCGCTGCAACCCAGCCCCAGAAACCTGCAACCGCCAATATCGACCAGCCGGTCGCACTCATCCCCTACCCCTTTGCAGCAGGCTGCCCAGTTTCAGCTTCCAGACCATCATCACCGCTTCTCTGACGATCTTCTTCGACATCTTGGAGTGGCCGGAGCGACGGTCAATAAAGATGATCGGCACCTCACAGATTCGCGCCCCCAGTTCTGCAGAGCGAAAATGCATCTCGATCTGGAATGAATAGCCGTCGGAACGGACCCGATCCAGGTCAATCCGTTCAATCAGGCTGCGGCGGAAACATTTGAAACCGCTGGTACAGTCCCGGATGGTCAGACCGGTGATCAGACGGGTGTACCAATTGGCAAACCAGCTCAGCATCAGGCGTCGTAGGGGCCAGTTCACCACACTGACACCGTTAAGGTAGCGGGAACCGATCACCAGGTCGTGGTCCCGGATCTTTTCAAGAAAGAGCGGCAACACTGCAGGATCGTGTGAAAAATCGGCATCCATCTCGATCAGCAGGTCAGCACCCAGCGCCAGCGCCCTTTTAAACCCCTCACGATAGGCCGATCCCAGTCCCAGCTTGGCAGCGCGGTGCAGTACGGTGATACGCGGTTCTGCAGCAGCCAGTTGGTCGGCCAGTTTACCGGTGCCGTCCGGTGAGTTGTCATCAACGACCAGAATCCGCAGGGAGGGATCCTGCTGCAGCACCTGTTCGCAGAGTTTCGGCAGGTTGTCCCGCTCATTATAGGTGGGTATGACCACAAAGGCCGTGTGCATGCAGGCAATCCGATAAGATCAAGGCTAGACGGAATAAAAAAAAGAGGGTGCCCGATGAGCACCCTCGTGGTTACAAATGGCGGGGTTGACGGGGCTCGAACCCGCGACCTCCGGCGTGACAGGCCGGCACTCTAACCGACTGAGCTACAACCCCCTGCGTGAACTGCAGAGAAGAGTTTTATAGACGACTCTCAGGTTTATTGCAACCGTTTTTTAATTGATCCGGCAAAAAATCATCACCCCTGCTTCATCAGCAGCAGGCTGAACGCCATCACCAGCATACCGCCCACCAGCCCCAATAGGCTGTCATGCCCCTTGCCGTAGGCCCGGCTGGTGGGGAGCAGCTCATCTAGGCTGATGTAGACCATGATACCGGCCACCCCGCCGAAGGTGATCCCCATGACCTGCGGCGGGATCACGCCGCTCCTGTCGCCGGTAAAGAACAGGATTGCCAGATAGGCGATCACCGCCCCCACCGGTTCGGCCAGACCGCTGAGTACCGAATAGACAAAGGCCTTTTTGCGGTCTCCGGTGGCATAGTAGATCGGCACGGACACGGATATCCCCTCAGGGATGTTGTGCAGGGCAATGGCAACGGCAATCGCCACCCCCAATTTCGGATCCTGCAAGGCGGCCAAAAAGGTGGCAAGCCCCTCGGGAAAGTTGTGGATACCGATGGCAATGGCGGTAAACAGCCCCATCCGCATCAGCTTTTTCTGTTTCCGGATATCGGCTGCTGTTGCGGGCTCGCACTCCCGGGTAACCGGCACCGGTGCCAGAGGGTCGTGCAGCGGCGCTGTTTCTTCCTCGGAATGGGTCTCATGGGGGTTGTCGGCAGCAGGTATCAGGTTGTCGATCAGGCCGATCAGCAGGATGCCGCCAAAGAATGAGGCGGCATTGACCCAGTGTCCCCAATAGGCACCGTAGCCGGCGGTCAGGGCCGCGGTACCTTTGACAAAGATCTCCACAAAGGAGACGTACAGCATGACACCGGCAGAGAATCCGGTGGCCACTGAAAGAAAACGATAGTTGGTCTGTTTTGCTGCAAAGGCGATGGCGCTGCCGATGGCGGTGGCCATACCGGCAAAAAGCGTCAATCCCAGGGCGACCAGTACCTCATGATGCATTGAACCGTTCCTCCGGGATCAAAGCATAGCATGATTTCAAGAGGCTGCAACAAAAGCGGGGCAGAAGAGACTCCCTTCTGCCCCGCGCAATCACCGTCAGCATCATGATCCCGCAGCAGGTCCGGTCACTTCCTGTCTTCCAACTCCTTAAGCCAGAGCGGATGACGGTGTTCGGCGTACTCACGACTTACCTTGCCGGTCAGCATCCCCCGCAGCATCGGGCGGTTCGGCTTGATCAGAAGTGCGGCAATATGCCCCAGGAAGGCCATAAAGAACAGGATAAAGCCCACATTGTGGATCCAGGTTGCCCAGAGCAGCAGGATGCGGTCCATGTCAGGGGCATAGAGGTTCTTCCAGGTCTTGATCAGACCTGAGACAACCAGCATCAGCACCGGGATCGCAATCGCCACATAGGCCAGCCGCTGTTCCGGCAGGTACTTGCCGAAGGGGGGCTCCGGCTCATTGGTGATAAAGGTCTTCAGCACCTTGATCGATTCCGAGACATCCCCGCTTTGGGGAATCATAGCCCGTTCCTGCAGCAGCAGGTGATAGACCAGATGAAACAGAACCAGTCCCACAAAGACAACCGAGGCAAGATAGTGCAGCTTGAGGGTGAAGAAGAACTCGCCGGACCACCAGAAACCGGGGATGGCCGTAATCTTGTAACGGGCGGCGGACGGCAGCTGGAAGATGCCGCTCATCAACAGCACGATGCCGGAGATTGCAATCCCCCAGTGTTCAATCATAACGATCAGTTCATGACGTTTTACCAACTTTTCTGCGGACATCAGCGGTTCTCCTTTCCGGCCTGCTCAGCCTTGCGTTGCGACAGCTTGGCAAATCCCCCCACCAGGCCTGCCACCAAGCCGATAGCCGGGGCTGCCAACACCGCCTTTGCCATGCCGTCGCTTTCGGCCATTTTCCGTTTGACGTCAGGCTTCAGCAGCGGCTGGCCCTTTTTGGGATCAGCCGAGGCCGGTGTCAACTGCTGCTCCAGCTCTTTGAACGAGACCGGCGAGACGTAGAGGGTAGCGGTACCGCCGTTTTCTTTTTTGCCGAAGATATGGCCGTTCATCGCCTGTGCCCGCTTTTCTGCCTCGGCATAGATCTGGTCACGGGGACCGATCAGCATCGCCTTTTTGGGACAGGCCTCGATACAGGCCGGAACCTTGCCCTCCTTCAGGCGGTCGATACAGAGATCGCATTTGTACATTACGCCGTTGCCCATGAACTCCTTGGCCACCTTGAGGTAGATCCCCACCCCGGACTGACGCTGGGGGATCTGCCAGGGACAGACGGTCTTGCACTTGGCACCGCCAAAGCAGAGGTTCTGGTCGATCACCACCGCGCCGTTTTTGTCTTTGGTGTTGGCCGAGAAGGGACAGATGACGGCGCAGGCCGGGTTGTCGCAGTGCATGCAGCGCCGGGGAATGGAAATACTCTTTTGTTCGCCGTTGACCGTGACGTTCGCCTTCTGCACAAAGATCCGGTTGTAGGGGGTCAGACGGTCAGCCACCTGCTGTTTTTTGGACCAATCCTCAATGATGTTGGTGGGAAACGGCGACGGAATCGGATCAACCGGCTGGGGGATGGTCGGATTCTTGGCCTGTTTACAGGAACTGACACAGGCAGGCATCGGCCTGCCGCTACAGCCGTCGCATAATGAGAGATCGATCAGCGTGGCCAGCTTCCCTTCAATCGGCGCTGCCAGCAACTGTTTGGGCAGCGCTGCAATACCGGTTGCCCCGGCCAGCAGCCCGGCCGAGACCTTGAACAGACCGCGCCGGGATATACCGCTTGGTTTCTCTGTACTCATGGATGCAGATGACTCCTTTACGAAAGTTTGAATTGAATATATGAATATCCGAATATATTGTCAAGGGGGTTGCAACATGGTGTGCAACGTATCAGACGGTTTCAGGAGCAGGTTTTTCAGGTTTCAAACAGATGGGCGGCAAACACCAGCTGATCCGGCTTTCCCAGCACCAGCACCATATCATCGGCCTCAAACTGCCAGACCGGATCAGGGTTTGAGTTGACCTCCTCGCCCCGCTTGATCACCAGCACCGTGGCACCGGAGCGATCCCGCACCAGCCCGTCGCGCAACTGGGTTCCCTCAATTCGAGAGCCGGGTTGTACCCGGAAGGTGGCCAGTTCCACCCCGGAGAGATAGCCGGAGATGCCGGTGGCATGACTGTGTCTGCGGCTGATGGTGCGGAACATCTGGTAGGAATCGCGCCTGATCTCGGCAATACAGTGCTCAATCTGGTCATGGGGGATCAGATAGGTACGCAGCACCCGGGAGAAGATCTCCACCGAGGTCTCAAACTCCTCAGGCACCACATCATTGACCCCCAACTGATAGAGCGGCTCCATCTCGGCCACATAACGGGTGCGGACGATCAGGTGGATATTGGGCCGCAGCTGGCGGGCCACGGCCGCCACCCGGCGGGTGGCGACGGCATCGGAGATGGCGATCACCATGATGCGGGCCTTTTCAATCAGGGCGTGATGCAGAATCTCCGGTTTGGAGGCATCACCAAAGATGATCCTGATCCCCTTCTTCCGTTCAGCCTTTACGGTGTGGTGATTGGTCTCAATCGCAATATAGCGGATACCGTTGCCGTTTAAGACCCGGGCTAGGTTCTTGCCGTTGACTCCGAATCCCACAATAATGACATGGTCTTCCATCGGAAAACGGTCATGGCTGGTGCCGGTGGCCCGGGTTCCCCGTTTCAGCATTGCCGGCAGCCGGGATGCTATCCGGCCTGCCAGCGGTTCAGCATACTGCAGGAAAAACGGGGTCAGGGCCATGGTGGCCACTGATGCGGCCAGAAAGAGCTGGTACTGGTCGGGATTCAGCAGTCCGAATTTCTGACCGCTATGGGAGAGCACAAAGGCAAATTCACCCACTTGGGACAGCAAAAGGCCGCTGATCAGGGCCGGTTTGGGGGGGAATCCCAGCACCAGGGCCGAGCCGGTAGCCACCAGCCATTTTACCAGCACGATCCCGGCCACAATCGACACCACCGTCAGCGGATGCCGCAGCACCACCGTGGGATCCAGCAACATCCCCACCGAGATGAAAAACAGGCTCATGAAGGCATCGCGGAACGGGATGATGTCCCCCATCACCTGATGGCTGTATTCCGATTCAGAGATGGCCAGGCCGGCAATAAAGGCGCCCAGTGCCAGGGAGAGCCCCACCTGGGCGGTCAGAAAGGCGGTGCCGAAACCGACAAAGATGATGGTCAGGATAAACAGCTCGCGGCTTTTTGCCCGCACCACCTGATTAAAGATCCAGGGAACGGCAAAACGGGCGCCGAAATGGGAGACCACCACCACCACCAGGGCCTTGGCTGATACGATCACAATGCCGGTCAGGCCGTCACCTGAGCCGCCCAGAAACGGGGTAAACAGCATCAGCGGCACCACACAGAGATCCTGAAAGATCAGGATCCCCAGACAGGTCTTGCCGTGGGGCGAGTCCATCTCGCCGGCATCCATCAGCAGTTTCATCAGGATGGCAGTGGACGAGAGCGAGACCAGAAAACCGAAAAAGACCGCCTGTTGCCAGGAGAACCCGAGTACGATCCAGAGCAGAGCCACGGCAGCGATGGTCACCCCCACCTGCAGGCCCCCGCCCCACAGCACCAGATGCTTGATCCTCAGCAGTTCCTTCAAAGAAAACTCGATGCCGATGGTAAAGAGCAGCAGTACCACGCCGATCTCGGCCATCTGCTCTACCTGGTGGGTATCCTTGATCAACTTCAGGGCATAGGGGCCTGCCACGATACCGGTACAGAGAAAGCCGATGATGGAGGGCAGCTTGAACTGCCGGAACAGCACCACCGTTACCAGGGCCAGACCAAACAACAGTACCAGATCTTTCAGCAGGTTAAACTCCACTCGTTCCTCCATTGGTCAAGGTAGCTGTCCACCTTGAACTTCCGTTTACAGCCGTCAAAACTCATGTACCTGATGCTGCCGAAGACCGGCCGTTCTCCCCAGGCCCGGTCATGAACCCCGCAGATGGACCAGGCGATCCCTGCATAGCCGTTGGGATCCCGTCCGTCAAGGGAATAGCGGTCATTCAGGTACACTGCCGTACTGATCGCCTCTTCCGGAGAGGCAGACCACTCCAGGATCTTTTTGGCCCAGTACATCCGCAAGAATCCATGCATCTTGCCGGTCTTCACCATCTCCTGTTGTGCAGCGTTCCAGAGCGGGTCGTGGGTGGCTGCCTGTTCAAAATCGTCCAAGGAATAGCAGAACTGACAGGGATCATGCCGGTGCTTTTCCAGGGTACGGCGTGCCCAGTCAGGGGCGGCATCCAGGGTGTCGTACTGCGGACAATGCAGGCAAAAATTATCTGAAAGTTCACGTCGTACGATCAATTCTTCAAGTAGCGCCTGCGTATCTTCGGTATCCCCCTGTGCTGCGACTGCCAGTGCCACCCGCTGGGGTGCAAGCTGCCCAAAGTGCAGCCAGGGAGAAAGGCCTGACTGGCCGTCAATGGTTGGGTCATTACGTCGGGTTGCATAGCCTGCAAGACGATTATTGATGAAATCAGCCAGGGCAGCGGCTGCAGCTTGTTCACCCGGCAGGATCCCCCTGACCTCCCCTACCCTGCAATCAACCTGCACCTGCTGCAAGAGTGCATCTGCGGCAAAGGGGGCGGTCTTTTGTTGCCAGGCAAAGGGATGAGAAACTACCTGGGGAATCGGTTGCAAAAACTGCGGCAACAGCTTCTTCAGTTTTGGCCGTAGGGTGTAGGCGCCGTATTCCTGTTTGGGTGAGGCAATCCTGCAAGGCACGATGTTGTGGCTGTCCACCTCAATCATTGCTACCGGTGCTGCTGCTGCCGTACCATCAAACCATTGGCGCTTGATCCGCAACGGATCGAAATCGCACACCACGCAGCCTGGTTGTGCTTGCTGAATAAACCGCAGCATGGTCTGCTGCGGTTCGCCGCGCAGCAACAGAAACGGTATCTGCAGTTCCTGCAATCGTGCGGCAACCTGCTCAAGCCCACGCAGCATAAAACCGTACTGCCTGAGGGTAGCCCCCAGAAAAACGTCGGCAAGGGTAAAGACCACCAGCAACGGAACCTTGCGTTCCAAAGCCAGCTGCTGGGCATGATACAATCCCCAGTTATCCGCCACCCGCTGCTCACGACTCATCCAGTAGATGATCGGTCCGTCGGAAATCGGATGGGTGTTCAGAGTATGCAGTCTGTGTCGGTTGATCATATCTGGCTCAAAGCCTGTTCCGCCTCCACCAGCACCCGCCAGAGATCCTCGCTCTCCCCCATCCCGACCCTGATCAGAAAGGCGGCAATGCTTAAGTTGGTGCGGGCGCGGAACAGCTCCACCTGCCGCAAGAAGTCATCTCCCACCGGCGGTCCTTCATCCAGATAGGCATCCAGAAAGATCGATTCCGGCAGATGTTGCAACAGCTCCTGATGACTGAACAACTGGTTGCGGTACTGGGCCAGGAAGGTCCCCACGTCAAAGGCAGGGGGCAGCATCAGGGAACTGCCGAAATCAATGGCAGCCACAAAGAGCGTATCGCGGTTATCCTGCCGGTCCTGTCCGATCATGATGTTTTTGGGGTGAAAGTCGCCATGCCCCTGCACCAGGCAGTCATCCCCGCAGGAACGATCCTGTTCAGCCGCAATGATCGCCTCAGCCACCTGTTGTGCTCTACCGGTATGGCGGTGATTGATCTTTTCAAACCGCGACAGGTAGTTGCGTATCCTCCCCTCCTCCCGCTGCCGGAACTCGTCTGCCGGAGTCACCGCAAGGGCAGCCTTGTGCAGCCGGGCCAGCCAGCGACCGGCCAGCTCCAGGTACCAGCGGCCGTCATCATACCCGGCAGCAATCAGCTTGTCATGGAGTGATCTGCCCCTGATCCCCTGTTCGATAATGGTCATCCGTTCAGCATCGATCTCGATCGGTTTGGGCACCCTGAAGCGCCCTTCCCCAAAACCGGCATCCGCTACCGCGGCCATGATCCTCTCGGCCCGCTCTGTCCCCTTCCACCTCTTTTCATCGGTCAGGGTGCGGATGATGATCCGCTCGCGGTTTTCATCCCCCTCTTTGGTGCCGAAGGTCACCTCGGTCACCAGGGCATTGGCCCCGGAACGGGGGATCTCCTTGAAAAAGGGACGGCAGCGCCCAACCCGCAATTCATCGGCCAGTTCCTGGACTGAGGCTACCGGATGATCAAAGATGGTGGGATAGGCCCCGGCGTACTGCAGGCCGTGGGTATCGGTACCGGAAATGGCGGTAAAGCGCAGCCGGTGCCAGTCGGCCAGTCCGCGGCTGTTTTCAGCGGTTCCGTGGTTGGAGCTGAATATCTCCACACCGTCCAAAAGCGGGTTGAGCAACTGCTCATCAGTCGGCCTGCGCCCTTTGCGGTAGGCATGGGCCAGTACCAGTGCTGCCTGGGGCCACTGCTGACGGATCTGCTCCAGCGGCGTGCCCTTGGGGATCGCCTGAAGCGCGCCATAGACCAGTACATCGCCGTGCCGAGCGGTGGTCACCTCCTGGGCCGAGAAGATCAGGAAATGGTCCGGCACTCCGGCCCGGCAACGGATCTCCCGCAGTTCGTCTTCCGTCCAGACCGCATGATGGTCGGTTAACACAATCCCCTGCAGACCCCGGATCTGCACCCGGCGGATCAGGTCAACTGCCGGCACTGAACTGCAGAGTGATTTTTCTGCGGTGTGGCAGTGCATTTCAAACAGCATTGAAGGCTCCTTATCTTCTTTCCAATGCCTTTTTGGTCTTGTGAGTTGCTACCGCGTTCCAGGGATCATCCGGCCAGGGATGCTTGGGGTACCTGCCCCGCAGCTCTTTGCGTACCTCAGGGTAGCCGTTCTCCCAGAAGCTGCGCAGATCCCTGGTTACGGCGACAGACCTGCCGGCAGGGGACAAGAGCTGCACCAGCACTGCCCGCCTGCCGCGGCAGATCGTGGGTGAATCGGCCAGGCCGAACAGCTCCTGCAGCTTGACCGCCAGCACCGGACCGTCAGGATTGCAATAATCAAGTGCAACCGTTCTGCCGCTGGGGACTGCCAGAGCAATGGGAGCAATTTCGTTCAGTAATAACTGTGCCTTATAACCAAGATGTTGATGCAGTAGTTGAATTACAGAGATCTGCTGCAGGGCCTGCAGCGTACGGACACCTGAAAGGTGCGGGGCCAACCAGGTTTCAAGGGTAGCCGACAGGGCCTGGTCCGACAGGTCAGGCCAATCTTCCGCCGGCAGCAGGGCTGCTGCCAACTGTACCCGTGCCTGTAACTGTCGGGCAGCCCCATCCCATCCCAACAACGTAAGCCCCTGCTGCCGGATCTGTTGCAGCAGCAGCGGCGTTGCTTCGCTATCAGCAACCGACACCGGACGCGACGATAGCACCAGCGCGCCGATCCGCTCCTGTTCGGCTGCAACCACCCTGCTGGCTGCTGCATCCCACCGCGTTTCACACTGCACGGTGATCAGGTGCCGGGCGCTTTGCCGCAATGCCGTTTCTGAAAGTCCCACAGCCTGATGAATGACGCCGTCGCTCCCCTGGCCGCCATCCACCTGCAACGCCACCAGCCAGGCAGCCCCGCTGCATCCGGCCTTGTCGGAAAGGAGAGCCCCCCGTCCCGATGCCAGCAGGTAGCGGTCACGGGTTTCAGGCCGCAGCATGGCAATCCGATCCGGCCAGGCTGCCGTTGCCAGGGCCGGAACCGTCCGCAGAAGCTCGGTATTGCGGTCGTCCCCCTGCAGCTCCTTCGCCCCGATCAGGCGTTGCAACTGCCGGGCAGTCTGCGCAAGCACCCGTTCCGGGGCGGTGCGATGCGTAAGCTGCGCAACTATACGGCAGGCAGGGCTGCCATACCCCATCCCTTGGGCAGTCAGAAGCAGACAGGCCAGACGGGGATGGAGCGGCAGGTGTACCATTGCACGGCCAAAGGGGGTAATGGAGCCGCCTTTATCCAACGCCCCCAGCATCTGCAAAAGCGTACGCGCCGCAGCCAGGTGGGTCGCAGGCGGCTGATCCAGCCAGGCAAGGGCGGTGCTGTCGTTGATCCCCCAGGCGGCCAGCTCCAGCAGTAACGGCGCCAGGTCGGCAGTCATAATCTCCGGCGGGCTGTAGGGGGTCATGGCGGTGAAGGTCTGTCGGCTGTACAGCCGATAACAGACCCCTGGTGCTGTCCGCCCTGCCCTGCCGGCCCGCTGCTCTGCCTGGGCCCGGGAGGCCCGCACCGTTACCAGGCGTTCCAGCCCGGTTGCGGGATCGAGCTGCAACCGCCGCGACAGGCCGCTGTCCACCACAATCCGCACCCCTTCAATGGTGAGCGAGGTCTCGGCAATGCTGGTGGCCAGCACCACCCGGCGTTGCGAGCCGGGCAGAATCGCCCGTTGCTGCTGCTCAAACGGCAGGTCGCTGTACAACGGGCAGACCACGGCTGAGGAGAGTCCGGCCAGTTCCTGCTCCACCTGCCTGATCTCGCCGCTGCCGGGCAGAAAGGCCAAAAGATCGCCGGTCTCTTCTGCCAGTGCCTGCCTGATGGCGGTTGACACCCGCTGCTTGAGCGGTTGCCGTCCGTTATCAGCCGGATAACGCACCTCAACCGGATAGGAGCGCCCTTCAGAGGCGACCACCGGCGCATCCCCCAACAGCCGGGCAATCGGTTCGCAATCAAGGGTGGCGGACATCACCAAAAGCTTCAGGTCGGGCCGCAGGCCCTGCTGAATCTCCAGGCAAAGGGCCAGCCCCAGATCGGCATGGATCGAGCGTTCATGAAATTCATCAAAGATCACACAGGCGATACCGTTAAGTTCCGGGTCCTTCTGAATCCTGCGGGTAAGCACCCCTTCAGTTACCACCTCGATCCGGGTGGCGGAGGAGACCCGGCTTTCAAAACGGATGGTGTACCCCACGGT